>ENA-ORXR01001830-ORXR01001830.1-marine-metagenome-genome-assembly--contig:-NODE-1830-length-21515-cov-51.015860_pt1 | contig 21515 bp, 6 predicted proteins | sample MGYA00237866_ERZ511479 | MGnify/ENA metagenome assembly ERZ511479 | reverse complement strand
CGGTTTGCATCCCGCCAGTACCGGTGCCCAGGCATGGGCGCCGCTGCCTGCGTGAAGCCGTTCCGCGTTTCCCCGCCCCCCGTCGCGCCTGGCAGGATACCTTCACATCCTGGCCGGCGGTGGCCCCACGTCGTCGCCGCGGCCGGCCGCCCAGCCCTGCCGCCTGCCGTGGGTCGCGGCTGCCATGGGTTGCCCCGAGCCGAGGACACCTTCGGCGGCCGCCTCCTGCGGAGGACTTGCGCGGGGTGCCGTGGGCGCGGGGAGCACTTGATAGTTGCTCCCCCCGCCCCCACAACAGTTTGGTGCCGCTGGTCGTGTATAAATCGGAGCGCAGCTCGCGTGGGCAAGAAAACGGATACTGTGCTGATGCGGCGTTTGTAACAAAGACGCCGGTCCGACTATACGCGGAGAGAAGGAACTCGGATACGAAAAGCGTAGAGCGGTATGACTGGCTTGGCAGACACCATGCTCGAGGTTGTACGCGTGGAAATAGGGGCGGCTGCGGAGAATCAGAGTCACGTGCGGTTCGTGAGGATCAAGAGTCGAAAGCGGTTGTCACAGTTGCGAAACGGGTGTGGCATACCACAAAGTCACCATAACCTGCCTCATATGGAGGGATACTGATGTTCCGAGGGCGATAACGATTGGAGAAACAGGGCGCCTCGACGGCCTCGAATAGGTAAGGTGCAGGACAAATCCCAAGTCAAGTGCGGCACAAGGGCACAAAGAAAGATCCACCTTGAAAGGATTCGCAGGGAGAGCAGCTGGTGCAGCACATATCAAGTGCGTCCTATGCAGACGTAACGAGGGTGCGGCCTTCTTATTTTGGGAGCGAACGCGGGTCTGAGGAGGCCCGTTCGGGCGCGTTTCCGTAAAGCAGTACAACTGAAGGGGGGGGCTGGCACTTTGAGGCAGACACGGCGCGTGCGGCTGGGTCCGTCACAAAGACAGATATGGCCTCAAGGAACTGCCTCAAGGTGCTTTCAAAGGGCGCGGCTGAGTCCGTCACAAAGGCGGATGTGGCCTCAAGGGGCTTCCGAAGGGTGTGGCTTGAGAATTCTGAGACAGGGTTCTCGCTCAAAGACATGAGAGGGGTTGCGGTTCCTTGAAGTGGAATCGGGTGCGGCTCTTGCAGTCGGAAATCGGGTGCCGCTTCTCTGCTTTGTCACTGGGTGCGGATTCGAAAGATGCTCGACAGGGGCGGCCCTCGGAGCCGCGCCAAGTCGGGGCTGATACAGAGCGAAATCGGGTACGTCTTCGAGGGAGAGTATCAAGGTGCAGAACTGAGAGGGTACCGCCCCTGACAAGAGGATCCCTACGGCGAGGCCGCGCCAATTTGAAGACAAGGGACTGGGTGCGGCTGGATCGCGCTCTGAGGTGCGTTTACATCGGGGGGACGATCCAATATGAGTCGATTTAAGAGATTGAGAGAGGGGACTGTGGCTCAGGCGCTCCTGTAGGGGCTTTGCGCGGAGGTGGGGTTGGCACACGAAAATCGCCTAGGAATGACGCTGTGGACGGGGGGTGCAGATGAATGGCCAATCGAATCGAGAAGAGGCGGCAATCGCAGGTCCTGGATCCAGTGCCTTCCAGAGGGGTGGGGACGGCACAACGTAAATCACCTAGGAAACATGCTGTGGGGGGGTTCGGATCAAATGCGGATCTCATCGGGAAGAAGCGGAACTCGCGATTCCCGGATCAGGCACAAAACTTTAGCGCGCGTTCAATCGGAAAAAATGAAATTCGCAGAGGGGGGGCTAGTTGAAATTGGTGGGGCAGTCTACATAAGGGGGCCGCTCCCTGCCCCGAGGTGCGGCTTCCCCTGCATCTACAGGTGATTCCAGGGGGGTGCTCTGAATGGCCCGGACCTCGGGTGCGGCCTGAGCCGCACCATGCGATTCCAGGCCCCTGAAGCACTCGGGTGCGGCTTCGATTTGTGCTTATACTCTTAGGGTCATATGGACCGCACCGCGGTAGCCAACTTTTCTCGAATGGCCAGCCCGTCCCGATTTACTCTTGGACAAGACGTCGTCAGTACGTATGCCTGGTGGCGCTGTTGAATAAACGTGTTGGAGTATCACATCATCAAGGCCTGTCATTTCTTCTTCATGGAGCGACCGGCTTGCAACGCCTGAGCTCATATGCAAACGGACGATTTGATAGGGTGTGTCTTGTCATTCTTTTGTCTTTGTAGGATGCTACACGACGCTCTTCTGGCGCATCAACTCGCGTTCTTGAGCCAGCAAAAGCCGCACCCACTGGCATGATAATGCTGTCTTCCCAATTTCGGCCGATGCGGTCGAAGTCGAGAAAGGGGCTCGGTCAACTGCCCATTGGCCAATCCCCTTTATCCGGCTGAATGGGTGGGTGAGGCGCAGTGTCGCACAGTTCATCCCCCTTCTGGATATCGTCGAGATCAACCAAAATTGGGACGGCAGCATTACTCTGCTGCGATGGCACGATGACTCGGACACCTTGGCCCCATACGTACTCGTGCTTGTGTCACGATTCTGAAAGCATCCGTTACGTTGTCGAGAAATGTGCAGCACTGCAAAATTCGCCCAACAAGGGTCTCACGAGCACCCCTCGACCAATCGATTGTACGCCCCGAGACAACACTTCACACTGTTCGTTCCAATCCAAGTGAGCCAACGAATTGTTTATGAAATACAAAATTCACAGCGTCGGGCCCGGTCAGCATTCTATTCGGAAAACGTTCAATATTGCGTCACCATACTGGGGTCATCACACGCCGCCGCGGACATTGACCTTGACAATTTCCACTGAAAGACCCCGTACCACGCCCTTTCCGTCGAGCGGATGGAAGGATTTGACGTCAGGAGAGAATCTGCTCGTATCCTATCGTCGCCCCCGCAGACGGATCGCCACACCAGTAGGCCTACTGATCGAGAGGTGTGACAATTCCAAACAAGATACTTGAACACGGTGACGATCATTGCGTGTCGGCCATGTGAATTCTGTCGAGAGGATAGAAGTGGTCACCTCAGCGGGGAATCTGTGAGCACAGAAGTATGCAACGTAACGGTGATTGCCTGTCTGACATGTGGAGTGCAGCAACCCCACCTGGACACAACAAGGGAGCAGAAAGAGGACCACTTTTCTAAAAAGCCATCTGGAACAGGGCGTCGCGGCCTCTTGTGACAACCGGGGCTAGACAGGTTCATCAAACCGGGCGATCTCGCCTCATACGTGCATCGTCAGAGGTTGGTACCAACCAACCGATAGCCGGTTTCGTAAGCTTGACCTCTGGGAGGCGTTTCACAGACGGACGCCAGACGAGCGGGTTTTCGTCAGCCCGTTCGTAAGCTTGCCGTGCGTTGGCTCCGTCTGTGTTTCGTTTGGCGGAACGTGTGGGCATATCGACCACGCTGGATAGGCCATGAGCGCAGACGTCAGCAGATCCATCTCTGTACTGCTCTGCGCCATTGTGTGGGTGCACTACATTTGAATTTCGTGTTAAGAGGCTAGAGCTTAGCCCAGCCATTCAAACGTTTCGTCCTGGCCGCCCGTACGGGCCGACAGGGGACTTCGGCACTCCAGTATCAGCACCCGGCTGCCCCACCTACCGCGCCGTCGCCTCACCTACCACCCCGCCGCTATACCCACGACCCCACCGCTCTACCTACCGCCTCGCGACCCCACCCCCTCGCCGAACCACCCACGCCCTTCTCACGCCATCCGCAGCCTCCACCAACGACCATGTGACTCTCATCCAACGTACTACGCCGTCATTGGCACAAGTATCACCGACCTCCCCAACCCGCTCCTCACATTCCACAACCACTGCCGGCAGGGGGCGCCACAGAGGCATGATAATGGCCTCTGATCTCGCAAAAAGACCGCCGCCACCCCCTCCGCGTACCTCTGGTCGCAACATTCTACAAGAGGGGAGTAAGTGAAAAAGGCAAGCATGTAACAGAGGGATTGAAGAGAGCGGCCCCGATAATGGTGGGGGTCTAGCGGATGGAGCGGGGAGCAGCAAAGGTGCAACACGCGGCGCCAGGGCGAGCAAGGACGCGCCAGGGTGGGTCGAGGATTTGAAGGGCACGACAAACAGAGGCCCCCTCTTTTCAAATGCACAGCGGACCCTCTCCTCTTGCTTCCACTCGCGCCCTCTCCTGACCACGTGAATTGAACACTTTCAAAGGAACACGGTCACAGCGCTCCCTGAGAGGCCGCAGGCAAGGCAGTCTGCTGTTACAGCACACTGAGTGGTTTTGCACCGCTGTCAACAACGTAGCACCGTTGCCCTCGGAGAGCGGCCTTCAGCCGGGTCAGTTCGTACGATTCGTCCTCGTCACGAGGCAAAGTCCGCACGCAGATGGCCAGTATGGAAAAAGAGTGATTTCTTTGCTGTCAGCAGCGATACCTTGACCACTTGCAGGCTCCTGCAGAGACTCGGTGTGTCGTTAGGCTGCTTTAGACAGGCCATTCACAAGGACTCGGCTTGCCCGCTCTAGATTTGGTCCGCGCACGTGCCACGACCCTCGAGTGACTGGGCTGACGAAACTGCCTTTCGTCTGGCTCGCGTCTGGCGCTCGTTTTTTCAGACGATCGTCAGACGACGATCAGAGGAATGCCAGACGGAATCACTGTTTGTTTCTCGTGAGCTTCGTCTGGCGTTCGTCTGGCGGGTACCGACCCCCGACGATGGAACTGATAGCCTACATCGAAAGCGCCTAATTGAAGACTTTGCACAGAACACGCAAAAACGCTGAAAGAAGGGACAGGTACGCGACTCCGAACCGAGAGGGAGGGTACACCAAAAAAGAAGGACTATGGTAGCTCGGGACTCCAGACCTAATCGCGCAATGGAAAAAACGTATGCGGTGTGCTGCGCGTGCCGCGCTCTCGCTCGAGCTGGTCGTGCGAAAAGTCGTACTTGGTCCCGTAGTCCACCAGCACCTCCTCACCTATCTGGATGTCCCTGCTCGCCGTGATGGAGAGCGCGTCAAGGTCCACCAGGTCAGTCGCCTTCAGTCGACCGGACTGGTCGACCACGCAGAGCTGCGCATTGGCTGCTGGCGCTCCGTCGGGCGCCGCCGACGCCCTGACCGCGTCGATGGGCGATGATGCCCGAGGGTCATTGACGAATCCCCCAACGCAATAGGGTGCGGGGACCACCCAAACAGAGCGGCGACGCGTACCAGCATCCTCTAAACATTGGGCCGCCCGCGTCGGCCTGGCGCGCAGACGTGCGCCATGAGCGGGTGCCTTGTTACGCCGTGTCGTCTCCGAGCCAAGACCGGCCAATATTGATGCCGCTGCAGCATCGTCGAGCGGGTCATCTTGCCTGCCAACGGGCATGAACACCTCAACCTCCACCGCTCGGGAGGAAAACTCACGCGTGGTCGGCCCGTGCGCACCAAGCACACTGCTTGCGTACCGCATCGACTTGACATTCTGGTTAACAGGATCGGTGTAGACAATGGTGCCGAAGAAGGGCGCGACGCGTTCCCCGGCCCGAATGGTGCGACCAGCAAAAACGCCAAGACCGCACGTCCCGCCGCACAGTGACGACTGTGCCGTGTAGATTTCCAGCCGGGACGCCGAGACATCCCGTAGAACAACGGAGTCCTCAACAGCCAAGCGACGCTGGAATTCTACTGGCCACGAGCCCAGCCCAACGCCTTTGAGAGCCAAAAGCCGTGTGGCCAGCTCCTGCCCCGACGGCGGCGCTTGTGGATGGGAAGCTCCAAACTGCGCCCGCCACTCGTCGGCATGAGCGGCCCATCGACAAGCAAGATAAGAGACCAGCTCTGGCGGCAACGCCGAGTGGCACGGAAAGTTACCGTCCCCCGCAGGCGGCGCCCAGCCCAACTCCGACGCCGTCGCAAGCCTGTACCCCAAACACGGTGGGCCAACGGAGGTCGTGCCTGCTTGGTGCTCCAGGTTCAACGCGTCCTCTTGCCGGCGCAAATCTTCGCAAGCGCGCACCACCGCTTCCGTGCGGCCGCACTTGGCAAACCCCCCGCGTTCAACTGCGTACACAAACTCAGCTCTGAGTCTCGGCATCGCAAGCTCAACGACGAGGGGGTCACGCTCGCTACAGACTGCCAGGCGGTGTTGACCCATAGGAAGCGACACGCACGCCATTGCCGCCGAGAGGGTGCCCGCAAAGAGATCCACGACAATGTCGCCAGGTTGGCTGTATCGAAGGATGAGCTCTTGGAGAAGCCCGCGACCCTTCTGCTCTGGGCGTACCCACTTGCCCTGACCGCCACTGCTTGGTGCGAGGCGCAACGCCTCGTGGTAGGCCGGACCACGCACGTTGTCAATCACGTTCTCGTGCGCTCGGAAGCGGGACGGCACCATGTTGAAGTTGCGGTAGTTGACCATGTCGTACTCGTCCGTCCGTCCAAGCCCGACCCTGGTCGCCCGTACGACCATATCGACCTTATTCTTCAGCGCAGTCGACCCACCTCGGAGCGAAGTGAATGACCGCGGGTCCTTGACGACATACAGTGGAGCGCTGTCCACGTGAAACGCTGGCGCTCCCACATGCAACCGCCGAGCGCCCATCTTGCGCTTTCCCAGGGCACCACGGGCACTGCTGCCGCTCGTGCTGCGGCCGCCACCGCCACCGACACCGCCACCACCACTGACGCTGTTGGCACCTCCGTCGCCGGCGCGGGAACCGCTGCCGCTCCGTCCAATACCGTCCCCATCCACGGCCGAGCGCAGCTTGTCGATCCACGCCTGGACTTGCGCAGTCGAACAAAAGATGAGGACATGGCCACCAGGCCGCAGCATGATGGCCGCCTCTGCCACGACCCGGTCCATGTCCCGGTCGCTCAGCTCGTCGTGTGCCGATGCCGTCATATTGTTTTCCCGTCGCGTGTTGTACGGTGGGTCCGTCAAGAGAAGCTGCACCTTGCACACCAACGACTGAGGAAGTGTGTGTTGCCGCGCTTGCTGGCTGCTGTCGGCTCCCTCCGCGGTCGGCGGGCCGCCACCGCCACTTGCTCCCGCGTCAATGAAGTTGTCAAGACGCGTCGCTGAACTGGCTGCAATGCCGGCACTGGTAGGTTGCCCAACTTCCAGACCAGAGGCGCCAGCAGGGGCAAAAAGCAAGCCATCAGAATTGGACTGGCCATAGGTTGAGCGCAGCTCCTCGAATGAGCACACGTAAGCCTGTGCGACGAGAGTCATCGCCCGGTCCACCAGCGTCAGCGCATCGCCCGAGCAGCTGCCACCACCACCACCAAAATCTTGGTCACGACCGCGTGCACCGCCAGCCAGCCTTGCAAGAGCTCCACTGCGGTCACGACCGCGACCGAATCCGTAGGTACCGCGGCTTACGTCATGCCATACAATGGCAGCACTCAGAGCTCGTAACTGGACCCTTCGCTCAAGGCCCACCTTCTCTGTGAGCGTGTAGTCGCGCAAATGGTCACCAAGTGGTTGCCAAGAGTCATCGACCCCATCAGCGCCGCTGCGCGCCTCGTCACTGCCAGCGTCCGACGCCGTAAGGGCCTTGTCGAGAGCACGACATGCCCTGTCACCGCTGCTGCTGCTACCGTCTCGTCCTTGTCTGCTCCCCTGCAGCTGTTTGTTGACGGCAGCCTGCCGGCCAACGCCATTCAAACGCTGAGCGTCTGCAATGACAGCAACAGGCACAGACGCAAACGCAGTCATACCGCGAGAGACAGTGTCCAGAATCCGCGGGGGGGGCGCAAACCACTGGCCACTCCAAATCGGAGGCCGGTAGTCAAGTCCCGTCACAGCGGACGAAGATGTTGGCGTGCGGCCCAGCCGCCGATGCCTTGTACTCGCGGCGCCCGCATCCAACTCGCCGCTCGCGGCTGCATCTCTGGAAGGTGTTGTACGATCGGTGGGCGGGTCAGCGACTCGAGCCCACTCGGTAAGCAACATGATGGCTTCCGGTGACGTGCAACGACGCAAGTGGTCTAGAAAATGTGCCCCCGCCGTGCGAAGCTGCAAATCACCATTTGCCGTCGCTGCCGCCGCAGCGGCCACCCCCGGGCCGTTGGAAGATTCAGAAGACCGCCCCACCGACACTGCCACGGCAGCACTAGCACCGACCCGGTCGGGTGGCATGCCATGGAAGAGGCACACCTCTTGCACAGCCGGTGCAAACGTGAAGACATCCAACGGGCGGCACAGTCCTGCCCAACTCGGTGGCTTGCTCACGAACAGCCAGTACTTGCCGAGCATCGCCTCAACACTAGCAAAGCCGACGGTCAGGGCCAGGGCGTCCCACCCAGCCGCAATATCGCGCACAACCCCACACGCAACAGCTGCGCAGTCTAAGACCTCTCGCTCCAGCTGCTTGGTCGCGCCTCTCGGCGAGTCCATTGCCCTGCGTCCACCATGCCATCGCGGGTGAAGCACGCTTTGGTGCACGACACCAAGCCACAGCACCGCTTGGAAGGGCGTGAGGGATGCAAAGGACGCCGCAAACCGGGACGCACGTCCGCCGCCAAGCCCAATGTCGTCGCCCACCCACAAGAAGAGGACGCGAAGAAGCTTGGAACCGCATCCATCGAAGAACACTTGACGACGGTGGTACGCCCGGACCACTGGCGCTGCTACTGCTCCTGCTGCTGCCGCTTCCGCTTGGCCGCCTCGATTCCGTCGACCTGCACCCGTGACATCTGCAAGCGCTCGCTCCACGTGGCCGTCTATGCCGGCACCCTCAAACTCGCAGACAAGATCCAGGACGAGCTGCCACACGCGAACATCAACTGCGAACGAAGAAGGCACGTCCAGCATCGAGACATCTTGCACTCGCAAGACGTCATCGTCAATCACCTGGCGGCGCAGCGCGGTGCCCGCTCTCGGCACTCCGGGAGCGCCTCGACCCACCCGCACTTCGCCAGAGCCAAACAGCACCCGCCGCCGGCCAAATGCATCGTCAGGTCCTTGTCCACTGTGACGGTCAGGCATCGAAACCCCCGGCACCTCGCACTGCCCGATCGGTGGTGCTACCGACATCAGAGGGCCCATGACAAACCGCTTCAGCTGCCACCCTGCCGCATACAGGCGCGCACAAAGCGGGTCCTCCAACCAGCCCGTGTAGCTAGTCAGGCGTGCTTGGATGCCGCCGTACGCGTCGCCACCAACGACAGGGCCGACCAGCAGACCATCGCGATTCGTCCTCAGCTTCAGCAGCCGCGTGTGCCGTACCGTCCACGCTTTGACGACTGGCCAGGATCCGTCTGCGAGTTCATATCGCCTCCCGAGCCCATCTTGCGATGCAAATGGCGCCAAACAGCAACCATCTCCGGTAGAGAGCGCGTGAAGAACGAAAAGGTCGCGCAGCTCGCACAAGACGACGAGCAAAGCACCAACGGGGATCTCAGCGTCCGGCACTGACGAGGTACTCCGGGACCCCGCCGACCTCGTCGCACCTCCATTCGCCAAAGCAACGATCGTTGCACCCACGACAGCAGCACGCGTCACGTGGGCAACAAGTTCTGGTGACGACGCCATGCAGCCGGGCTGTGGATAGGCAGGGAGTGACAGCGTCGGCTTCAGTACACCGTGTACCGTGGAAGTAGACCAAAAAGAGCGCCTCCCGCCGGCAAGGCCCGAGAAGAGGGCTCGTCGGAACCTCTCCCGCCGATGATAACGCCTGACGGGTCGCGCATGACAAAAGCAGAGTGATGGCACATGACCGTTGCAACACGTCAGAACACTGCCTATATAGGCCACCTGTCGTCCGGAATATTTTTGCAAAAGTCCTGGATTTACAAACTGCTGAATGTCGTCTGAAATTTTTCGCGTACCAGTAGGCCTACTGGTTCCAAATGTGGAACCGGAACAATGACTTGGTCGTGAGAGTGCGCTTCGATTCAGGACGGAGATCCACCTGCCAGGTTGCCCCACGACCCAGACACTCCGAGCATGACTTGAAACCTCACACAGGACAGGTCGAATGCCTTATGACGGGAACTAACTGTAACAGAATCTCAGTGATGGAAGACCGTCAAGGCGTGACCGCACACGGCAAAGACGAGCAAAATGCTGATGCCGACGCCAAAACCCCTCGACAACAACGAAGACATCCACACACAGCCCCATGAATGGACGTGAAATGCGCGCAGTTCTGCATAGAGAGCGAAACACACAAAACCGAGGCTGCTAGTCTGCTGCTGCATGTGGTGTCATTGAGCCAGCCCTTGTGGGGTTTGGCAGGCACTGATCTTGCCGCTGGTGGGCTGCTGGTGCTTAGAAACGTGCTTCGATAAGTCGGAAATGCATCTGCCAGTCTGTCACACGCCCCAGACTGCCGAGGAAAGACTTGGAACCTCGGACGGGACAGGTCGTATGACGGGAACTTGCTGCAACAGAATGACATTGCAAGAAGCCGGTCAGGACGTGAGAGCCCTTGGCAAAGACTATCAAAACGCAGCCGCCGACACGAAAGGGACCCAAACGGAGCAAGACATGCGCACACGGCCTCATGAAGGCACATGAAAGGAACGCAATTCTGCGTACAGTGAGGAACATACGAAGGCCTCGACTGCTGGTCTGCCGCAGCATGTGCTGGGGAACAGACAGATACTGTGGGGGTTGGCCCGCACTGAGCGTGCGGCTGCTGCTCCTGTTGATCGTACGGGAGCTTTCACCGTCCAGCTCGAGAGATCCGGTTTAACAACCCAAGCTCGGAATGTCCTGTCGAATTGTGCAATGGACATATTAAAGAGTATGTGCCGGAGCGACATCAATGGTGCACACCCACATATGAATACATCGTGGAAATTACTAACATCGTTCATGCCGTCCGCCATATTCTTGAATAATCTTGGATTTGCGAACTGGCGAATGTCGTCCGAATTTTTTAGCGTACCAGTAGGCCTACTGGTTCCAAATGTGGAACCGGAGTGATGACTTAGCCGTGACAATGTGCTTCGACTGATGCCGGAAATGCGCCTCTCTGCCTGCCTCACGACCTGTGGTGTTCGAGCAGATGCGATCCGGAAACAAACGAGGTCATACAACACAAATCTATTGCGAAGCAAGCTCTACGAAAGAAAAGAACAATGAAGACGATGAACAGCGCCCTCCAGAACATGACACAGCAGACAAAGCAATGACAGAAGGTGCGAAGTAGAATACACACAAAAAAGCCAAGGAACCCATGAGCTCGGGACCGCAAAAGTGCATCTGCACCGCAACCTTGATGTCTGAAGCAAGCAGCGGCGTTGGTGGCACGGGCGAGTCCCTCTTCGCGCCTCAGACAGCCACCATGCGACCAAAAAGGCCGAGACGCCAGCTACCGGCGGCCGTGCCGTCGAGCCGAGCGCGAATGCGTGCGCGTCGAGCCTTCAGGCGACCGCGCCGGCCTGTGGCGGGCAGGACGAGGCGACGGACTCATCGACGGGGACCGAGGCAGCCTCGCCGAATATTGCGACGACGACGCAGAGCGGCTGCGGCTTCGGTCATCCCCACCCCGAGAGCGTCTCTGTGGTGCCCTCCGCCTTGAAGAACCACCCCGACGCCCAGAGCCACGGCGCATGTCAGGCGACAATGACCGTCGACCGCCAGAGGAAGACCGCGAGGGAGACCTGGCACGGCTCCGCCTGCGGCTGCCCTTGATTGACGACGGGGGGCGCCGGTCGTGGCTGCTACTGCGGCGACGGCGTCCGCTGTCACGCGGACGGCTGCGCGGGCCATCCAAGGACGACCCGCGATCACGGGGTGAGCGAGAACTCCCTCGCTTGCGACGGGAGTCGCGACCACGGCTGCGGCTGCGCCGACGAGAGCTCCGTCCGCGGCTCCGAGCAGGTGAACTGTCCAGCCCACTGGCGGAGCGCGCACGACGCTGCGGACGACGCACTTGGCTCTTCGGCGTGCGCTGCACCGCCTTGGACGGTCGCGACGCCCGGTCCCTGCCGCCGCGGGACGCAAAGGACGTCTGCATGTCTTCGGCACCACGGCGACGATCACTGTCGCTCCTGCTGCGGCTGCGGCCTCTGTCACTGCTGCTGCCACTGCTGCCGCTGCTGCCGTCGTCGGGTTCAGCGTCGCTGCCGTCGGTGCTCGTGTGGACACCGCCGCCACCGCCCGCAGACTCGCCGGACACCTTGGCCGCCCCTTCTTTCGGGACTTCCTTAACCCCGTCACCGTCGTCCGACACCATGTCCACGTCTTCGTCGTCCAAGATGATGAGCGGGGAATTGATGAAGACGTGGGGATCGACGAGCCAAATGGAGTCAGTGATGCCCTCCTGCTTGTTCCGCAGGTACGAGTGCATCCGGATCGACCGAGAGTAGGTCAGCTCCGCGGGCGCCTTGCCGTAGCGGCTGCTGTCGTCAGCTGCCGAAGCTCCCGCGTGCACAAGGTCGCCCCGTACGAGGATGATGCTGTTCGGCGGCACTGTCACCGTCTCGGGGTAGATGGACCGACGTACGCCATCGCCCATCTCGTGCCGCGCCAAAGCCAAGACGCTGCCGGGCCAAGTCACCAGGGCGAAGGAATCCTTGCCTGACGCCATCATGAAGAAGTCGCGACACTGCGGCAACTCGTACGAGGACAGCCGCATCATCGCCGAGTCATCCGCGTCAAGCGGTGCAGGGTCATCATCAACAGCGGGAGACCCACCCAGGCGCGTCGGTCGGTGAGGACGGAAGTCGACGTGTGGCACTTGGCGCACCGCGTCCTTGGTGGTTGCCAAAATGCGTGCGCCAGTACGAGGCATAGAGAAAGAGAAGCGATTGTCCGCGTCGCGTTCCACGTCCGTCATGTGGAGAACCTCGTACGCAACAGCTGCCATGAGCATGTCGGCGCGCAACTTGCGCACAAAGACCGCGTGTTTGGCGGCGTCCTCAGCTGCGCGCACCGCCTTTTGACGAACCATAAAGCGCCCCTGCCCATCGTTCAAGGCCTTGGCGTCGGCCGCACCTTGGTCCGCATTGTGGATGGGCGCCCATACCGGGTGCAGGGAGAAGGAAGAGCCCGCCGTGGTAGCCGCCTTGGAAATCTCTTCCTCGGACGGCAGCTCGTTCACAAAAGATAACAGCGTCTCATGGACGACACTGACGTCTTGCTCCGGCTCTGTGCCGCCACTCGTACGAGCCCGCGATCCTTGACCTGAAGCGCCCGCCGGAGCTGCGCTTGCCCCGCCTAGTCCGCTGAGCCTCGAAAGCGGTACAATGGGAGGCCGGCCGCCGGGTCTGCTGCTTCTCCCACTTGCCGCCGCCGCGGCTGCGACGGGTCGCTCCGGCAGAGCTTGAGACGCACGCACTGGAATGGCGGAGGCGTCAGGCAGGATGCACCACCCGCGTTCCACCAGCTGCGAACCAAGCTTGACCGCCGCAAACCCTGCCTGCATGGCGGCGAGGGGGTCTTGCACGCCCGAAACCTCTGCATCACCAGGTTGGCCCTGCTCCGGCGGCGGCTGTGTACCGCTTCCACCGCCTGTGACACGAGCCGCCGCCATCGCCACAGCCCCGGACATTGTCGTCTTGCCGAGGGTGGACATGTACGCCCGAACACTCTGCTCCAGGGCAAACCAGTCTTGCGGAGGCACAAAGTCCCTCGCCTGGTGCTCGTCGGGAAGGAGCGAGGCAAAGCCTGGCAGCTGTGCAGCCAGAACCGCCCGGCGGTTGCTCGACGCGTCGTCGACGAGCAGGGGGGGTATCTCCTCCGGGTCATCGGCATACGGACGCGCTGCGGCGCCTCCGTCGCGGTCAGGAACTTGTCCAGAGCCGGGACCGTCCGGTCCCACGCCACTGCCGCGACGAGCAGAAGGTTGGGAGAGGCCCACGCGCTCAGCGTCCCTCGCCCGGCCACGGGGGCCGCGTACGGCACGCAAAAACATGCGCTTGGGCGTGCGCGCAGGAGTGGGAGGACCGAGCGGGGACACCGACCGCCCGCGGCCGCGTTGCCCATCGTGGGCAACCGAAGACCGGGGATGACGCCTCTTCCGCTGGCCGCCAGACGCGGTCAGCGCTCGGCTGCCATCATCCGATTCGCTGCCGCGCACCTTACGTCGAGACGAGCCACCGCGCCGAGTGCCACCGCGGTCGGCGTCACGGTCACGACCGCGGCCTTCGCGCTGTTGGACAGCACGGTCACGACCACGGCGCGCGTCGCGGCTCTTCTCGCCTGGTCCGCCTGCCAACCAACCCTTGTCCACACGACGACGCTTCAGTGCTGCCTGAGGCTCCTCGCCGTCTGTTTCCTTGGCCTGGTCGTCGGACGAGCTGGCAGAATGCCCCTTGTGCGACTGTCCCCCTTTACGGCCCCGGCGGCGGCGACCATCACCGCGACCCGTCTGGGGCCGCCGCTGGCGGCCCACAGCCGCCCCACGTCGTTTGACCGTCCGCCTGCCGCCGCGCTCATCACCGCTGCTGGCACGGCTGCCGTCAGCATCGACCTTCTCTGCGTCACCGCCGGTGTCGCCGCCATCCTTATCGCGGCCGCCCTGACTGTCCGCGTCACCGCCGTCGCCATCGTCCTTGTCCCCAGAGCCGTCGTCGTTCCCTTGCCCAGGACCATCGTCATCTGGGCTCGGATTCACGTACGACTTGACCAGGGACGTCCAAGCCGCCAAATGACGGGCCGAGAAGGGGTCGGCACGGCCAATCTCGAGCGGGGTGCGCCTGTGTCGCGCAGCCGACGTCTTCTTGAACTCGTGGCTCTCGTCAATGTCGTAGTGCTCGACAAACAGATTCGCGAGATGGAAGGCCAAGCACGTCACAACCTGAGGGTTGGCGGTTGGAATGCGAGAAATCAGGACCCTCCAAAGGGTCGACGTGTGGGTCAGTTGAGCGCGGCTGCCAGGTCCGATGACAGGCGCACCCACACCAAAGTCAACATTGGGTCGTACGACGACCACACTGTCGACGTTGGCGCCGTTACCGCCGTCTCCACCGACGCCAGCGCCGCCGCCCGCAGCAGCAGCCGCTCCTCCACCAGCCTCGCCATCAGCGGGGACGTGAGCTTGACCGACGACGGGCGCCGCAGACTCTGCAGCGAGACGCTCAGCCCGAGCCTGCGCCCGCGCTTCAGTCTGCTGCCGGAGATGAAGAAGGAAGAGCCGATGCGTAGCCGTGTTGAGCTCCTCTCTGACGACCATCAGAAACGCCCAAACACACGAGAAGAATGTCACGTCCCCGCCGCGCGTCAGTCGCCGCGCCTTGACCGCCGGCTGTTTGCCTGACTGCTGCCGCTGCTGCCTCGCGGACCGCGGCCCACCAGACCATTGCCACGCCATCTGCAACATGAGCTTGCGCAGACGGTCGCTCTCCTCTTGTGTGCCCACGTTGACGTCCAGCAGCACGCTCGACACGAGGCACTCGACAGACAGCCGGGATCCCTTCCGCTCGGACCCCTGGCTGTCGGTCAGGTACGTCAACATACACTCGACCGTCATTGGCGATATGGCGTTGAGCAGAGCAATCTTGAGGATGCGAGCCAGCGAGTCGGGGCCCAGCCTTTGTCCCTCCTTGTTCATCGGGACCACACCAGCCTCAATTGCCCGGTTCGCCAGAAGAGCCACCGCAGTCTTCCTCGTCTTGCCCGGGACGTAAAAGAGGCGGTTCGCCGGCTCCTGCAACCGGTTGAACGTCTCAACCCAGTTGACCGCCCACACCACATGGTCCAACTGCGACATGGCGATGGCGATGGCCGGCAAGTCGTTGGACGCGGCGCCGACGTTAAGCGTGTCCCAGTGGGTCATCGCTCTCTGGTCGCGGCGACCACCCCAAGCGACGAGGGCCCACTCGACCGCCATCTCGTCCTTCTCGTCCACGAGCCGCTTCATGGCAGTGAGGCGGTGGGCCCCGTCTACCAGCACCACAGGGTCCTTGACATTGACGTCGACCATGCCAAGACCCTCTGCCTCAGAGAGGGCGCGGCCAGCAGTCCAAATCTCCTTCTGTGCCGGCGTGAGCTCCTCAACGTTGGTCGGCCGAAACGCCGAGCGGACGAGGCCACGGCCGGCATGACCGGCATGCGTCCCGCCGCTGACGCCAGCAGCCCCCGCGGCCGCGCTGCCCCTCGGTGGTCCCACAGCAGCGGGGAGACTAGGTCCGCCCGTTCCAGATGTCAGGTCATCGTGGACGGCCGCTCCAGCTTGGACCCAATCATGACAGACCACAATGGAGCCAAATGCCCAGTCGTAACCCGTCCGACGTTGCGCATCATAATGATGAAGCACCGACTTCTCTGTCAGGTTGCGTGTCGTCACGTCAGCAATGCGGACGTCCTGGACTCGCACCAAACGAGGCGCCTTCAGGTAAGTCCCCGCCGGTCCCCAGGTGATGGCCTCCATACGCTTGACGTCACCACCTGCAATTGTGTCCCCATGCGGGTCCTCGTCGCCCGCAGCGGCGCCCGCCGGCGCTTCAGCAGGTCCCGCGTCGTCGTCGTCGTCGTCGTCGTTGTCGTCGCCGCCGCCACTTGAACCGCCACGACGACCCGCAGTGTCGTCTGCGCGCCAGTCCTTGTCGCTCTCGCCGTCCTCGCCGTCGTCATCACTCTCGTCGCCACTGCCCTCGCCGCTCGCGGCACTGGCATCGTCTGCGGCAGCCGCCTTAGTTCCCGCGGCCGCTGCCACGCCAGCGCTGTCTCGAGGGGGAGCGCTGTCGTCCGTGCCACGCGGCACCTCCTCATCAGCTTCAGCCTCCTCTTCGTCATCATCGCTGTCCGCGCCGCTGCGCTCGCCACCCGCTCCACGGCCGTTGTCAGCGGCAGCCGCCGTAGTACCGGCGGCCGCTGTGACACCAGCGGGCTGAAGAGGGGAAGCGCCATTGTCGCTGCCTGGCGGGGCATCCTCCTCATCGCCTTCACCGTCCCGCTCCTTGTCGACCTCCATCTCTTCCGCCAAAGAAGCTTCAGCACGAGCGCCGCCAACGACGGCAGCGCCAGAACGAGGGGCCCCTGAATCAGACGCCACTGGCGTGGACGTACGCGCGCCAGCCCCAGCGCTCGGGGCACCACCAGCGGGAACAGCGTCTTTGTCCGACGGCGGAGACTGCCCACCGGCGGGAGAAGGTGCTTGCGTCAGAACTGCCGGCACCCCGTCTCCACCGTGTGTCGCCCCGTGTGCGCCGGAGTGACCGGCAGAAGCATGCCCCAATGGTTGCCCGCCCGCTGGACCGGCGCCACCACGCCCCGGGGGGCGTCCGCGCCCTGACGCGGCCCCAAATCGCGGGGGCGGCGGCGGCAAAAGCAACCGGCGACGCACAGGATCAGGTCGATGACCCGATGAGGACGCGGCACCCGGCCGCTCCGAAGGCGCCGCGCTTCGCCGCTCGGCGGGCGCGGCTCGACCGCCTCGACCAGAAGGCCCCGCGGGACTGGTGGACGCCGCCGCTTCTCCGCCAGAACCGTCATCGCCCTGCTCGGCTCGACCTGCTGCAGAGCCCTTGCCAGCGGTGGAGCGGGTGCGCGGCATCTTCCCCGACAAGGATGACAAACGGAGAAAAGCAAGAGTCCCAACAACCACCAAGCCAACAAAGCAACTAGGAAACAACGGCAACAGCAGCACAAAGCACCAGGCCGGAACAGCACCGCAACAAAACCCTCAGCAAACGACAAGACGACAAAACAACGGCCCGCAAGCAGCGATCCGTCCGCTCTGCCCCCTCTTACGCGCTCACAAACACACACACGCTGTAGCACACCACCGCACACTCACACACTAACGAGAGGCACTACAACGCCAGCGGAACGACACCACGGAAGGGCACAGATGCGTGACGTGGGCGAACGCCTCGTACACCCTCCGCACGCCCCCTATACGCCGTACGACACCCAATCGAGAGGCCTCATATGAGGGGGTGCGTGCACCCTGCTTCGTGTCGCGCATGCGTGCATGATACACTGTGATAAAGCCCCCCCACGCGCCCCCCCGTGAAGGGGCGCGTGGGGGAGCCCCTCTGAAATGCATGATCCAGAGGGGGCGCTTCTACGGACCATTCCCGCACACTCACACGTAACCGCCGAAACCGACCAATGGGAGAGCGCCATTAAATCAGTCCACAGAGGCCACCCTTCATGAGGCCTGACAAATTGACTAGAATTCAAAATATTCAAGCGGGCGTTCGCGCCAGGGTCTCTGCGCCGCGTTTGACGGCATGTTCACAGCCCTCACGGTCGCCAGAAACACTACATGCAACAGCAGCACATGAGCAAGGAGACACTATTTCGAGGCGCGTTGCGAAATGGGAGACCTCGTCACTCTCCTCCACACAATCAACGCATGGAGATCACGCTCTTCTCCTGCAATTGAAAGCACAACCATCACGCAAGCCAGGGTCCATGTTTGCGGCGCAAACACAAATCCTCTGCATTCTTTCCGTCCGCACATTGGCGCAAAGCTTTCCAAAAAGCACTCTCCACGGTAGCCAGGAGCAAGAAAGCAGACGCACATGCTCGCTAACGACAAGACGGTTGATTCCACGCCACCAATTCATATCGTTGAGACACGGCCGCGCTCACCCCGGCAGCACGAGAGCTGGATCGGGGAGGGAGCAGCACTGAGCTGACTTCAGAAGCATCTGCGAGACTCATCAGCGAGACCGTGATCCGTCGCAACCGGGAGGATCTGGACACCATCACGACGTGCGCAGTTCCCTGACACCATTGTGGCAGCAAGGAAAACACAAAACGGGTTCCGTGACGCTGTCTCAGTGCTGAAGTCGACAGTCCCCATCGACTTCGTGCCAAAGTCGTCGGAACCAGTTACCAGTAGGCCTACTGGTTTCAATTCACATTCCCAACCGGACAATTTCCACAGGTTCCAAGTAACCCCGCCTGATCGTCAGATCTTTGGGTGCGACAAATTGAGTGCAAATTGACATGCCCAGATCTGAGGGCCTTCAGCTCACCCGTCAACAGGCATGTAGTCATGGTGCTCTCCACTATGTTCAAGCCACTGCCAATGGATCATGCCTTCGATGGTGCATTCTCTTGGTGACAGGTCCCAGTCCTGTTTCAGTGATGCGGCGCCTGCCGCGTGCTGCTGCTGTGTCAAGCGCACGGGCATCGCCTGCGCCAACAGCCGCGCTCAGCGCCTCCACTGTCGCTCGGCATTCTTGGTGGCGCGGCCGTTAAGCCCCCCCATTTTGGTGGCCACGTCCCCCGCGCGCTACCAGGGAGAGTCCGTGTCGATGTGCGGGCCGCCGAGCACGGCCGTGCCTTGGCGCCGGCCGTGCGCGGGGGCTGGCCGCGGCTTGGGTCGGTGCCAGTGCAGGGGCTGCAGCCACCCGGATGCTGCCCGCTCTGTCGAACCTGGTCGCTGCGCAGCAGCCCCGCGCCTGTGGGTCGCGTAACGCGGCTGTGGCGTCTTGCGTGGGTGCTTTCATCCGCCCGCGCCCGTCACACCAGCCGCGCCGCGGCCCGCGCGCGCCACCGCGGATCACAGCTGCTGCGTCGGGGACGCATGCTGCCAACCGCGTCGATCGGCAGCGTCCTTTTCTTCTAGCTCTTCCGACGCCCCCACACAATCAACGGGCCTCTGTGGCGTCCCCAGCGCGCATGCCCGTCACCAGGCCTTTTCTTCCAGCAGCCCCGCGGCTGTGGGACGCGTAACAAGCTGTGGCGGCTTGCGTTGGTGCTCTCATCCGCCCGCGCCCGTGCCACAAGCCGCGCAGCCGCCCGGGCGCACCCGCCACCGCCAATCACAGCTGCTGCGTCGAGGGCGCACGCTGCCAACCCCGCCTTGCTCGGCAGCGTCCCTTTCTGCGAGCGCTGCTGACCGCCCCACACAATCAACAGGCCTCTATGGGGTCGCCAGCGCGCGTACCCGTCACGAGGCCTTCTATTCTGTTCACGCCCATGCAAAGGCACAAAAGAGAGAGTCGCACAATCACTGACGAGACGACTGTCGGACCCATGCCATTCGTGTCGTCAAAATGTTGCCGCGCGCACCCCCCCGGCACAACAAGTCCATCGCGCAGAAGGCAGCAACGACGTCACTCCAGGGGCTTCTGCGAAAACTCATCAGCGAGACCGCGATCCTTCGCAGACGGGGGATTCTGGACACCGTCACGACGTGCGCAGTTCCCCCACACGATTGTGGCTGCAAGGAAAACGCAAACCCGGATCCGTGACACTGTCTCAGTGGTAAAGTCAACGGTCCCCATCGACTTCGTGCCAAAGTCGTCGGAACCAGTTACCAGTAGGCCTACTGGTTTCAATTCTCATTCCCAACCGGACAATTTGCACAGGTTCCAAGTAACCCCGCCTGATCGTTGCTTTCTTGCGTGCAACAAATCGAAAGCAAATTGACGCACAACATGGCCAGATCTGAGGGCCTTCAGCTCAGGCGTCAACAGGTGCCTGCTCATGGCGCTCTCTACTTTTCCAGGTAACAGGTCCCCATCATATTTCGGTCATGCAGCGTCTGAGCCGCGCGGTGCTGCTGTCACAGGCAAGCGGTCATCCCCTGCACCCACAGCCGCGCCCACTACCTCCTCTGTCGGTCGGCTTTCTTGGCGGCGCGGCCGTTGAGCCCCCTCGTGCGTTGGCCGCCTCCCGAGCGCCAAGGGGGCGGGTGTCAGTGTCAATGAGCGCACAGGCGAGTACGGCTGTGTCGTTGCGCCTGTCGTGCGCGGAGGCGGGCCACAGTTGGGGTCGTGCCAGGTGCAGCGCAGCGGCTGGTGGCAGCGTCCGTGTTTTCTCGCGCTCACGACCCCCCTACTCACAGACAAGGACACCGCGGCATCCCCCGCGCTACGGCCTTCGCCCGGCTTCCCTGCCACTCAACGTCCACGCCAAGATTCACAAAGGAGAGAGGCACAGAGTCGCTCGGGACAGGACGGCAAGAGCCATGCAATGCATTCCGCCCAATTGCTGCCGGGCTGACCCCCGGGGCACAAGAGCACGATCGGAGAGAGCGCAGCAATGCGGTGTCTCCGGGGGCTTCAGCGAGAACTCATCAGCGAGACCGCCATCCGTCGCAGCTGGGAGGATCTCGACACCGCCACGACGTGCGCAGTTCCCTGACATCATTGTGGCTGCAAGGAAAACTCAAAGCCGGATCCGTGACACTGTCTCAGTGGTAAAGTCAACGGTCCCCATCGACTTCGTGCCAAAGTCGTCGGAACCAGTTACCAGTAGGCCTACTGGTTTCAATTCTCATTCCCAACCGGACAATTTCCACAGGTTCCAAGTAACCCCGCCTGATCGCCGGATCTTGGGGTGCAACAAATCGAGTGCAAATTGACATGCCCAGAACTCACAGCGTCAAGCTGCTCAGTGACAAGGGTTTCTGTCACCGCGCGCCCGACGTTGACGCAGGACGCGAACAAACATGCGCCACACGCGCCCACGGCCATCAGGACACAAACGACGTCGAGAAATCAGACCATGACAATCATTCTACGTACAAAGGGGTGCTCATCTCTAGACCTGACACACCCGGCCCGCCCACAGACGCCCGCCACCACCACACACAGAGAATCGCTACGTGGGAATCTAAAAAGAGACGCCCAGAGCGTCTGCCAAGACAGGCGCAAACAAGGCCAAGTTCGGCACCCCCTGTGTGGCGCTCGTCAACCACTCTGCCACCTTGT
>ENA-ORXR01001829-ORXR01001829.1-marine-metagenome-genome-assembly--contig:-NODE-1829-length-21518-cov-12.197099_pt1 | contig 21518 bp, 21 predicted proteins | sample MGYA00237866_ERZ511479 | MGnify/ENA metagenome assembly ERZ511479 | reverse complement strand
TGTGCGGCTTTCAAAAAATCCTTAGACAAAAAAAATACTTCGCATTATGGGACACCTTATTTAATTTCTTTCACTAAACGTCTTCTACAAACCGCACAATATCGCCAAGATTAAGCCGATTCGGTGGTTCTTGATTTAGGTCGAGTAGGCTCATATTTGTTTGCCCAATAATCTGCCAACCGCCGGGACTGCTAAGTCCGTAAATGCCAGTTTGGTCTCCGCCAATACCAACAGCACCCGCAGGTACACGGGTACGCGGTTTAGCTTTTCTCGGACAGTACAATGCCTCATCCAAACCCGAAAGGTAGATGAAACCGGGCAAGAAGCCCAGCATTGCAACGCGATACTCTGTCGCTTGATGTTTTTGGATAATTTTGGTTTTGGAGAGTTGAATTGTCTGTGTTATTTCTTGCCAGTCCAACCCTTTTTCATAATTGACGGGAATGTGGTGAAGAGTCGGATTTAGCGAGTGTTGCACACTCGTTTTTTTTATGGTATTTAAATGTGCGATGATTTCAAAATGACTTGTTTGTAAGGCATCAAATATAAGCGCGATAGAAGTGTAGGCGGGTACAACATCTGTCAGAACACACAGTGTGTGAGCTTCAATCAAAGCTAAGGTTTCGTGAGTAACTTCGGTACTAATGTTATTGACAGCTTCTAACAAAACGGCATTTTCACCAAGCAGTTTGACCGCCCATTTATGACCGTTCAATACGATGAATTTCGATGTCATTTTTGATAAGCGTTTCGTGGATTTTACGGGCAAGCGTCACGGCATCCGGAGTATCGCTGTGTAAGCATAAGGTGTCGATTTTGAGGTTGATAGTCTGGTCATCATGTGTGCGAACTTGTCCTTTTTTTACCAGCATACGTACCTGTGACAATACCTGTTTTTTATCATGTACGACAGCTCCTTCGAGTGTACGAGCGCGTAGCGTGCCGTCATTTTCGTAGGCTCTGTCTGAGAAGGCTTCGCGGGCATATTGAAGCCCTGTTTTGTCTGTTGCTTTTTCTAATTCGGAATTGGGCAAACCATAAACTATGAGTTGAGTATCTATGCTTTTGACGGCTTCTGTGATAGCTTGTGCAGTTGTCTCGTCCTTCATCGCAAGGTTGTAGAGTGCGCCGTGCGGTTTTACATGATGCAGTGTGCCGCCGAGTGCTTCGGTCATGCCTTTCAAGGCTGCTATTTGATAGCGAACGATGGTAATGAGTTCGTCTTTGGGAATGTGTATAATACGTCTGCCGAAACCCTGTAAATCAGGAAAAGCCGGATGCGCGCCTATCGCTACACCATGTTGTAGTGCCAGACGAATGGTACGCTCAATAGTCATCGGATCGCCAGAATGAAAACCACAGGCGATATTGCATGAAGAGAGGTAGGGCATGATAGCCGCATCGTAGGGAGCAGACTTACCGTAAGATTCGCCAATGTCACAATTCAAATCTATTGTCATGGTATAAGGCAAAAGAGATTAATAAATTCGTCGTTTTAGGTTAGTAATTTTTTCTTCTAAGGAATTTTTAAAAACCGCATATAGCCAAGCTACATAAGGCTTTTTGAAGGTTTCTTAGAGGGGAAAAGGACAGGATAAAATGACGAATTTATTATTCTGTTTTGCCTAAATACAAAAAGGGTTTGACGTTTTGTCGTCAAACCCTTTAGCTTGTATGGAAATATTCTTATTTACTTGTCTTCTTCCAAAAAGCCGTTCACGCCTTTTATGACCTGAGCTACTTTCGGGTAGTTGACTGAATAGTAAATGAATTTACCGTCTCTGCTTGCCTCAACAACACCTGCGAGTCGAAGTATTCTTAAGTGCTGAGACGTAATTGATTGCTCTAACTTCAACGTGTTATAAATTTTGTTCACGTTGATAGTTTTGTGCTTGTCCACAAATTCTAAGATTTTCATGCGTAACGGATGCGCTACTGCTCTTAAAATTTCTGAGGACACCTGGAGTTGCTCGTCATTAATTCTAACCTTTGTCTTTCTCATAAGCCTTTTCAATTTAAATTAAAAAAAATCCTTTGTTTAATAGTTTACGTATAGAAGATGTAATTTGTTGCAAATAGGTTGCTACTATTTATTACTGAACAAACAAAGTAACTTGTTTGCAAATATCTGTTTTTTTTTGTTGTTTACAAAATGTATTGTGTGAATATAGCAGCATATTTTTTGGGGTTATGTATAAAGTGCTTTTTTTGAAGTATTTATTTTGCTTTTATTTTAAATCAAAATATTATGTAAATTAATTATTCAATGTGTAATATGATTTTTATAGATAATGCGAAATGTAAACTGAATTTGCTATAAAATTTTAAAAAAAAATCTTCTAAATTAAAAAAATATAGCAAATTCAGCTCTGTCGTTCAAAATTACTTAGCTAATTCTTCTACCAATTTGGAGATTTGCTTTAAGCGATCTTTGTCCAAAGAGTAGTAAATGAACTTGCCTTGACGCTCAGTAGTAACAACACCAGCTCTTCTTAAAATGGCTAAATGCTGTGAAGCTACTGACTGCTCCAAACGTAATTTGATATAGATATCTGTGACAGTCATTTTTTCGTTTTCTTCGAGCAAATCTATAATAGATTGACGCAATTTGTGATTAACGGCTCTTAAAACGAGAACTGCTTTACGCAATTCAGCATAGTCTAACTTTATTGGTTTCTTACTTTTAGTGAGTGTCACTATTTCATTTTTCGACTTCCTCATGGGTAAATTATTTTTGTTTTAGTTATGTAAAAAGATAATTAAAAAGAATAAAAAATTAATTCTATTATTAAACGTTGTTTTGTAATTTAATACACATTAGTTTTTGGGGTGTTTTGGGAGTTGTACACATTTCATTATAGTATTACGAAAGATACCTATAAATTGTTACGATAATTTATAACTTTTTTTTTGTGTTATAGTTTTTTCTTCGCAACCGTGATATTGGGTTTCTTATGATAAGACGGCTGTATATATAATAGGTCACTAAATATTTGTCTTTTTAATGATTTATGTGACAAATTTATTAAAAACCTCGACGATGAAATAATTTTACTATGTGTAATATTCGGAGAATGAAGGACTGACATACACTTTTCAGCACCATCACCACTTAAAATAATTTGATAACCTTTTTCAATATATTGCCAAAAACTGCTTTCATCAACTATTTTTGCATGTGTATCAAGCACTGGCTCTTCAAATTTTGTATCGTACAAAGCCGTATAAACTTCCATACGACGCGCATCTATCATGGGGCAGTATAAAACATCTTCAATCCCAGTTTCGAGATACGTCCCGTAAGCGAGTGCTTTCAAAGAGTCTATCGTAATCAATGGCTTGTCTAAAGCATAGCAAATGCCTTTTGCTACGGACAAGCCTATACGCAAGCCGGTATAAGAACCGGGACCTTTGCTAACTGCTACGGCACTGATATCTGCCATAGATATATTGATTTCCCGAAAAGCATCTTGGATAAGTGTGGTGAGGCGTTCCGCGTGTGCTTGCCCTTCTGTGATTTCTTTGGTGATGAGTTCTTGGCTATTCTCACTGATACATACGGAACAAACGGGGGTAGCGGTTTCAATATTGAGTATTATGGACATAGCAATAATGAATGAGTGAATGAATTTTGAATGAATGAATCATACCATAATGATTCATTCATTCTTTCATTCAAAATTCATTCATTTTAATGTTGATTTGTAAAGAGCAGGGTCTTTCAAAACTTTGAGTGCGGCTTCGATATAAGGGTCGCCGTCAAGGTCAGCTTCTATACTACCTTTTTTGAAATAATATCGCTTGATGATTTCTTGCTCCAATAGATGCGTGATTTGTTTTTTATGCTTATAAAGGTCTTTCTTTTTATCTGCATCTATTTTGCGTGTCATGGCTTCGAGGTCGGTCTTGATAGCATCGTAGTAGTTTTCCTTTTTAGACTTTTCTTCGAGTTGTTTGAGTTCTTTTTCGCTGGCAGTATCGTAGGATAGCTCGCGCGAATTGAGAAATTGCTCAAAATCCTTAAAGTCTGCATCTGCAAAGGTGTATTCTTTTGCGAGGGCAATTTTATCGTGTTTTTGTTTGTATTGAGTAGCGTAGTCAAAAATAATATTTCTATTAAGTAAGGTCTTTGAAATATTACTCAATTCTTCTGCATCTATTTCGATGTCGGGCAAAACACCTGCGCCGTCAAAAACACTTCGACCACTACGGGTTTTGAATTCTGTACGCAAAGAATCCTTTACCGTGGTTGATTTACCGTTTTTATAATTGACTGCCTGAATACATCTGCCACTCGGAATGTAGTATTTTGCCGTAGTCAATTTGAGTTTAGAATTATAACCGACTTCGCGAGTGTTTTGTACAAGTCCTTTACCGAAAGACTCTTGACCGATAAGAATCCCTCTATCCAAATCCTGTATTACGCCCGATACTATCTCGGAAGCCGAAGCAGAAGCACCATCAATCAAAACGACGAGCGGAGTCTCCATATCCATCGGCTTGTTGAGTGTGCGGAAACTACGGTCATTTTCTACCGTACGGCTACGTGTCGTAACGACTTCTTCGCCTTTGTCAATAAATAGGTTGGACAGGTTGACGGCTTCTTTGAGCAAACCACCGCCATTGCCACGCAAATCAAGGATGATAGATTTGACCTCATTGTCTTTTTTCAATTTTTGTAAAGCATCAGCCACATTTTTACTTGCTTTTTGCGAAAATGTCGTGAGCGTCACATAAGCCGTTTCGTCATCTATCATACCAGAGTAAGGCACATTCGGAATTTTGACTTCCTCACGCGTTATTTTGACCTCAAAATCTTTTGGTGTACCGGAACGGCGTACCATAAAACTGACCTCTTCGCCGGGAGAACCTTTGAGAATGTTGCTAACTTCTTTGGTGCTTTTGTCTTTGGCAGATTTGCCACCGATACTGATAATCATATCTCCCGCTTGCAAACCCGCTTTGTGTGCCGGAAAATCCTCATAAGGCTCAGTAATCACCACATAATCCACATCTTTGGACTTGCGAATACCTGCGCCAATACCGCCGTATTTGCCCGATATTTGCATTTTGAAGCCTTCTATCTCCGCTTCAGAAATGTAATTAGTATATGGGTCGAGCGAGGCAAGCATCGCATCAATACCAGTACGCATCAGCTGGGCGGGATCTATCTCATCCACGTAAGACGTGTTGAGTTCTTTATACATGTTGGCAAATATTTCGAGGTTTTTGGTTATTTCAAAATACTTGTTGTAATCCGTAGAAACGAAGCACACACCGCTACCGACAATAGCGACCAACAAGAACATCTTTTTATATTTTTTTAAAAATTTCATATCGTATAATTATGGTAATTAATTCTATGGGAATGAGTGAGGATGTTTTGAATTTTAATTCCGACAATAATAATACCTTTTTATTAATACGTGATATAATAAATAAGGTTTAACATTTTGGTAAATGTTTTCGTGTAAATTTTGACGTGAGATAGGTGGAAGCGTTACTTTGTCGTGCGAATCAGGTGAACATAAAGCGGAAGGGTAAGCAATCTATGTCGGAGTCGTCAAGGTGTTTTTCTAATAAATAATCGAACAGATAAAAATGGTGTTCATTTTTATCTGTTCGATAGGTCAAAATTCGTACAATTTACCAACCACTAAATAATCCCCAATTCACGCCCCACTTTCGCATAAGTGTCAATGACATAATCCAGATGTTCATTTTCGTGAGAAGCCATAAAACTATTACGCATCATCGCATGATTGGGAGGCGTAGCAGGCGAGACAAATACATTCACAAAAATACCTGCCTCAAAAAGTCCTTTCCACAGGCGGAAGGCTTGGTCGTCATCACCAATCAGCACAGGCACGATAGCCGAGCGACCGGGCAATACATTAAAACCGAGTTCTTTGAGTCCTTTGCGAACACGCGCAGCATTTTTGGCGAGTTTATCTACGAGATGTGGTTCACGTTTCAGAATTCGGAGTGCAGCGAGCGCCGAAGCCACCGAAGCCGGAGTAGGCGAAGCACTAAATATCAATGCAGGAGATTGATGTTTCAGGTAGTTGATCACACGCTCTTCACCGACCACAAATCCACCGATAGACGCTAAGGTTTTGCTAAACGTACACATCGTCAAATCCACGCTATCTTCTACTCCAAATTCACTGGCAGTACCCCGTCCGCCTTTGCCTATCACGCCAAAAGCATGAGCATCATCCACGAGAACTTGTGCGCCGTATTTTTCGGCAATCGGGCAAAGTTCATTCAAAGGAGCTATATCTCCGACACCACTAAAAACACCGTCCATTACCACCAGTTTACCCGCTTCGTCGGGTATTTGTTGGAGGCGACGTTCGAGATCATTCATATCATTATGCTTATAGCGTAATATGTTGACATTCAGGCTGCCGCGAGCTTGAAGGTTGCCCGTAACGATACTCGCATGATTGTCTTTATCCGATACAATATAATCACCTCTGCCCATCAAAGGCGTAATGACTCCCTGCCCCGTCTGATAACCCGTACTGAATAGCAGGGCAGCTTCTTTGCCCATAAATTCAGCCAATTCTGCTTCGAGTTCTATATGCAAATCTATCGTTCCGGTCAGGTAGCGCGAGCCAGAGCAACTTGAGCCGTATTTTTCAAGTGCGCGAATTGCTGCTTCTTTTACTTCGGGATGTGTCGTCAGCCCCAAATAATTATTAGAACCTGCCATGACCACAGGTTTGCCCTTCATCTGTACGACTGGTCCTTCACTCTCTTCTATCGGAGTAAAATACGGATAAATACCATCGGCTTTGATGTCATCTGCACGGGTGAATTCGTAACATTTTTTGAATAAACCTCTTGCTTTTACAGTAGATTCAATGTTCTGCATTATCTTGTGATTTAGTAGCGGGGATTAGTTAGGGAAATAAGTTTATTGAACAGGCGAATACACAGGTTGTTCAAGGTAAGAATGAGAAAAAAAAATATGCTCCCATTACCTCACATCCTAATACGATTAGTTCTTCCAAATTATTTTGTGTAACCATATTTATAAATAAAAATGTCAGAAAAAGTAAAAAACAAACCAATCGCGGTCGTAACGGGCGCGAATGGCTTTGTGGGTAGTCATCTCGTAGAACTTTTATTGAAAAAAAATTATCATGTAAAATGTATTATTCGTAAGACGAGCAACTTGCGTTGGATTGAACATTTGCCTGTAGAGTTTTACGATTGTGGCTTGACGGATGTTGCTTCACTTAAAAGAGTATTTGAAGGAGCAGATTATATTTTTCACATTGCGGGAGTTGTCGGTGCGAGAAAACCCGAAATATTTTACAAAGGCAATGTAGAAACCACGCGCATCGTACTAGATGCCGCAAGCGATATTTCCACAATAAAAAAAATATTGGTGACAAGTAGTCTCGCCGCAAGCGCGCCTACCGTACAAGGGCAACCCGTGACGGAAATGACCCCCTCTCAGCCCGTCAGCACTTACGGAAAAAGTAAAGTAGAACAAGAAAAACTCAGCCATTCGTATATGGACAAATTGCCGATAGTTATTATTCGTCCGCCAGTGATTTACGGTCCGCGAGACACAGAAGTATTATTACTTTTTAAAACAATAAAAAAAGGATTGATGGGACTTATTGGCTCTAAAGAAAAGTACCTTAGTTTTGTATATATAAGCGACCTTGTTAATGGAATGTGGCTTGCGACTACCTCCGAAAAGGCAAAAGGACAAACTTATTTCCTCAGTTCTGTTCCTGCCGAATACGAATATTCCGAACTCAGTCAAGCCATTGCAGACGCGCTCGGCACAAAACCATTCAAACTGAGAGTGCCTCATTCGGTGCTGTACGTTGCAGGAGCGATGGCGCAGTTTTTTGGTAAGTTTAGCTCCAAACCACCCACACTGCACTTAGAAAAAGTTAGAGAAATGACCTGCGATTCATGGTCTTGCAGTTCCGAAAAAGCAATCAAAGAAATCGGCTATCAACCGGAAGTTCATTTAAGTGAAGGATTGAGAAAGACAGTCGATTGGTACAAGAAAGAAGGTTGGCTTTGAGAAGATAAATCAAATTTATAGCCTATCTTTGCAGAGAAATTAATTTTAAATAAAGAAGTATATTTATTCGTAAAAATTTTATGCAAATAAACATGCTCTTAACTTGATAAATTAAATATGAGTTTACTCGAAGGAAAAAGAGGCATCATTTTCGGTGCTTTAGATGACAAATCTATCGCTTGGAAGGTCGCGCAAAAATGCGTAGAACACGGTGCAAAAATCACACTGACGAACGCACCAGTTGCTTTACGATTCGGCAAAATTCAAGAACTCGGCACAGAGCTGAATTCCGAAATCATACCCGCAGATGCGACGAATGTAGAAGACCTCGAAAACCTCTTGAATCAATCAATGGAAGTACTTGGAGGCAAGATAGATTTCATCCTTCATTCGATAGGTATGTCATTGAATGTCAGAAAGAAAAGACATTATACTGATATTAAATATGAATGGATGCAAAAGACTTTCGACATTTCTGCAATTTCCTTTCATAAGCTCATGCAAACTGCCCTCAAATTGGATGCGGTCAATGATTGGGGATCGATATTGGCACTGACTTATATCGCGGCACAGCGCACCTTCCCCGATTATAGCGAAATGGCAGAATCCAAAGCACTTTTGGAGTCTTTTGCGCGGAGTTTTGGTTATCATTTTGGTAGTCTGAAAAAAGTGCGAGTCAATACCATTTCACAATCGCCTACAATAACAACCGCCGGAAGCGGTGTAAAGGGTTTTGACAAATTTTTCGATTATGCGGATAAAATGTCGCCACTCGGCAATGCTTCTGCTGAAGATTGCGCTAACTACTGCGTGACAATGTTTTCTGATTTGACGCGTTTTGTTACCATGCAAAACCTTTACCATGACGGTGGTTTTTCTAATATGGGCATGAGTGAAGCCGTATTGAAAATGAGAGAGGAACAATAAAATTGAGCAATGAAAAAACGCTATATTTTTGTCTGCTTATTATGCTTTTGTAGCATTTTTCTGTCGTGTGATTTTTCCGAAAAATCAAATGCACAAAAATCGAAAGATGAATTGACGATACAAGGTACACCGGCAATTGCAGAGATTTCACAAAAGATTGAAAATGAACCTAATAACCCTGATTTATATGTGATGCGTGGTCAGCTTTTTTATGAAGAAGGACAATACCTTGCGACAGTCAGTGATTTGACGCAGGCGATTGATTTGGATTCGACCAATTTTGCGTATCACCACCTTTTGGCGGATGCGTATTTTGACAGCAATCAGTCCAAACCAGCATTAGCAATATTAGAAAAAGTAATCAAAAAAGATTCTACACGAATCAATACATTACTCAAATTGGCAGAGATGCAGATGATACTTCGTCAACATGAGGCTTCGCTTTTGAATGTCAATAAAATACTCCAGCAGAAGTCGCGTCATCCCGAAGGTTTTTATCTGGCAGGACTGAATTTTGAACAAACGGGTGACACCGCACGAGCCATTATATCTTTTCAAACGACGGTCGAGGAAGACCCTGACCACTTGGATGCCTACCTCAAATTGGGTGGACATTTTGACAAACAAGATAAACCGATTGCATTAAAATATTATGATAATGCTCTACGAATCGACTCTACTGATGTGTCTGCTTTGATGGGGAAGGCTTGGTATTTTCACCAACGAAGTAAATTCACAAAGGCGAAAAAACATTACGAAAAAGCAGCGGCTTTTCATCCTTTTGACTCTCGAATACACTTTAATAACGGCATTTTGCACCTCGAAATCAAGGATGCTGAAACGGCGTACAAAAAGTTTGATTTAGCGGTTCAGGTGGACAAGCAACTTGGAAAAGGTTATTATTATCGCGCTTATGCAGGAGAGCGTATTGGAAAAGATAAAGCCGATATTATCAATGATTATCAGCAAGCAGTAGCATTTATGCCCGACCCAACGGCTGCACGGAAAGCCTTACAGAGGCTTGAAAAACAATAGAGTACAGCACAATAATTTTGTAGGTTGAACTTTCTCGCCTACTATTCTGTATATTCTTTCGAACAAACGGTGTCGGGAATACGATAATCAAAACCCCATCTGTCCTGATGCCTAATACTTGATACCAAATACCCTTCGGATAAAATCATGGCTAAACAAAAAGAAATCAACATACTCAACCGTAAAGCACAATACGAATACTTTTTTGTAGAACGGTTTGAAGCGGGATTGGTGCTACTTGGTACGGAAATAAAATCCATTCGTGATGGTAATGCGAATATCAAAGAAGCCTATTGTTTTTTGAAAAACGGTGAGTTATTTGTCCGTAATATGCACATTGCCGAATACAAACACGGCACGGTCAACAACCACGACCCGATCCGCGTTCGCAAACTCTTGCTCACCAAACAAGAACTCAAAAAACTCAATAAAAAAACCAAAGAAAAAGGCTTTACGATAGTTCCCACACGTATTTTTATGAGTGAGCGTGGCTTCGCCAAAATCGAAGTCTCACTTGCACGCGGTAAAAAATCTTACGACAAACGGCAGACCATCAAAGACCGAGAAAACAAACGCGAACTCAATAGAATACAGAAATACACTTAACACTCCGACGTACGGTAAACGGCTAACGGTGGACGATGAAATTTTGGAAACCCAAACTGTTTTGTACATCAAAGTCAAAAATGTGTTCGACATTTATCGTCTATCGTCAGTCGTCCATCGTCCATCGTCCACCGAAATAAGAAATACACTTAAAATGATTATTCGTTTTTATACCATGATTCTCGTCTGTACCCTTGCTGCATGTACGCCCCGCATACACTATCTTGGTACAGAAACGAAGACCTATAAAACAGAGGAAATCGCAGCCGACGAGCGCGTAAAAGACATGGTAACTCCCTACAAAACCCGCTTAGATAAAGCCATGAATCAAGTCATTGGCAATCTCGCCAAAGAACTACCCAAAGCCAAACCCGAATCGCCACTCGGCAATTTTGTCGCCGACCTCATCCACAAAAAGAGCGAGGATTACTATGAAAAACCGATTGACTTTACCGTCGTCAATTATGGTGGATTGCGGATACCTGCATTGCCCGAAGGAGAGATTATCAAAGGAAAAATATTTGAATTAATGCCCTTCGACAATATGCTCGTTGTGATGGAAATCGACGCAAATACACTTCGTCAACTCTTTGAAACGATGGCATCCAATGGCGGTTGGCCCATCAGCAAACACATCCAATATACCATCGAAGATGCACGAGCGACCAACATTCTCATTAATGGCGAAAGCATTGATGAAGATAAAATTTATAAAATCGCCCTATCCGATTATCTCGCTAATGGCGGTGATAAATTATTCTTTTTAAAAGATAAAAAACGTCATAATCTCGGTGTCCTTTTTCGTGATGCCATTATAGAATACATCACCGAACAAAAAGGCAAACCAATGGACGTAACAGTCGAAGGTCGCGTGACTATTCGGTAAAACCCGTACAGGCGATTTCAATCGCCATGTTTGATAAAAATTCACTACAGATGGCGACTGAAGTCGCCTGTACTGTATTTGCAGCCAGTCTGTAAAACGCCTATGCGAAAACATATTCATTTCTTAATTTGGACGGTCTTTTTTTTACCATTCACTACGCTCGATGCTCAATCATTCCAATGGGCTACACAATACGGCGATACCTCCAGCGAGTCTCTAAAAGGCTTGGTAAGTGATGTATCAGACAATCTTTATCTGTGCGGAAATTTTTCGGAAAATATACAAATCGGAACAAATCAATTAACGGCTGATTATGAGGAAGATATGTACCTGATTTCTACGGATAATCAGGGGCAAAGCCTTTGGGGGAAATCTGTCAGCAGCCCCGAAAATATTGACATCGGCGGACTAGCGATACACGATGACGCGCTTTATGTAACGGCGCAATATTGGGGAACGGCTATTTTTGAAGACAGTATTTCATTGAGTCCAACGCAGGGATCGGGTAGTGCCTTTTTTTTGGTAAAATATAGCACGGCAGGGCAATTCATTTGGACGAAAAGCATAGACGGTAATGGACTCAAAAAAGTAGAGGACATCCACACCGACCACGAAGGGAATGTCTATCTCACAGGCTATTTCGGCAAGCAACTTTTCACCGAAATGAATGACCTTATTGCCGAAGGTAATACCAATTTTTTTATATTAAAATATACGCCTGACGGCGAATTGTTATGGGCAAAAAGCGCGGGTGATGTAGGTGATATTCGCGCGAGGAGCGTGGCTACGGATGAGCAAGGGGGCGTGTATGTAAGTGGCAATTTTGAGGGTGATATGACTTTTGCCGGAGAACTGATTGAGGGCAACGGACTCGATAATGATATTTTTTTATTAAAATATGATGAGGCAGGAAATGAGATTTGGCTACGCGAAATTCGTGGTGTATTTGAAGACGCTGCGAATGATATGGCAGTAGATGAAAATGGAAATATTTACTTGACGGGTGCTTTTTCCGGCGTACTTAGATTGGGTGATGTCGAGTTCAATACAATTGGTTTTAACGATGATGTTTTTATTGCCAAATACAATTTTAATGGAGATTTTTTATGGGCAGAGACTTTCGCAGGCAGCGGTTTTGGTAGTGGAGAAAGTCTGATTTTGGATGGCGAAAAAATATACTTGGGCGGTGAGTTTCGTGGAGAAAGTATTTTTGGGAATACATCGCTGACTGCCGACGAAATACGTCCCGATATTTTCATTATGGCGATGGATACGAGCGGTACATTTGAGTGGGTAAAGCAAGGCGGCGGTACGAAAGTGGACTTATTGGAACAGTTGACTTTGCTACCCGACGGTAGGCTGGTCGCGGGTGGGAGTTTTAATCAATATACTTATTTTGACCATATTCAACTGACTGCCAAAGGCGGTTATGATGCGTATCTTCTTGCCCTTCATCCGCTTTTAATTCATACTACAAATACTTTTACCGAGACCGATGTTAATGTGTTTCCTGTACCTGCGCGAGATGTATTTTTTGTAGAAATAAATAATGACTTTAGAGGAAATTGTCGAGGCAATATACTGGATAATACAGGTAAAATCATTCAGACCTTTTCATGGTATAAATCTCAATTGGAACAAACTTTTTTCGTTCCAATGAAGGACTTGCCTATTGGTGTTTACATCTTTACGCTTGAATGTAAAGGCAATTTTTGGTCTGAAAAAATTATGCTAACGAATTAACTTGAGTCGGGGAAAACGGTGATTGGTGATTGGTGACTGGTGATTGGTGACTGGTGATTGGTCGATACGGAATTTTGCGAAGCAAAATCTATTAGAAACCAATCACCAGTCACCCAATTAACCAATCACTATTTGAATTAATTGCAAGAAAGCCCCCTAAATTCGATTTAGACTTGAATTTAAACGTGGTAAACCTTACATTTGCACTCGCCCTTTTCGCGTAGCGAAATAAAAATCAATTCATTGATACCAAATCAATAAATCACTAAGATATAATGAGTTATAAATCAGATGTAGAAGCCGTTGACGCACTCGCGCAGGCATATAAAAACCTCAAAGGTGAAATCGGAAAAGTCATCGTCGGACAAGATGAGGTGGTCAAGATGGTACTTATCTCTTTGTTTAGTAACGGGCACAGCCTTCTTGTGGGTGTTCCCGGACTTGCTAAGACACTCTTAGTCAGCACGATAGCAGAGGTACTTGACCTTGATTTCAAACGAATTCAATTTACACCCGATTTGATGCCCTCTGATATTACCGGCGCAGAGATACTCAACGAAGACCGTCAATTTCAGTTTAATAAAGGACCGGTTTTTACGAATATTCTCTTAGCAGATGAGATCAATCGTACACCGCCAAAGACACAAGCGGCATTGCTCGAAGCCATGCAAGAACGCGTCGTGACATTCAGTGGAGATACGCACAAACTCCCTGCGCCTTTCCTCGTATTGGCGACCCAAAACCCGATTGAGCAAGAAGGAACATACCCATTGCCCGAAGCGCAGCTTGACCGCTTCATGTTCAATATCACATTGGATTATCCTTCTTACGAAGAAGAAATTGCTGTTGTAAAAAACACAACATCCGAATATAAAGCCGACCTCAAAAATATTCTTTCAGGTGAAGAAATCATGTACTTCCAGAGCCTTGTTCGCAAAATTCCTATTGCCGACAATGTCCTCGAATACGCCGTAAGTCTTGCTTCCAAAACTCGTCCGGGCAAAGACATGGCAACCGAAGCGGTCAATGACTACATCTCATGGGGTGCAGGTCCGCGTGCTTCTCAATATTTGGTGCTTGGCGCAAAATGTCACGCTGCAATCAGTGGCAAATATTCTCCCGACATCGAAGACATACAAGCAATTGCAAAATACGTACTTCGCCACCGTATAGTACGTAATTATAAAGCAGAGGCAGTCGGTATCACAGAAGAGTCCGTTATTGAAGGGTTGTTTTAATTTGAAATAAATTTTGAATGGATGAATCGCGTCATTGTGTATTCATTCATTCAAAATTAAGGAACGCGAAAAAAATAACTTTACCATCTTGACAGGATATTTTGCCTTCATTTTGCACTTCAAAACCCTGAAAATATCAACATTTATGCGGGTTCTAAAGCCCAAACTGAGAACAAACTCTCTCAGTCAAGAAGGCAAATTTATTTATTTCGCGTTCCTAATTTATTTTTGCCCTTAATCTGTCAAAAAAACTTCTTAATAATTCGCTACATTCTATCTCCATAATACCTGAAATAATAGCTGTTTTAGGATGCAACACATTCGGCTGGTGACGGCTAAATCCTCGCTTTTCGTCAGATGCTCCATAGACCAACCTACCGAGTTGCGCCCATGCAAGCGCACCCGCACACATCGCACAAGGTTCGAGCGTAACGTACAAGGTACAGTCATTTAAATACTTATTATTGAGGTTGTTAGCTGCTGCTGTAACCGCAATCATTTCGGCATGTGCCGTCACATCTTTGAGCAATTCGGTTTGATTATGAGCGCGAGTAAGAATCTGATTTTGGCTCACTATTATTGCCCCTACCGGAATCTCTCCGGCTTCTAAGGCGACCTTCGCTTCCCGTATCGCCATTTTCATAAAATACTCATCACTGAACATAATATAGTCGGTAGTTAATAGTCCGTGGTCGATAGACAATAAAGCGCATCTATACAAGTATTGACTATTTTTTAAAATTATCACAAGATATACAAAATTAATTATCGCAATCATCTGTTTAGTAAAAACAATTCAATAACTTATTCCATTATGCTTGTTCTTTTCCCTTCTAAAAAACTCAAAAAATAGTACCGTAGCTATGGCTATGCAAAGATTTTCTGAATTCTTTAGAAGAAAAAATTACAGCGCATTATGGCACAATTTATTAAATCGTTTTTACTTGGTTATAAAGGGTGCAGGACAAATTTTTAATCTGCCTCGTACCGACGACTTTAGCCGTCGCGGGAAAGTACCGAGTCACTTGACGGCTAAACAGGCTGACCACGAATACTGTGATAGCTGTTTCAGCCGTCAAGTGAATTTTACTTTAATTTTTAATTAAATAAAAACCAATTACTTATAAATATGTTTTCCATTCCTGCGACGGCTAAAGTCGTTGGTACGGGTATTCGCGGTCAGCCTGTAAAGTCGTCAGTACGGTGGCATTTCAAAATAAAATTAAAAATTTGTCCTGCACCCGTTATAAACAACTTTATATTTGCAAAAAAGATTTAGCAATAATCCAGTTCGTCTATGGACTACGAACTATCAATATCGACTATACTATGCCCGGCAATTCTTTTGGACACGTTTTTTGTATCACGACTTTTGGTGAATCACACGGAAAGGCACTTGGTCTTATCGTTGACGGTTGCCCTTCGGGGGTGGAGGTCGATGAAGCGTTTATTTTATCCGAATTAGCGCGTCGTCGCCCCGGACAATCGGCTATCGTAACGCAGCGAAAAGAACCGGATAAAATGGAATTGTTGTCCGGTGTATTTGAAGGAAAAACAACGGGTACACCCATTGCAATGGTCATTTATAATTCGGATGCTCGCTCGAAAGACTATTCGCATATCAAAGATAAATTTCGTCCTTCACATGCTGATTTTACCTATTTTGCTAAGTATGGCAATCGCGATTATCGCGGTGGCGGACGCTCGTCTGCACGCGAGACCGTAGCGCGAGTAGCGGCAGGGGCTATCGCCAAGTTATTGTTGAAAAAAGAAGGTATAAGCATCAATGCTTATGTCAGTCAGGTTGGTAAATTGAGGCTTGAAAAGCCGTATAGTGAACTGGATTTTAATGAAATAGAAAGCACTCCGATACGTTGCCCCGACCTTGAAATGGCAGAGCAAATGATTACACATATCAAAGCTGTTCGTAAAGCGGGAGATACCATCGGCGGTGTGGTGACGGGGGTGATTCAAGGTTGTCCGGCGGGCTTGGGCGAACCCGTTTTTGATAAATTACATGCCGAACTCGGCAAAGCGATGTTGAGTATCAATGCTTGTAAAGGTTTTGAATACGGAAGTGGTTTTGCGGGTGTAGAAATGCGTGGCTCGGAACACAACGACGCTTTCGTACAAGACGGCGAACAGACAAAAACAACTACCAATCATTCTGGTGGCATACAAGGTGGCATTACGAATGGTATGGACATTTATTTTAATGTTGCTTTCAAACCCGTAGCTACAATTGTACAAGCCCAAACCTCCGTCAATGAAGCCGGAGAAAGCGTAGAAGTAACCGGAAAAGGCAGGCACGACCCTTGTGTTGTGCCTCGCGCTGTACCTATTGTGGAGGCAATGGCTGCGCTGGTTTTGGCTGACCATTTATTGAGACAGAAGACAATCGGTGGTTAGTGATTGCGCTGTGAGAACTAAGTTGATATTTTAAGTTTGTCTTCTTCTATTTTTATAAAATCTCTCAATTGTTTTATACTACGCTTTTTATGGGTGAATTGCTGTAAATAATATTTAAACCGCTTTAATTGGTTAATAAACAGTCAATTAGAAAGGTATTTAAAGACTAAAAAATCTTTCCAGACTCATTTTTTTCAAATTATTCTTTTCAAGTGCAGCGAAATACTACGGACTTGTATATAGTTTGATGAGCTCACGTAAAATATTTATTTCAATTGGTTCTTTATGATTTTATGTGGTATAGTCGTCAGGCGATTTCCGTTTTATAAGTTATCGTTTGCTTGACAAACGGTCTCTTTTAAATCAAATCGAATCGTCGGACGACTTTTTTATTACTAAGGTAAGATCATAAAGAACCACTCACATTCAAAATTTAAAAAAAATGAGTTATTCAAAAATATTTCTTTTCTATATCCTGACTGTCTTTTTAGCATTTTCTTCTTGTAAAAAAGAGGAAATCTCCGAAATGATGGAGAATATTGACGACCCGGAGGTAAAAATAACAACAACTAATCCACTAATTTCTCAAATGAGAAGTGGCACAACAGCAACAGATGGATTGGACTTGGGCTGCTTTTCGGTAGATTTTCCTTTTGACCTTATATCAGGGGATGAAACGACTTATACTATCAACAATTTTGATGACTTTGATGATGTATTGGAAGGCGCGGGAGAATTTATTGATTTTGTTTACCCTGTAAATGTTACTTATCCTGACGGTACGACTGCATCTATCGCAGACGGAGAGGCTCTCGGCGATACTTTTGCTGCTTGTATTCCTGACAGCGGCTGGGGTGAAGATTTATTCCCTGCTTTCTTGATTACAGAATTCAACTCTTGCTACCAAATGGTCTATCCTTTAGATTTGATAAATGGCGAGGGCAATACGATGACTGCAAATAACGAAGACGAATTGGTGGATTTAATTGCCACTCATTATGACCTGTTTTTCGAATTTCCATTTAGTCTTATCGACGAAGATGGCAATACTGTAACAGCCGATAATAGTGAGGAGTTATTTGGGCTATTGATTGAGTGTGACGAAGTCATCAATCCGGGTGGAGGAGATCCTTTTGGTGATTGTTGGGATTATACTTATCCTTTCAATATGGTTGATCAAGACGGTAACATTATTGTGATTAATAACCACGATGATATTTGCAACATCGTTCTTAGCGGAGCTGTTTTGGATTATGTTTTCCCTTTAACTTTGGTCAATGGCGATGGCGAGGAACTTATCGTCAATAATAACGATGAGCTTGGTGATGCTTGGGCAGACTGTGGTGACTGGGGCGGGGGCGAGTATGGAGTGGATGTACTTTCTTTCATTTTCAATTCAGATATGTCTGATGATGGCTATGAATGTTATTCGATTAATTATCCATTGGCATATACCAATCTTGTAACGGGTGAAACAAATAGCATAAATGATGTGACAGAAATAGAAGCATACATTGATAATATGTATGGTTTTTATGGCGAAATTGTTTTTCCTGTCACAGTTACTGAGACTACAACAGGCAATCAAGTGACACTTGACGATATTGAGGCTTATTACGATTTTTTATATAGTTGTTATTAATGATAATAATAAAATCTGTTCCGCCAGAAGGCGGAACAGATTTTCCCTATTTACGTAAACATTATTTTCAATCTTTCATACGTCGTAAAAAAGAAAGAATTTGACCAATCCGCAAAATATAGAGTTGTCTAAAAAGGGGGTAGAACGTGGATACGCGCAGCTATATAGAGACTGTGCGCCTTATGTTTACAGTCATGTCAAAAGATATATTTGGGATACCAATTTTCGTAAAGATATTATGCAGGAAGTTTTTGCTAAGATATTCTCAAATATAAAGAGCTTCGACCCTAAAAAGGGAAATTTTAAGGGCTGGATAAAAAGAATTGCAATTAACGAGTGTTTACAGCAAATTAGAAAAAAAAGACCACTATACAATGCCATAGATATTGACACATCATTTGACTTGGCAGATGATACACCTTTACCAACAGATTTAAAAAGGTCTGATATTGATGTATTGTTAAATGATATGCCACCGAGGTACAAAGTGGTTTTTATGCTATCAATTATAGACGGTTACTCACACAAAGAAATCGGCGAAGAACTTAACATTACAGAGTCAACTTCGCGTTCGCAGTTGACTCGTGCAAAAAGATGGACTAAACGTTATTTGTTAAATAACATTCAAAATGACTTATATGGATGGCTTTGACTCAAATTTTAAAGATCAGTCTGATCAGCAATCAGGACTACCCGAAGGCTTCGGTTGGGATGATATGAAAGGGGGCATCTATGAAAAGATGCAAACCACTGATACAGGAAAAAATAATCGACATTGGATACTACTCCTATTGCTCCTTCTAATCGTTGGTGGTATAGGTAGTTGGTTTATGGTAGAATACTTGGACAATGAAGAAACAATGACTACGCCTATCGCACCAATTCAAGAGAATAATAAAGAAAACGATACAAAATCAGATAACATTAGAGCTAAAGTCAATTCCTCCCAACAAAATGATAGTAATCATTCAACTGACAATACACTCTCGCAATCCAATCAAAAACATGAAAAAATAGCGGTTACAAAAAAGAAAACTATTAAGTCTTTACGTACAAATACAACACAATTTGCTAATAAGCCCCGAAAAAGTATTTTTAATAATAATTTAGAAGAAGCCAAACCAATCATACAAAACGAATCTAACATTCCAAGTCGCCATAATACCTTTGAGCAACCTCAAAAAAATGAAACAACGGATAATCTAAGCCTTAATGCCGTTGCTGTTTCATCAGAAATGACAACCGAAACATCAACCACGACAAACAGAATACCATCAATAGATTTTGGACTGATTGAAAGTAAATCATCTGATATCGCCCCCTTCAAAACACCGGAAAGTACTAAGGCATCAGCTTTCAAAAAATACTTATCGCTGGGGCTTGCAGGTGGTATTATGAATTGGACAGCCTTTGATGCTGCCAATATTAACCATGATTATGTGAATGGATTTCTCGGCTACACGATCAATCCATCGGTCAGTCTATCAATTAGACCCAAACATGCCCTACAAATGGATTACGAGTACAGTACTTTAGAAGAACTTTTTGATTATGAAGGCACGCACAATATAGAAGTTTTAACAGTAAACCAACCTATCAGGCGTGTAGTGAGTAGCTTGACTGGAAATGTAATGCACACAGAACGAAAAGACACGATATTGTCCGGCAATCTTTATCAGCGTGAGTTGAAATACAATCAATATAAATTTCACACCTTGAGTTTAGGTTATCGTTTTGACCAAGCGACAAAAAAGAAATCCTCCTTTGGTTTTTACGTAGGAGCGTCTTATTTATTACAACTCAACGGTAAAGGAAAACGCCTCAATGAACAACTCAATGTTATTGCTTTTGATAATGACAATCCTTTATTTCAAAACAATCAATTTGGCTTGCGCTTTGGTGTTCATTACAATTACCAACTCAATCCAAATACCCAATTGTTTTCGCAAGTCATGACGACAAAATATATCAGTAATTGGGAACTTGATAACAGCAATTCAGCAACCCGCCCTTTCTTATATGGTTTGCAAATTGGTTTAAGAAGCTACTTGATGAAACCCAAGCGTCCTCTTAAATGAAATTAGTCAAATAAAAATATTTTCTCAAGTCGCGGATAAACCGCGAACTTGAGAAAATTTGTTTGTGTTATATGTTGCCTGCTAAAAAAGAACAATTTAAGCTCAATTAAAGACGTTAGCATACTATTCATAGCAAACAAATAACAACAAAATGAAAATTACAAGAAAGCTGATACTCACCATACAAATCTTATGTTTTACGATAATCTTAAACGCACAGTCCAATTACATAGAGTCGCTTAAACGTTCAAAAGAAATGAACTTTAGAGAGCGGATACAATTCATGGAAGGTAAAGAAATCTTTGAATTTGAAGGCGAAACTTTGAGTGGAAAAATTCTAAATTCAAAGGATATAGAAGGGAAAGTAGCGGTTATTCATCTTTGGTTGATATCGTCCCCATCTTTTGTAACGGAAATAGAAGAATTGAATAAATTAGTAGAAAAATATAAGGATGAAAACGTTGAATTCATATCGCTGACATCTGAATCAAAAGAGGATTTGAATGAGTATTTCATCCCCAATTATGACTTTAAATTTGACATCATATCCGATTGCGGAAACCTCATCATGAAAAAATTAAATCACCCATTTGGGTTTCCAACTACATTTGTAGTAGATAAGCAAGGAAAGATAAATAAACTAATGATTGGCGGAAGTTCGGACGAAGAAGAAGCCAAAGAAAATATCAAATTAGAGCTGGTTCCTACAATAGAAAAGTGTTTGAAAGGGGAGTGAACAACTAAATTTTTTCAAAATAAACATTGATGAGTAGAGAGAATTCATGAATTCTCTCTACCCATCAAAAATGGTCAATTCCGACACTAAGTGAAAGAAAATAAATAACTTGCCCCATTATGCTTGTTCTTTTCCCTTCTAAAAAACACAAAAAATAGTTCC
>ENA-ORXR01001828-ORXR01001828.1-marine-metagenome-genome-assembly--contig:-NODE-1828-length-21526-cov-23.854818_pt1 | contig 21526 bp, 11 predicted proteins | sample MGYA00237866_ERZ511479 | MGnify/ENA metagenome assembly ERZ511479 | reverse complement strand
CGGCGGACATTTTCAAAATGTCAGGCGAGATATATTTACATTTTGATTTAAATTTTTTTAAATAAATTAAGTAATTTATACTTTGTAAATAATTGATTGTCATTGAATAGTGAGCAAATACTGTCGCCTGACATTTTCAAAATGTCCACCGACTCACGCTTTCCCTTCAACTTTAAAAACATATTATAAAAACGACTTTTCGTTCCCCCTGACCAATAAAATTATATCAACTGATAATCAATAGATTACGAATTTTAACCTAATTTCCCAGTTCCCCAATTCCCATTCTGTCCAAAGCCTAGTAGTTAAACATGCTCTAATAAATTAACTTTCAGAACAATGCGACAATGTTGTCGGACTCACGTTTATCCTCCAAATTTAAAAATACATTATAAAAAAATTCTTGCGTTGACCCTAGCGTTACGTGTCGGGTAATTCAAAATCAGATTTTTACATATTTATGTTTTTGTCAAATTAATTCTTGCAATTTTTTATAAAAAAGCCATTTATTCTTTTATGAGTAATTCAAAAGCAAGAAGCAATGATTTACTAATAAAAACAAGACACAAAAGAGCAGGTTTTGAGACAGGACTTTTTCGTTTTTTTGAAATATTGAACTAACAGAAATGGGGGTGATTTTTTGAAAATTAATCATTTTTGATACACAACTATGCTTGTCACAAATGATGAATTATATTAAAATTTTTATAGGGTTGGCAGCTTAAATTGAACGAACATAAGACATTTATTGATGTATAATAACAGAGCAATAACATACGACAGTCCTTCATCTAACCTCATGAATACATTCTTCGAGGATAGCCCTATCTGTATGATGATTCTTGAGTATAACCTGAATATTGTTTGTGCAAATAAATCTTTTTACAACACCTTTGGATATTCAAAAGAAGAATTGTCTAAGCTAAATTTTACCGATTTATCAGCAGACCTCATTGATGTTTCTATCAAACATTTTGTGAAGCAATTGCAGGTGTGTCAGGAAAACTCTATGAGCTTAAAACTCGTTTATAAAAAATCAAATGAGGAGGAAGTTACTGCGATTACACATGTAAGAAATTTTCCAGAAGAAGTATATGGAAGAGGACGCTACATACTGACGTTTGAATTACGCGAGACATCACCCAAAGAAAAGGAGTACCAAATGACACGCGATGCCATGTCTGCGATTAATCGGGAAATGGTACTCTCTGCCGATGAGCGTTTTTTGGATAAATTGGTGCGCGGGATTTCCGAAACGCTTGATATTCCTTATGTTTTGGTAGGAAAGTATTGCAAAGATGAAAACTATATCGTAACAGAATCATTCTGGATGGAGGATAAATTTGTCAAGGATTTTAAGTATAGTTTGGATTTTACGCCTTGCGAATTAGTCATCAAAGAGGGGGCGAAGAAAGTATTTCAAAAAGATGTCCAAAAAGTATTTCCGAATGACCGGGATTTAGTTGACCTCAATGTGCAGGGATATATCGGATTGCCCTTAATCAATGCTCAGAATAAAGTAGTTGGACATATCGTGGGAATGGACACAAATCCGCTTGAATATACGGATTTGATGACCTCATTACTCCAATTATATTCGACCCGTGTCATCGCTGAATTGGAACGAATTGAAGGGCAAAATGCACTGAAAGAAAAAGAATCACACTATCGTGCATTATTTGATAATGGCTTTGACGGAATCATGATATATGATATTTTTGAGGGAAAAATAAAAGACTGGAATCATAAGTTTTTGGAATATATGGGGACGACAGATGAGGTGGTAAAAGTCAATGATGCGAGTTTTTTTATGCCTGAATATCAGTTGAATGGAGAAAAATCAGTAGATGTCGCTAACCAACATCTGTTAGAGACATTAAAGACAGGTAGAGCTACATATGATTTTATGCATAAGAAAGAAAACGGGGAGTTGATGCATACACAAAATACAGCGGTTCGATTGCCTGCACCGGCTGACCACTTGGCGGTGTATATTTTCAGAGACATCACAGCAAGAAAGAAAGCTGAAGAAGCCCTCAAAGAGAAAAATATCGAACTCCGGAGGTATATCGACTCCAATTTGCAGTTGGAAAATTTTGCTTATGTGGCTTCGCACGATATGAAAGAACCGCTAAGAAATATAGGCAATTTTACCCAACTCCTGCATCGCCGATACCATCATTTGATGGATGAAGATGGTAAAGAATTCATAGATTATATCATCAAAGGCGTCAAAAGTATGAATTTGCTGATAGATGATTTGCTTTCTTATTCGCGCGTCAATTCCGAAGATTATGATTTAGAAAGTGCAGATAAAGAAACTGTTATATCTTCGATTAAATATAATGTAAATAAATCACTCAAAGAACGCAATGCCACGCTGACCATTAAAAAATTTCCTGACACCATTCGCGTCAACAAAACGATGTGTGTACAGCTCTTTCAGAACCTTATCATCAACGGGATAAAATTTACGCCATCTGATATTAGACCTCAAATTGTAATTGACACCTTAGATAAAGGTGAGTACTGGCAATTTTCGGTGCAGGATAATGGTATTGGTATTGCTCCGGAATACCACGAGCGTATTTTTATTTTATTCAAAAAATTACACAATAAAACTGAATACAAAGGAACAGGAATCGGCTTGTCTATTTGCAAAAAAATCGTGGAAAAACACGGTGGAAAAATATGGGTAGAATCTGAAAAGGGTAGAGGGGCTACATTTTATTTTACAATACCGAAATAATGATTTTAATGGTTAATGATTAATGGTTAATGATTAATTTTGAATAAATTTATTTCATAAATTTTCCATAAAAAAACGAATTATTTAATTTTTAATTAATTAAAAATTAAATTCATTAACCATTAACCATTAACCATTAACCATTAACCATTAACCATTAACCATTAACCATTAACCATTAACCATTAACCATTATTGCCTTCCGTATGTATCGTTGAGTTGAGTTTGGAGGTTGCTCAATTCATTGATAAGCGTTTGCAAATCTTGGTTTTTCTGCTCTATTGCCATGAGGAGGGCATTGACTGTTTCGTGGTCTTCCGGTGTCATTTCATCTTTGTAAGCATTTTCGAGTTCTTGTTGCATCAGTGCCATATCGCTGACAAAGGTCTGTAATTCAATACTTTTCTTATCCACTTCTGTATGCAAATCACCTGTTGGTGACTCAACTTGGATATTGGAAACGGATTCGCCAATGAAAGATGCCATAAACGGGATATTATACTCAAATTGCAATTCTATTGGTTCGTTGAATGTACCATTTTTCGTGATACGTGTACCAATGGCATCCTCCAAACTCGTCTCTACCTTCACGCCTCGTGGTGCAAATATCACAAAAGAAACCGCCTCGTTAATGGTTTTGTCACCCATCACAATTTCGTTGTTCAAACCCGGCATTTTGATGATAAATTCGTTATTACTTTTGCCGGTCATGACTTCATAGCGACCAATTTGCATAAGGCTTTCCAAGACTTCAGAACTCACACTGCTTTCGTGTACGACATCCACCAAAATTCGTAATTTGTCGCCGTCCCAATCTTTAACGGCTGCCGGAATATCAATATTCAACAAAACGCTTGCGCTGTTTTCCGCATCAATCGTTTTTACATAAGATTTTTGTTCCTGTGCTGTCGCAAAATGAGCCATAATGACACAGCAAAAGAGTATAATAAGATTTTTCATATTCGTTAGATAATTAAAATTAAGAAATGACTGATACCTCCGTTTTACCGAAAATCATACCAAAGCAATGCTACAATGCTGAAATGCGATAATGCATCAATAAAAATCATTGTAGCATGCTTGCATTATCACCGCAAATTTAAGGTATTTACACGAACTATTTACAGACACGCTTACAACTATTTTCACCCTTAACGCTTTGATAACAAATGTAGAATGTCCGCAGCCTTAATTCGCGTAATAACGGCGGACTTCAAATTTTTCTGATAAGTGAAAGTCCATCCCGTAGCGTCAACATCACATTCTCTACACGCGAGTCATTTTGTATTTTTTCATTGAAGGCATGTAGTGCGGCGGTATCCTCATCCTGTTTTTTCTCGGTGACTTTTCCGAACCACAGTACATTATCTGCCAAAATATATCCGCCTGTTTTTACTTTGTCAAAAATAAGGTCGTAATAGCGTGAATAATTAATTTTATCCGCATCAATAAACACCAAATCAAATTGCTCGTCTATCGTCGGTACCAATTCGAGTGCATTGCCGATGTGCAGTTGAATTTTATCAGCCAAACCTGCCGCATCAATATATTCTTGAATGGGCGTTTCCAATTCCTCGTTAATTTCAATGGTATGCAACAGCCCGTCCTCCGGCAAACCTTCTGCCAGACAGAGTGCGGAATATCCCGTAAATGTCCCGATTTCCAAAATGCGCTTCGGACGAATCATTTGGCTCAACATCCGTAGAAATTGCCCTTGATAGCCACCCGATACCATCCCCGCGTGCAGGCGTTTGACCCACGTTTCGCGTTCGAGTTTTTTGAGTAGGGGAGAGGTTGGCGTTGTATGCGCCTCTGCATAGTCTATTATTGATTGCGGCAACATTTTTTTTAATGATTAATTTACAAACAAAAAACACACACGTATTCCTTCACGTTAATTTAGCATTTACAAATAAAAAAATACACGCATTACTTCACGTTGATTTAGCACCAATCACCAATCACTAATCACCAATCACTAATTTCTTAGTTAACTGCTGTCCATCCGCCTGAATGTGAATGAAGTACACGCCTTCAGCGTAATTTTCTAAATCAAAAATAAATTGTGTATTGGAAATATTGTGTTGTACGCGTTGGTCGAGTACTTGTCCAACGATATTGATTACGCTGATTTGTACATCTACATTTCGGTCGAATGTGAGATTCAGTTGGGTGTGGTCTTGCGCCGGATTGGGCAATAATTGTACATCAGTCAGCGCGTCAATATGGTTGATGCCCACAGGTTCGTCGAGGTCATAAAATGTCTGCGTGGTGCAGCCTGCTGCGTCCGTCACAGTTATGAAATAGCGGTCTGCCGAGAGTCCGTCGATGTCCTCTGATGTTGCGCCACTGCTCCATTGAAAAGTAAGCGGTTGCGCGCCTACACCCGTAGTGAGGTCAATCGCGCCGTCGCTGCCGCCGACGGTGGAGATTTCCGTAATATCGACACCCGTAATGAGTTCAGGACATTCTTCGGGAGTGATTTCGTATTCAGCAATTTCTATGCAGCCTTCCGCGTCTGTCATCGTTACGCTATAAGTTCCAATACCAAGCCCACTGATGTCTTCCGTCATTTCGCCCGTACTCCAATTGAAGGTATAAGGCGGCGTACCATTGACCAAGATTTGATTGATACTAGCATCCATCAAACCCGATATAGAAACATCCTGAATATCAACCACTGTAACGAAATTCGGCGGACAACCTTCTTCAATAATAAAACAAACATTATCAACACAAGCCTCTGCATCCGTCACACGCACGCAGTACTCGCCCGGTGCGAGTGCGATGAGGTCTTCCGTGGCTTGCCCGTTGCTCCAGAAATAGGCATAAGGCGGCACACCGCCATTCACTGTAATATCAATTTCGCCATCACCTGACATCATGATACTTTCATTGGTAATATCTGCCGTAATCCCAAAATCCGGTGGACAGAACGTGCCAACTTCCACGCAAGTGCTTTGCATACAGCCCAAACCGTCTGTTACCGTCAGGCAGTAAGTACCTGCGGCGAGGTCGGTTTGGTCGGCATTGGTAGAGCTGTTGTCCCATATATAGGTGTAAATCGGATTTCCTCCGAAAACTTCTATATCAATTTCGCCATCATTATCACCTGCGGAAGTTTCATCGGTAACTTCAATATTTGAGATAAGTTCATCGGGACAACCTTCACCAATATTAAAACATAAATTTGCCGTACACCCGCCCGAATCAGCTACTAATACGCAGTAAGACCCACCGCCTAAACCGGAAATATCTTCTGTACTTGCTCCGGTATTCCACGAATAAAAATACGGTGGCGTACCACCATTTACGGTAATATCAATTGCGCCGTCGTTTGCACCAAGTGCAGATTCATTAGTAATTTCATGTGTAATTCCCAGATTGTCGGGACAAACGGCTTCTATTGTTGCGACAAAAGCATCATTACAACCCACTGCATCCGTCACGACTACGCTGTAATTGCCGGGAGCAAGTCCGCTGATATCTTCGGTATTTGCGCTATTGCTCCACGAATAGGTATAAGGTGGTGTACCGCCATTTACAGTAATATCAATCGCGCCATTCATCAAGCCGATTTCCATGTCCATCACTTGCCCGATGATGTTGAGACTTTCAGGACAATCCGTTCCGATAAAGATGTCATAAGCCTGTGTACAACCCGTAACATCTGTGACCAAAACAGTATATGTACCACCCGGCAAGCCGCTGATGTCCTGCGAAGTCGCGCCTGTATTCCATGCGTATGTGTATGGCGGCGTACCCCCTGAAATGTTAATGTCAATAGTACCGTCGTTCATTCCTACGCCGCTTTCGTATTCTACCACCGCATCAAATGCCCAATCGTCGGCACAAGCAGAATTGACATTTTCGCAAATGCTATCAGTACAGCCATTGACATCGGTGACGGTGACACAATAGACACCCGCCGCGAGATTGACGACATCTTGACCGATGACGCCATTGCTCCATGTGTAGGTGTAAGGTGCTGTGCCTTCGCCGTTTACGTTGAGGTCGATGCTACCGTCATTTGCGCCGATACCACTTTCGGGCGTACTTGTAGCAGAAAGCCCCAAGCCGTCAGGACACTCCACAGCAGGGGCGCAAGTGACCGTAGCTTCCCATCCCGCGCCTTGCACCGAACTATCAGAAGTGAATACAAATGTCAGACAACCCGATACATGCGTAGCGGTAAATGAATCTCCGGCTTGCAATAAACTTCCGGCAACGGAAGGCGTATCGCCATCACCGTCCAACTCACCGCAAGCAGTTTCTTGAAGTGGATTTGACGTATCATTTCCATTATAAATAGAGAGAAAATCCCAACAACCGGCTTGATTGCCCGAACCCGTTGAGGTTTCAATATCAACTAAGGTAAAGGTGACGGTAATGGCTTCGTTTGGATTATCGGGGCAGATGGTCGTGACATCATTTGAATTGGCAGCATAGCCGTTTAACGAACCGCCATTATCATAAAAAAGACCACTTGTACAAGAAGGTGGCGCAGCCGCCGTAACGAAAGTAAACGGTCCGGTACATTCCTCCGAGCCATCATCACAAACCGTACAAGCATAATAATCGTAACTTGTTTCAGGGGATAATGCTGTTAAATTATAAGGCGTATTAACGCCATTCGCGCCTGTGCCTGTGCCTTGCGCGAAGCCCGTTTCGCCCCATTCAATATTAAAATTAGTGGCATCTGAATTCCACGATAATTCGGCGGAATTGTCAGTAATATCTTCGACAAAAAGTGCGCCCGGAGGCAGACAAGGCATATTATCATCACAAGTTATCACAGCTTCCCAACCTGCGCTTTGCACTGAGGCGTCAGAACTGAAAAGAAACGTCAAACAACCGCTTGCATCCATAGCAGTAAATGAATCTCCTGCCTGCAACAAACTTTCCGGTATAGAAGGTGTACCGCCGTCTCCGTCCAATTCGCCGCAAGCAGTTTCTTGTAATGGATTTGAGGTATCTTGTCCATCATAAATGGAGAGAAAATCCCAACAGCCGGCTTGGTTTCCGTCTGTTCCTGCGGTTTCTATATCGACAAATGTGAAGGTGACCGTAACGGCATTGCCCATATTGTCAGGGCAAATCGTGATGGAATCATTTGAATTGGCAGTATAGGCATTGAGTGTACCGCCATTATCGTAAAATACGCCACTTGCACAAGTGGGTGCAGGTGCAGTCGTTGTGAATGTAAATGGTCCGGCACATTCAGATACTATCTCGCCGCCCATTCCATCAGGACAGATAGCGCAGACATAATAATCGTATGCTGTTTCAGCCGCCAAACCTGTTAAGTTTGCAGGATTGCCGACTTCGGGAATGGTCGTACCCGTACCCGGCGTGAAGCCCGTTTCGCCCCATTCTACATTAAAAATAGTTACACCCGCTGTCCATCCTATGCTTGCGGAATTATCAGTGATATTATTTGCGGTCAATGCCACAGGCGCGGGGCATGGGTCGCCGGGCGCACAAGTCACATCGGCAGCCCAACCGCCATTTTGTACCGAGCTGTCAGATATAAAAGTAAAGGTCAGACAGCCGCTTGGGTCAGTTGCCGTAAACGAATCTCCTGCACTCAAAGCCATCCCCGAACCTACCTCGGCGGGTTCGCTACAAAAATCGCCCAAAAATGCACCATCGGTATCTGCACCGTCATAAATGCTGAGATAATCCAAACAACCCGTACCATCCGTAGCACCCGAAGTCGATGATTCAATATCAACAAAGGTGAAGGTGACAGTCACGACATCGTCTTCATTATCAGGGCAAATGGTATAAGTTTCCTCGGCATCACTGAGATATGGATTATCCGGTCCTCCGGCATCATAAAACTGTCCGCCACATACAGGCGCAGGAGGCAAGGTCGTAAATGTAAACGGACCCACCCAATCGCTGATACCTTCTGCACCGCAGTCCGCTTGAATGTAAAAATCGTAAGTGGTCAAAGGTGTCAAGCCTTCCAAGTTATAAGGATTATCTGCCGTAGCGAGCATCGTACCTGTACCTTGCGGAAAGCCTGTCGCACCCCATTCGATATTGAAAGCAAAGCCCTCTGATTCCCAAGATAATTCGGCAGAAGTACTACCTGCCTCGGCTTCTACATCTTCCGGTAGCGAACAAACCGGACCTTCATATACTTCCAAATTAAAATCACAAGAGACACCCCCCGCACCATCAATCACAAGATAATACGAACCTTCTTCCATCACCATTACGGTGGAATCACTACCCGGACCCAATGCCACACAAAATGCGCGGTCGCTATTTAGGGTACTTTGAAAAATATTATCACAACTAATATCCTCCGTCGGATAAACGGCATAAGACAAAGCACAAATGGTATTGGTGAGCGCAAGGGTGTGATTGCCCTCATTTTCAACCGTAAATTCATACCATACTGCATTCTCAATACCAAAACCATTTGGCGGATTACATACTGCCAAGATGCCCAAACCTGTTACCGCATCTACTTCGGCGAGGCTGGCGGTAGCACCTACGTTTGTACCTAAAATCTGAGTGCCGATTGGGAGTTGAGTGGCATTGGCACATTCATCATTGGGCGGAACTTGGGCATAGATATTTATTGAAATGGTTAAAAATATCAGAATAATAATTAGTGAATATGGATAAATATTGGTCATAGTTTAATGATTTTATCTAATTGATAATGGAGAATGGGTAATTTATAATTGAGGAATATTTGTAAAACGCCGAGTCATTTTTTAAATTTGAAAAAACAAGATAGGGAGGCTTGATGAAAAGCAAGATAACTTTTGGTATTTTTTTGAATAAAGTGACAAAAACGTAACACGACTTGCGTAAAATCCAAATTCCAAAAAACAAATTCCAATTATAACTATTGCAATCGAATTTCATTGGAATTTGGAACTTGCTCAAGTTTGCGGATTATCTGCAAATTCAGTTCTATATTAGACTTTATTTAGGAATATTTTATATGCATGGAACTTTTGTATTTTTTCGATAATCGAGCCTCATTTTGAGCCGCATACCCTATCCCGATAGCTATCGGGAGAGCGAAAAATAGGTGAAGAGTATCGGAAAAAGACAAAGTTAGCTGCATACAAAATTTTTCTAAATAAAGTCTATTATCCAAACAAAACCTAATGTTTCTTAAAAAATTCAAATAATTCTATTTATTTATCTAATTTTAACCGCAAATTATTTTTAGAAATTTCAAATTCTAAAAAATATCGCGTTCAATTCGCGTTCAATTTGGAATTTGGTACTTGTTACTTGGAATTTAATTAGAAAATGGACGAAATCAAAAATCTCTTTGACATCCCCTACTATCAACTCAAGCATTGTCCGCAAGAAAAAGCACTCGGACGCAAGCATGACGGCGGCTGGAAATTTTGGAGTACGCAGGAATTTATAGACGATGCCAACCGAGTCAGTCGTGGTTTAATTAAACTTGGTGTACAACCCGGCGATAAAATTGCCTTAATTTCTTATGTAAATCGTCCCGAATGGAATATCATGGATATTGGTTTGCAGCAGGTTGGAGCGATTGGTGTGCCGGTATATCCTACAATTAGTCCGCGTGAATACGAATATATTTTCAATGATGCGGGCGTAAAATATGCCTTCGTTAGTATAGACGGAAAAGGCGATTTGGTGCACAAAGTACGCAATGCCAAGCCGAATGTACCGACGCTGGAAGAGATATATACCTTTGATAAAGTGGATTACGCGCCATATTGGGAAGATATTTTTGTAGAAGGCGACCACAGCGAAGTAGAACGCAGAAAAGCGGCGGTCAATCCTGACGAACTTGCTACACTCATTTATACTTCGGGTACTACGGGCAATCCGAAAGGTGTCATGCTCTCACACAATAACATTTTGAGTAATGTCAAAGCAGCAGGTCCGCGTCTGCCCTTAGATGCTGGTGATAAAGCATTGAGTTTCCTTCCTTTGTGTCATATTTTTGAACGTACCGTTTCGTATATTTATATGACGCAGGGCGCAAATATTTACTACACAGGCACCGACAATCTTGGTGGCGAAACAGGTGATTTGCAAGGCGTAAAGCCGCATTTTTTCACCACTGTACCGCGCTTGTTGGAGAAGGTGTATGAGAAAATTTATAATAAAGGACTAGAACTCACCGGCGCGAAGAAAAAGCTGTTCTTTTGGGCATTGGACATGACTGACGACTATGAATACGACAAAACATACAGCGGCTTCCGTGCGACCAAAATGAAGCTTGCCGATAAGTTGATTTTTAGCAAATGGCGTCAAGCACTTGGTGGCAATATCAAGGGCATCGCAACGGGCGCAGCAGCCTGTCCGGCGAAAATGGCGCGGGTATTCTCGGCAGCGGGTGTGCCTATACGCGAAGGTTATGGTTTGACAGAAACCTCGCCTGTACTTACTTTGAGCCACTTTGACAAAGGCGGCGCATTGCTCGGTACAGTAGGGACGGTACTCGAAGGTGTTACCTTAAAAATCGACCCTTCTGACGGCGACTACCGCGAAGGCGAAGGCGAGATACTCGCACAAGGTCCGAATATCATGCAAGGTTATTACAACAAACCCGAAGCTAGTGCTGCTGTGCTAAAAGACGGTTGGTTTCACACAGGCGACATCGGCAAGTTTGTAAAAGGCAACAACGGTATCGAATACGTAAAAATCACCGGACGTAAAAAGGCATTGCTCAAAACTTCAGGCGGTAAATACGTTGCGCCCGAACCAATTGAGAAACGCTTTACAGAGGACTTTCTGATTGGTCAAATGATGGTCGTGGGCGAAGGCAAAAAATTCGTTTCGGCACTCATCGTTCCGGCAGCAGAAGCCCTCAAAGATTGGTGCGATGACAACGATGTGCCTTGCACCTTGCATCCAAGTCCACATAATGAGACTTTAAATTGCATATCACCTGAAACATTGAAAAATGAAAAAGTACGCGCCAAATTCGAGGAAATTATCAAGGGAATCAACCCGGATTTTAGCCATATCGAACAAATCAAAAAATTCGATTTGCTGGCTGACCCCTGGGATGTTTCTACCGAAGAATTGACGCCGACCATGAAGGTCAAACGCCGCGTGGTACGAAAGAAATACAAAGATAAGATTGACGCGATTTATGATGTTTGATGAGTAAATGTTTAATGCGACAATGCTGAAATGCGATAATGCGATAATGTGTTATCGCATTTTTTTTGCAAAAAATATTTATGATCAGCTTGTTATCAGCTTAAAAACATTCACTCATTCAAAAATCACTCACTCACTCATTAATTGTAGCATTACATCATTGTCGCATTGTCGCATTACTTCGGGTGACTTTTTGAAAAGATATTGGATATAACAGTATTCGTATAAAAAAGAAATATCCAATGTATAGCAACAACAAAATAGAAGCACTACATTCCCATAGCAGTCCAAATTTGGCTTCGAGGCTTGAGACTTGTCATTGGGAATTTCACATGATATTTCTTTTTTACGAATAGGGATGCTTGCATACGCGTGTATGTGACATCCCTTTTTTTTGTTGAAATAAAATAATTTCAAAAATTGTATTTTTCGCATTAAAAATAATTTACATTTTTAATGTTGTTCATAAATAAAAAATTCTAACGCGAGTCCACCCCCAACCCCTCCAAAGGGGGACATATATACGCGAAAATCTCCCCCTTTGGAGGGGGCTGGGGGGTGGAAAACGCATAACACTTCCTTATTTATGAATACCTCTATTAATGAAAAAAATCACACTCTACTTAAACTTAAAAAGCAATATCATGAAAGCATCTACAGCACTACTATTAATCCCGTTTTTTTGCCTCATTAATTTCTTTTCCACCAATATATATGCAGATGATTTGGTCTGTACGCCTGTTTTGCTCGCGCCTGTTGCGGGTGAAGTGATGGACAATGGCTGCGACGCCGAATCCAATCCCATAACATGGAATTTTGACTGGGCGGACTGCACGGGGGCGACCCGATACCACCTCTATGTCAAGAAAGCAACAGCAGCCGTTCCGGTTGTTGATAACCAAACAATCACAGCATCCGAATTTACCTATGAATCTTTTGGTCATATACAGACCCTCGTACTTTCAGACTGGCGTTGGCGGGTACGTGCATATGTAGGCGGCACATGGCAAGACTGGACGCCGGAACGCAGTTTCGACGTCGAAGCCCTCAACTCGGATTGCGGTGCATGTCCGTCCGCCTTGAATACGCCCGATAATGGCGATGTACTCGACAATGGCTGCAACACTCAATCCAATCCGACGACTTGGTATTTTGATTGGAATGAATGTTCGGGTGCGACGCAGTACCACTTGTATATCAAGCACTTCGGTGCGGTGAATCCTGTCTTAGATTTGAATACAATTACCGATTCTGAATACACTTACGAAAGTTTTGGTTACGTCAATAATGCAAATTTAACAGATTGGCGTTGGAAAATTCGTGCGAATGTGGGCGGTGCGTGGGGCGCGTGGTCAGAGGAACGCAGCTTCGACCTTGAACCCTTGAATACCGATTGCAATTGGCTCTTATCCGATTCATTGGAGTTGGTGAAATTGTATAATGCGACCAATGGACCGAACTGGACCAACTCATGGAACTTGACCCAACCCGTCTCGACTTGGTACGGCGTGACACTACTTTCAAATGAGGGCGTTTCTGAAATTGACTTGAGCGCAAATGGCTTGACCGGAACATTGCCATACCTGCAAATATCTGAATTGGAGCGTTTTATCATCACGAATAACAGTGTAGCGGGTAGCGTTCCGAATTTTAATTTTCCGAAATTGCAGTATTTGGGTTTGTCCCTGAATGAGCTCTCAGGCAGTCTGCCAAATTTCAATTTTCCGAACCTCACGGCGATGTTTTTGAATGTCAATCAATTCTCCGGCGTATTGCCGAATTTTAATATGCCTTCGCTTTTTACCCTTAGCATTTCGGGCAATAATTTTAGTGGTGATTTGCCTGATTTTTCATTGATGTCCAATTTGCAATATTTTCATGCGAATGATAATAATTTTACAGGAAATATGCCCGCTATTCCCTCGCCGCAATTGAAATATATTGAGTTGGCAAATAGCAATTTAAGCGGAAATTTGCCCGATTTTGTAAGTACGCCGCAGTTGATTGTGATTAATTTTGCAAATAATAATTTAAGCGGAAATATCCCCAAACTTATCGGCTTGTCAAACCTTAGATACCTCTATTTGAACGGAAATAAACTCACAGGAAATATTCCCTTTATAGGAGAAACAAATTTGGAAATTGCTCATTTCCATGAAAATAAATTAAACGACATCATTCCCGAAGGGATTGGTGCGACGGGTGCGCCTTTATTGGAATATTATGTGCATCGGAATTATTTCTCCCATAATGATATTTCTGCTAATTTCGGTACAAATACAGACCTCGCGAATTTTCAATTTACCCCTCAATATTATGCTGATTATCAATATCATACGATACAGGCGGAAGATGATTTGACGCTCTCGCCCTACCCTTCAATTCCTTACCCCAAACCAAATGTCATTTGGCAAAAAGACGATGAATTTATCACGCCAAATTATGCGACATACGATACCACTTATTCCATCACAAATGCAGATACAACGAATGCGGGAACGTATCATTTCGAATTTATCGACTACACGCTGCTACCCGACGTCACCTTTATTTCTGACCCGATTGAGGTGTATGTAGAAGGCTATGATTTGTCGGGCGAACCCATTATTACGAATCAGTTTATTTTGGATATTTCCTTTGATGCTGACCCCGAATTTTCGTTGGAAGTGTATGAGCTTTTGTACGAATACGGCGGTTTTGTGGCGGATAGTTGCAATTGTAATCGGGATTTGTTGTTGTGGGAAGTTCCCGAAGAGGTGAATGTGCATGAATTATTGGTCGAAATTAATACGAAAAAAACAGGCTCTACCGTAGAGGAAGACGCCGATGTGGATGGTGGTTTTAATCGGAAATTACTCACACCCACGAACGTATTTTCGGAGCAAACGTGGGATTGGACGCGCTTTTTTGCCCCCGCAGGCAGCTATCCGCATCCGGTGGATATTTATCTGATAGATTCGGGTTTAGATACGACGAATTGGAATTACGCGCCTTTTACCATTCCGAATCCGCCGCATGATTCGTGTTACGCGCCGGGCTTTTTGGGTTATAATTTTACGGATGCCACCATCAATAATCATATCGCGGACGGCGAAGGACACGGCACATACGGCGCACGCCTGATCACGCAGGATGTACCCGCGCATGTGGATATGAGCATCGTGCCGCTAAAGGCGTTTGACAGTGCCGGAAAAGGGACGCTTTTTGACCTGATTTGTGCGACTTATCACGCCGTTGACCACGATGCGGACATCATCAATATCAGCGCGGGCTATAAGGGCGACAAGTCGAGTGTGTTTGAAAATTCGATAGCTTTGGCGGAGCAAAAAGGCATCTTTGTGGTGTCGGCGGTGGGCAATGATACCCTCGAATTTAAAGCCGCTACGAAAGCCCTGCAATATCCGGCGACGTTTTGCGAAAGTTACGATAATGTCATCTCCACTACGGCAGTGAATCAGGACAATCAACTGGCGGATTTTGCCAACTTCGGCGCGGCATATACCAATGTAGCCGCACCCGGCGTGGATATACGCGGACATTGGCTCGGCGGCACGGAAATCACGGACAGCGGCACATCGGTAGCGGCTTACTTGCTGACCCGCGCCCTCGCGCTCGAAATGGCGCAAGATACGATGCGGAGCTATACGCAGATTTGGTCGGATTTTGATGTCAATCACCTTGTATTTGAACCTTCATTAATCGGAAAAACCAGCACCGGAAAACGCCTTGACATCGACCTGATGAGCGATATGATTTACGGCGATTTGAGGGTGATTTTGGAAGGTGCTTTCGACCCCGCGACGGGCTATATGCGTACCGACCTCAACGAGCGCGGCTTGCTGCCCGGACAGACGCCCGAAAGCCCGCTTTACACGCCCACACCGCCGGGACAACCTTACGATTTCGCGCCCTTCAATTACACGGGAAGCGAGGCATTGCCCGATGATATGAGCGATTATCCGGCGGAGGTGGTGGATTGGATTTTGGTGCATTTTCGGGAGGAAATCGCCCCCGCTACGACCATAAAAACGATGGCGGCATGGCTGCTGCGTGATGGTCGCGTACAGTTTTTGGAGCCGATTTTTGAAGCAGATGAAACGATGCCCGATTCGGTCTATGTACTCATCGAACATCGCAACCACATGGGCATCCTATCGCCCGAAAAAGTGGCGATTTCGGAGAATTTTATCGCTTGGGATTTTATGTCGGCAGATAGTTATAGCACCTCCACGTCTGTCGGACAAAAAGAATATCCGAATAGGTGGGTCATGCTCGCCGGAGATGGCAATCAAGCCTTCGACGCGCCCGGTTACGACATCAAAGGCGATGACAAAACGATATGGACGGAAGGCAACGGCGTATTCGGTGCCTACCAATCGGCAGATTACAACCTGAATGGCGATACAAATGGCGATGATAAGTCGTATTGGGGCGAAAATAATGGCTTTAATTCTATCGTACCCAGGTGATTTTTGATGGAGGGATTTTTGATTTTTGATTTGGAGAAATTGCCTACGCGCATATTCCAACAAGCGCAAAATCTCAAAATCTTAAAAAGCAAAAAAGCAAACCGTCATTCCAAACTTTGATTTGGAATGACGGTTCTTTTTTAGTTTTTTGGCTACCCATTAATAGCTGATTCATTCATTCAAAATTCATTCATTAAAAAATCGTCTGCCGTCAAGCGAAGCGTCCGTCTATCGTCCACCGTTTTTATTTTTGAGATAAATTGACTATTTTCGTTATACAATCATCTGATATGGTATTTTCATTTTCATTGATATTTTCATTGCGATTGGTACTTTCATTTTAATTGTTATTTTTATTTTGTAAATATGTTCAACAAACTCGTACCATACGAAACGGCTTTTATGATATTGGAAGCCTACATGAGTTATTATTACGAATTTAAGCGTGTGACGAAGCGGGCAAAAATTCGTTTTGAAAATCGCGATTGGATGGGCTTGCAGGAAGATATGCGCGAGCGTAGCCTGCTATACAGGCGCATCGTAGGCGAGACGACGGGCAAGGTGCGCGATTTTTTGAGCAAGACGCCTGCTGATGAAGAAAATCCGCAATTTTGGATAGAAGTCAAGCAGAATTTTTTTGATGAAATCCGCAATTTCAATACCCGAAATATCGCTGAGACCTTCTACAATTCCGTCTTTCGGCACTCCAATAAGGGCTTGAGTGCCAATGCCGAAACGATGTTTGTGCACTCCACAGGCACGTATCGTGAGTTCAAATCTGTCTATCCGATTTATCACACCTTCGATTTTCCGGATAATGTCGAAACGACCATCCGGCGCATCGTTTCCCTCTATTCTTTTGATGCACCTTACGAAGATTTGGAGCGCGATATTCAATTCATTTCCAATACATTAGAAGAAAAACTCAACACGCTTCACGTTCATTGGAAATACACCAAAATCGAAATCCTAAAGTCGGTTTTTTATCGCAATAAAGCGGCGTATATCATTGGCAGATTGTACATTCACGATAGTTTTATTCCTTTTGTGTTGCCGCTTTTGAATCGCAAAAACGGGATATTTTTTGATGCTTTATTGCTCGACCAAAATCATGTCAGTTCGATATTCAGTTATCATCGCACCTATTTTTTGGTCGATGTGGATATTGTAAGCGAAACGGTGGATTTTCTCAAACCCATTTTTCCGACCAAGCGACACGGCGAAATTTATAATTCTATTGGCTTCGAGAAACACGGAAAAACGGTTTTTTACCGCGATTTTCAACGACATCTGATTCGTTCTGACGATATGTTTACCATCGCGCCGGGCACGAAAGGAATGGTGATGGTCGTGTTTCATTTGCCTTCGTATAATATGGTCTTCAAGATGATTCGGGACAAATTTGCACCGCCGAAAAAAGTCACCGAAGAAATTGTGAAGGAGAAATATCACCTAGTCAGTCAGCACGATAGGGTAGGGCGCATGACGGATTCGCATGTATTCGAGCATTTGGTTTTTGACAGACGCCGCTTTGATGATGAATTGATTGAAGAATTGAAAATGCTTGCGCCATCCAAAATTTCATTTGATGGTAATTTTCTGAAAATCAGTCATGTATTCGTCGAAAAATATATGACGCCACTCAATTTGTACCTCAAAGATGCTTCCGAACAAGACGCACGAATCGTCATTGACGGCTATGGCAAAGCGATAAAAGAATTAGCTTCTGTCAATATATTTCCCGGAGATTTGTTGCTGAAAAATTTTGGCGTGACACGACTCCAACGCGTCGTTTTTTATGATTATGATGAAATTGGTTTTTTGACGAATTATAATTTCCGAAAAATTCCCGAACCCAAAAACGAATACGAAGAATTTTCTGCCGAACCTTATTATCACGTCGGACCGGACGATATTTTCCCGGAAGAATTTCAACGTTTTTTATTTCCAAATAATCATACCAAACGCATTTTCAATGAATTGCACAGCGACCTGTATGGTACTGATTTTTGGAAAAACACACAGGAAAAAATCGAAAACGGCGAACTGATAGATGTTTTTCCATATAATGAAAATCTGCGATTTGCAAACAGATTTTTTAATGGTTAACGGTTAATGATTAATGGTTAATTTGTAGGACGCGAGTGAACGTATTTTTATTGTATTTTATTGATTATAAATTTTTTATACAAATAATAATAACAATATAACCACGTACTACAAGCGCGTCTTACATTAATCATTAATCATTAATCGTTAATCATTAGTCGTTAATCATCAAAATTAATTTCACAAATATTACACATTAATCTTTTTTCGTTGAAAGAGAATCTTTACTTTCGTAGCTGTTAAAAATAATTGCAAAGAAAGAATTGATTTGACGACTAAGGACATCATAAACCAAGTAATCGAACTATCGAATCCGAAACACGCCGGGGCTTTAAATGAAACCAATAAAGTCTATGCAGTCGGATTGATGAAGTTGCGTGCCATTGCGCGTGCAGCCAAGCGCGACCATGAGCGTGCTTTGGAGCTGTGGGATAGTGGTGTGCATGAAGGGAAGCTGTTGGCAACGCTCACGGAAGAGTGGAGAGCGGTGACTTCGGAGCAGTTGGATAAGCAAGTCAGAGAGATTCATACCTTTGATTTGGCGGATTATTTTGCGAAAAATGTGGTCGCAAAAACACCGTTCTTGCTCGAAAAAGCCAATGAATGGACGGCGCAGGGACAGCCTGAATTTGTACGTCGCGTGGGCTACGCCTGCGTATGCGCCTTAGCGAAAGGCAGCAAAACCCTCGATAATAATTACTTCGTCAAACACTTGACTATCATAGAAATAGAAATTAAAAAAGCCTCAAATTGGGTCAAAGAAGGTCAAAACTACGCCCTCATTGCCATCGGCTGCCGCAATCAGGCACTCAATACCAAAGCCTTGAAAGTAGCAGATACCATCGGCGAAATCACCATTGATTACGGCAACACTGCTTGCAAAACTACCGACGCTTTCAAAATATTGAGCAGCAAAAAAATACAACAAAAGCTTTAGGGATTTTTGATTTAGGGATTTTTGATTTTTGATTGGATTTTGCTTTGCAAAATTTTATACAATCAAAAATCACAAAATCACAAATCATAAATCGCTCCGGTTTAGCGGGCAACTCATACAGTGCGAACCGCCTCTTGCCCTTGATAATTCGGAAGAGGAAAGCAATATCAACATATCTGAAATATCGCTGACATTTCGTTCATTCGCTTCTAATTCGCGGAGTAGTTTTTTAGCTGTAATAATCTCAAAACCAGACTTTTGGAATTGCTCTATCGTCTTATCATTTCTATCATAACCGATCACGACGCCTTCTTTGAGTGCCAGTAAATTGCAACTGTCCGTCCACTGTTCGCGTTCGCTGTACGGGAATTTATTGTCAGCACTGTAAATGATATTGACGGCTGATTCGGCGACGCCAAAGTCTTGTACACTCACTTGCGTGAGCAAATCTTCGAGGTCGTCCAATTCTTTTGAAAAGTAATTTTGACTTGGAGAATATTCTATGTTAGCGGGTTTTTCAAATTGCAGAATCCGCATTTGATCATTGCGGACGTGTTGGTTTTTATGTTCTAAAAAAGCAGTATAATCGCGTTTGATGTCTTGTTTTTTATGGGCTATTTTTTGAGAATATCCGCCGTACATCACCCAAGTGTCGCGTCGTACTTGCGTGAAAATGGTGTCGATGTGCATCTGCGCCCGTACTTCAGGGATTTGGACGATAGATACACGCTCAATTTCCAATTCCGGCAGACTAAAAATGCGGTGAATAATGGCGTCGGCTGCGCTTTTTGAGGTGCGTTCGCTACATCCGACAATCAAATGGTGTGGCGCAATCATCATCACATCGCCGCCCTCTATGGAGATGATTTTTTTGCGTTGTGCTTCGTCATCTTCCAGAAAAAAGTCGCTGTCTTCGTTGATTTCAATAATTTTATCGCGACATTCATCAAATAAATTTTCATGGAAAATAGCGACATATCGGGCAATCAGACTTTCGCGTTTGCGTGCCAATGTAGCCGATTTACTGAGCAGCAAATGGTCTTTAATCATAATCCCGATATCGCGTGTAAAAACGAGATTGGGAATGGGCGGAAAAATAAATTTATGCGCTGTTCCATTTTCGATAAGTCCTGTTATAAATACTTTTGCGAGTTCGTCGGGGGACATTGTTTCAAGCCTGTTTTGCAATAATCGACTACAATTTTCCAATGCACAAATGGCTGATACTAAGCGAATTTTGGCTTCTTTATTCTCTAAAATATCTGCCAACAGTTTTTGTACATCAATCACACAGTCAGAGTTGAAATATTCAGACTTATCGGGTTTATAGACATCTCTGTTTTCTGCACCGTGCTTCGCATGAAATTCGTTGATATAACGCGCTTTTTCAGGGTCTAAAAAATGCAAGAGCAATTGCACGTACTCATCGTATTCTTTTCTCATTTTTTGCAAATGCACCGTGTCATCATACAACCAATCTTTGAATTTGCTGGGTAAAATCTTACCAATACCGCTGTCAGGACTGTGAATGAGGATTTTTCGCAGCGTACCAATTTCGTTGGAAACAAAATTTTTCATGATGTTTGTGATTTCGTTAATTCGGGCAGTGTCCGACAAAAATAGGGTGAGCAATTATACGCGAGTCGCAAGGCGAATTCCTCAGTTCAACGTGGATATTTGAGTATTCAAACTCCCATTTTTCATAAAAACATTCGCCTTGCGACTATTCCCTATTTTACTCGAACACCTTCTTAATTCATAATTGAACGAAAAAAAGAAAAGAAGGTGAATAAAAAAAGCGAAAATTTTCCATGTAGAAAATTTTCGCTTCTCTAAAACCTAAATCATTGTAGCATTTAAGCATTTCAACATTTAAGCATTGTAATAATAGTAGCCCGTAGGGGAATCGAACCCCTCTTACCAGGATGAAAACCTGGCGTCCTAGCCGATAGACGAACGGGCCTTGTATAATGCTTAAATGTTACAATGATGAAATGCTTAAATAAAATAAGTAGTTCATTATAGCATTTAAGCATTTCAGCATTATCGCATTAAAAATAGTAGCCCGTAGGGGAATCGAACCCCTCTTACCAGGATGAAAACCTGGCGTCCTAGCCGATAGACGAACGGGCC
>ENA-ORXR01001826-ORXR01001826.1-marine-metagenome-genome-assembly--contig:-NODE-1826-length-21535-cov-22.886849_pt1 | contig 21535 bp, 6 predicted proteins | sample MGYA00237866_ERZ511479 | MGnify/ENA metagenome assembly ERZ511479 | reverse complement strand
TATGGTTTGTTGATGATCAGTCGCTTGGTAGAAAGAATCGTGCCTTCGTCGTTTTGAACACTTAGCAAATAAGTGCCGCGTGTAAAATCTGACGTATCGAAAAAGACAGTAGTATCTTCCATTAAATCGTGTGTTTCAGAATACAGCTCTTGGCCCAATACACTATACAGTTTGATCGTGTAATCACCTGATTGAAGACCGCTAAACTCAATGTTTAATTCGTTTACTGCTGGATTAGGGTACAGTTTTAGGTCACCTTCAATGAATTTGAAATCTTGGTTGTTAACTTCATTTGCAGGCCGTAACCATCGAGCAGTTTTTGTAGCATAAATGCTTGTACTCCCATTCCACTCCAAGTCAATTTCAAGGATGTTTTGTGAAGTAACAGCATCTCTGTAGATCCATGTCCAAAGCGTATCTGGCCCTAGTTCTGGAGCGTATTGAGCCACATCAACCCAATTGAAAATTGGTACTTTGGCTTCTGCTTTTGTATCTCGATATTCTATCCTGCTTATTCTTAGGACATCGTAACTTCCTGATGGGGTAATCAATGTGCCGAAAGCATCAACAGTGTCCACGATGGTCGCTTCATACCATATTCTGGCAGAATCTACAGTAATTGGAAACTGTCCTGGTGGAATATTAGCGCCATCGATTTCGACATAAAACTCACCGAAATCAGAAAAAACATCGCCATAAGTCATCGGTGCGTTGTAAATTGTTATAGGATCAGTAAATCCTGCGGTGATATCAGCGCCAATCAAATTTAAAGGGTCTCCGTGAAATCCATGAACTTCAATCGATGTTGCTCCTTTAACGCAATAGCCTTCACCTTCAAAAAATGGTAATAAAAGATTTGTGCTAGGAAAAGAGTCAGGAACTGTCCCTTGAGCGGTGGCTTGAACGTAATTGAGATATTCTAATTCGTTTTCTAATTGTGAGCCACTTCCAACTCCCGCATTAAAATCCCAGGTGGTAGAAGTAGAGGAAGAACCAGTAATTCCAAGAAGATAAGTAGCGCTATCTACTGCAACTGCCCAAGGATCTCCAGGGGAAGGAAAGGTTGCGTTTGTAATTGTTATCTGGCCAATTCCTTGAGTAATAAAGAAAACTAACGTTAATACGAGTGTAAATAATTTCTGTTTCATATGTATCGTTTGTGTCAATTTATGTCAGTATAATGTTTTAAAGTTACAAAACGCTGCACAATGCTAGTCGCATTAATCTTGCCAATTTTACTTAATATTACTAAAACTCCTGTAGCTTAGCCAATTTGCTGTACGCACCACCTAACGCGAGCAATTCATTGTGGTTTCCTTTTTCTGTAATATGACCATTCTGTAAAACGATGATAGTATCTGCATTCCTAATTGTAGATAGCCGATGTGCAATGACGATCGCCGTGCGTCCTTTCATGACTTTCATCAATGCATCTTGAACCAGTTTTTCAGAAGCAACATCTAAGGAGCTGGTAGCCTCGTCCAGAATTAAAATAGGCGGATTTTTTAGTAATGCTCTCGCAATGGTAATTCGTTGCTTTTGACCGCCACTTAACTTGTCGCCACGATCACCAATATTGGTTTGATAATCCTTTGACATTTCCATAATGAAATCATGCGCATTGGCTTGTTTAGCGGCTTCCATTACGTCTTGCTTGGAAACAGATGCCATCCCAAATGCAATATTATTGAATATAGTGTCATTAAAAAGGATAGGGTCTTGCGAGACAATGCCAATCAAGTCTCTCAGCTGATGGATATCGAAGGACTGAATGTTGACCCCGTCAAGAAAAATTGCACCTTGATTAACATCATAAAACCGCATAATCAGATCTGCGATGGTCGATTTTCCGCCGCCTGATGGTCCTACAATCGCCAACGTCTGTCCTCGTTTGATATCAATGTTGATACTAGACAAAACGGGTTGCGTGTCATAAGCAAAGGAGACATTTCTAAACGTAATTTCCTCATTGAAGGCACTAACAGCAATCGGGCTTTCTTGGTTTTGAATAGTCAAGGGCGCCTCCAGGATTTCACCAACGCGTTCTGAAGCAGCAATGCCTTTTTGAACGTTGTAATAGGCCGAGGAAAATGATTTTGCAGGATTAATAATCTGATAGAATATACCGAGATAGACCATAAACGCAGCAGCTTCGAGTTGCCCCGCAAACACCTCTCGTGCACCGTACCAAAGCAGCACAACGAATACAGATACCCCTAAAAATTCTGAGAGCGGAGAAGAAAGGTCCTTCCTCCAAAGCAATTTGGTCATGGTATCACGGTAAGCGTCATTTTCCTTATCAAACACATTCGAAACCTGACGTTGTGCGTTAAATCCCTTGATAATACGTAATCCGCCCAAAGTCTCTTCTAAAGTAGACAACAGTCCGCCTAGTAATTTTTGAGCCAATGCGGACTTCCGTTTGAGTGTTTTTCCTATTCCACCTATCAATACTGCAGTGATGATGAGCAGCAAAAACACAAAAAATGTGAGTTTAACACTCATCAGCAACAAGATGGAGAGGGAAACTATTATCATTAATGGCTCACGGAATATCGCTTCTATGGCATTGAGGACGCTCCATTCTATTTCTTGTACGTCTGCAGTCATTCTAGCCATGATATCGCCCTTTCGCTTTTCTGAGAAGTAGGAGAGTGGTAACTGTACCATTTTCTTAAACAACTGTGCTCTGATGTCTCTTACCACACCAGTCCTAACTGATGCCATCATCATAATAGCCAAGTACCGAAATAAGTTTTTAAGAAAAAATACAATAACAATACTAATACAGATGGTAGTCAACGCTTTTGCTTGTCCGTTGACAGCGATAAAACTGCCAAATTGGAATTGGAGATATCCCGCAAACGCTTCTTTGTTCCAAGCAAACGCAACAGGAATTAACTCTTGTGGGCCATCACTGAATAATACTTTGAGGAACGGCCAAAGTAGTCCAATTGAAAGGGTTGAAAACACCACATACAGGAGGTTGAATACTATATTTAGAATAGCATTTAACTTGTAATTACGAACGTATGTAAGAAGATGCAAGAAGCTGCTCAAGATAAAAACTGTTTAGTGGCAGCTCAAAATTAAGTTTTTTTAACCAAACGGACGTGTATTTGTCGGTTAACCTGTTTTGATTGTAGTTTTCTTGTTGGGTCGGGCAAACTCATATTGTGCAATTTCCTTGCAACTATAGTAAGTATCTAGACCACCAATCCCAATTCCTCCTAGTGTTTCAAGGTTGATATGTCCTTCTTCATTAACACTTGATTTCGGTAAAATGAGGTGGTCTATCTTTCCTACGATCAACACGGTCCCGTTAGCTTTAATCTCTTGTTCTTCAACAAATGATAACCCAATTTTTATTGGACTTTCGTCAACAAATGGCACTCCGAAATCTTTCATCCAATATGCTGTTAATTCACAAGCATCAAACTCTGAAGTCTCACTCGGATATTTTGCTGATGTCTGGTGTGCTTGTTGGTGAATCGATTCAATGATCTGGTTGATAGTGAAATAACCAGTTTCCTTGATGTTGTTGTAAGTTTGCCGTTCCACTGTCAGAGGACGAAGCAGAAATCCAAGATAAGGAGGATTTGCACCAACATGGATGACTGAATTGAATATGGCGAGGTTAGTCTGTCCATTCTTGCTTGCAGTACCAATTAGGTTAGCACTTTTAAGCCCAGATATTTTATTGATTAGATTAATTCGATAATATTTTTCCAGATTTAGAATATCATTGTGGCTTAATACTAACTTTTCCTCCGACATCATAGTTTGGTTTAGTCTACTTTTAATATTTTTTGGACGGTATTAAAATGATCATCCTTGTATTGAATGTAATACATACCACTTGGTAGGTAATTCATATCTAGTAGCTTGCTGAAGGAATTGTTCCACTCAACTGGTAGCTCTAGGATGGTTTGTCCAATCACATCAACAACAGAAAGGGTTCCTTTGTTCGAATAACCTGATAACTCTAAACTCAATAGGAGTTGATTAGAAAACGGGTTTGGCGTTGCTAGTAGACTTAGTGCTGTTTCTGGAGTTAGATTACTGTTAGGTGTTGTATCGCAACCATCAGGAATCCCGTCACCGTCAGAGTCCACTGTATCGTCGTAGCCAGGGCTTATGTCTTGGGCATCACAGACACCGTCCGCATCAGTATCTTGGATAATTACCTGAATAACTGTTGTTTAATATTTTATTTTGTTTTACAATTTATGACAAATTCAAAGTTGATTTCTTTAAACACGACGTAGATGAAAGCGTTTAAACACTTTTTATCTTGCAAATTATTTTAGAAAACAATTATAGTACAAACTTAAAGTAAAATTTACTCCAGTATTGATCAATTTATACTTAATTATACCTGTTATTTAGTAATCTATATTTCGTATTTAAATACATTTAGTTCATTTTAGTGATTGAATGTCATTCCTGTAGGTTCTTGAATTATGTTTTTATTAATACTTTTTGTATTCGCCTCAAAAAGAAGGGAACTGAGTAGTCATTCAAACATGATCCGGGATATATCATTAGGAGAAACTCAGAAGTTCTCTGTAAGTAATTTGCAGATGTCTGGTGCGTATTGGTTTATTCCACTTTCAATATTTTTTGGACCGCAATAAAATGATCATTTCACTTGGAAAATAATCAATATTCGATTCCTAACTTCTATTCACAATAGGCAGCTCAATAAAGAAAGAAGTGCCCTTATCCACTTCTGTCTCAAAGTAAATCTTACCAGCAGCCGATTCTACAATGTTTCGTGTGATAGCGAGTCCCAGCCCTGTTCCACTAGACTTAGTCGTAAAGTTAGGCACAAACACGTTTATCTGCTTGTCTTCAGGGATCCCAATACCGTTGTCTCGCACCTCTATAACTGCCATTGTCTCCTTCTTGCTCAAGGAGATTAGAATGTTGCCTTCTCGTGTTTCAGGGATTGCTTGGATCGCATTTTTGATCAGGTTGTTGAGTGCACGCACCATCTGGTTGCGATCTGCAAATACAATAAATTCAGACATGGGCAATTCTAGAGAAATGTTCATATTATCTCGTTCACTAAATAGATTGAAGACCGAACTGATTGTGGAGTTGATTACGAATTTCTCATTGGTAGCCTTCGGCATTTTAGCGAAATTAGAAAATGACGAAGCGATATTCGACAAACTGTCGATCTGTTCCACTAGGGTTTTTGATACTCGGTTTACCATTCCTTGAATATCATCGAGATCTGACTCTTTAGATGCGCGCTGCAAATGCTGAATGCTCAGTTTCATAGGAGTGAGCGGGTTTTTAATTTCATGTGCTACCTGTTTGGCCATTTCCCGCCACGCCGTTTCCCTGTTGGATTGTGCTAGTAGATTGGCACTTTCCTCTAATTCGTTAATCATTTTATTATACTCTATGACAAGTGCACCAATCTCATCATCATTATCCCATTCCAGTTGGGTGTTCTTTCGTCCTAGTTTTACTTGTTTCAGTTTTTCACCAATTGTAACAATGGGGCTCGTTACGGAATTTCCAATTAGAATTGCCACAAGACCTGAGAAAATCAGCAACAATACATATACATTGAGCAGGGTACCCATAAATTCAGAAACGTCTTCCCTGAGGTTTTCTAACTGGGAGTAATACGGCAGACCGATATACCCCACAATCTCACCTTTTGCTGTTTTTAGGGGTACATAGGCTGTTTTAAACATAAGTTGCCCAATCGCTTCTTCTTGATTATGCTGGTCTACACGAACCCTGTCGAGGTTGTAAAATGCTACAGGGTCAATCTTGTCAGAAATCAATCCAATATCAACAATTGCAAGTTGAGAAGAAGCCTCTAAATCTCCTTGCAAATCATACAGATTAATATCCATTCGATGGATTTCAGAAAGATCAGAGATATCCGGTATGTAATAAGGATTGTCCTCATTCTTTTCCATTTCTACCTTTATCGAAGCCAGAACACCACGAACTTTTCGCCCTAGTCGTTGATCGTGATATTTAGTGAATTCTCCTCTAAAGTAGATCACTGTCACTATTCCAATAATTAAAAATGACAGAATAATCATTGATATAACAGATAAGTTAATCCGGTTACGTAATGTCGGACGTAGTCGTAGAATGGACCTGATTTTTCCAGACGAGATATTTTTGATCACATAATCGAATAAAAGGATCAAGATCATTACTAGTAACTGAAGGCAAAACATGTAGGAAAACAAGGAAACGGGCCTGATAAACTCTTCATTCTCCTTGGTAACGACTATTGTTTTATTTTTGTTGGCCACATAAACGAGGTGCACATAACTGTCGTCTGTAACTGTTTGGAACCCTTTTTTTACTTGAAACGGATTGAGGTAAGGGTAAAAATTGCCATTGCTCTTATAGCGCTGGCCATTTTCATAAATTGCATAATTATAGCGCTCCATCTTTTGAGAAGACTTCATCTGTTTGTCTAGTAATAATGCAGGGTATAGCCTAGACCCTTTTACCTCTTTTGCGAGTAGTGTGATGATGATTCGTCCATGAGCAGCATTGTTCCGCACAATCGGAATATCTGCAATGTAATTGAGCTTCCCAGTGTTGTCTAGCCAATAATGCAAATAGTCTAAACCTGTAGGATTACCAGTGCTGATCAGTTTTTGAAAACTGGCATACTCGATCATTTCTCCCTTTATCTTTCCGCCATTAGCATTATATACATGAACATTTGAATTGTACTTGTTGAATAGATAGGTGCGGATGTATTTTTTCTGGATCCGATCAACAACCGCACTCTTAGGAATCCAAGGCGACACAAAAAAGTTTTGAACAAATTTGTCAGCAACTAGATTTTCATAAATTTGCTGAAACTTAAATACAGTGTACCGATCATTCTCTTCAGCAAGTTTCAGCGCATACAATCTTCTTGTATTAAATTCTTTTTCATAGTTGTAATTGTATAACAATACCGTAGAAAAAATAGAGAAGATAATCAGCCAGGTCAACAACCAAAAGTAGGTAATAGATTTTGCACGAATAAACAATTCAAATAATACTATAAATCCCATTGAAAATATAATCAGAATCAAGGAGGAAGTACTAAGCAAATTGAGATAATTGATCACTGTTGTAAGTGCCAACATTACGACAATAAAAAACACTTTTTCAATAGAGTTAATCTTTGTCTTAGACAAAATTACCATCAACTTTTGAGAAAAAATAAATAAGCTACCTGTCAACAACGTTAAGCTGAATAAACCACAAAAGCTATACAAATTGAGACTGAATATATTATTAAACTCCAACGTGATTTCAGAGTTCCTTGCAAGACTGATAAATATTCGGCTGATGGCAAACACTGCACTAGTGATTGCGAAGTAAATCGAAACTCCAATTAAATATTGTACCCCCTTTGATAATTTAGAAATCCTTTTTGGGCGGAACAAAAAATTAAAAAAAGCAATGATCCAAAGTACCAACAAAATATCAATAAGCAGATCACCTATTGAAGGAAAAATATTGGACGCAAAATGCCTAGGATGAAAGATTTCTATATCCCTAAATTCACCCAGCCAAGTAAAATAATAACTCATTAATCGTACTAAGAGAACACTGCCTAAAAGAATTGAAAAACCTGGCAGAAAGCCACGTGTTTTAACGACCCTTAGTGCCAATTCATTGATAAATAGACCTAAGAGAACAAATCCAAGTAGGTAGAACAAAAAACTCTTACCCCGATTTTTCTTAGTAAGTTGACGTTTTGATTGAATTTTAAACAGTGGTTTATCTTCCAAGTTCCTAACAGTCACGCCTTCTGAATCCGAAAGTACAATGAAGTCAGGAATACTAGAGTCAAGGACAATTCGATCTTTGAGATAGTCATTGTTAACCGGAAACTTATAATAAATAGGTATGAGCCCTAAAATCGTTAAAGAACGTTTAGTTCTATTGTTGAAATAAGTTTCCTTAATCAACTCATATTCTCCATTTTTCTGTCCTACCGTTTTATTGACTCTACCATCAATTGGCTTGATATCAGTAAGGTAAGGGAGTACTTTGTTATTTGACCAAAATCGCAAGGAATCATTCTCGTAAATACAGATAGTATACAACTTCTTGTTCAACTCAGTGAGATACTCATTTTGCAATTTCCCATCTGCTGCAGCTTCGATTAATTTCCCGTCTCCTAGGAATGAATTAACCTCCTGCTCTAATTGATGAAGTTTGGTCTCAATTTTGTCCGCAAATCGATTGAGATCGTATGCTTTCCCTGCTACATTATCGTAAATGTTTGCAAGTATGAATACCACTATTGCAAGCCATAAAAACACGTATGGTAAAGCAACTATCTTCCGCAACATATATCAGTTTTAATCAACACCTGCAAATTTAGACCCAAAATAGTGATTTTCTCCCTCTTGATCTACAAGTACAACTGTTTTAAAGAATTCACTTTTGAAATAACACTATCAAGTGACAAAGAATCCTCTCCAGCGCACAATTCCAGCAATAACTGATCTTGCTTTCTGCCCAACTCCTTGGCAATAGAATAGGGAATATGATCGCAAAACGTGACCAGAGAATACTTAGAATGATAATCCGGATAATTCTTTTCCAGTTGCATCTCCAACTTCCGCTTCTTGACAAATCCGGGATGGATGACGTGATCCTGCATCTCGTAGAAATTGTCCAGCGCCAACGCTGCAATAGCATCAGCATTAGGTTTTCTCTGCTTAGAAAATGCCTCTAGTAACTTAGACCAGTCATCACTATATTGGTCTAGGAGTTGATCGAAAACCACCACGTCCTCAAAGCTTGCGTTCATACCTTGCCCGTAAAATGGGACAATAGCATGTGCCGCATCTCCCATCAGTACCACCCTTCCTCCAACCTGCCACGGTGCACAGGAAATCGTACCAAGTCGCCCAACAGGATTCTTGAAATAGTCCTCCAGATAATCAGGACAATAAGGCAACAGCCCAGCAAAATATTCCTCGAAAAAATCAGTGACCCGTTCTTCACTGTTCAAGTACGCAAAGCTATTCGGTCCTTCATTCGGAAAAAAAGCGGTCACAGTAAAACTGCCGTCAGGATTGGGAAGGGCAATCACCATAAATTGACCTCTTGGCCAAATGTGTAAAGCATTTTGATCTAAAAGAAAACTGCCATCCGGGCCAGGAGGAATCGTCAACTCCTTGTAACCATGAGATAAAAAATCTTGAGATACCGTAAAATGATGACTGTCCGACATACTTTTTCGTACCGACGATCCAGCACCGTCCGCACCAATAACTGCATCAGGTTGTAGTGTTTGCGTGTCTTGCCCCTTGCCACAGACTAGGACAACCTCATCATCATTTATTGATATGGATTGACAAGGGGTGTCGAAGAGCAGTGTTAAGTTGTCATAAGTTTCCGCTTTGTCCAGCAAGGTCATATTCAACCCACCTCTAGGAACGGAGTTGATTTGGTTACTGGCACGTCCACTGTAATGAGAAAACCGTTGACTGCCGTCTGTAGTATGAATCATCCTGCCCTTCATCGGGATACACGACTTTAACACTTCCTCCTTGATACCTATGAGTTCTAGTGCTCTCAACCCTCTGTTAGATAGTGCTAAATTGATGGACCTGCCTGCTGCTACTGTCGCTTTTCGCATGTCTGGTCGTTTTTCAATTAGGGTAGTATTGACGCCTCTTTGCGCCAAACGAATAGCTAACAATGTGCCACATAATCCTGCTCCGCAAATGACTACATTATTCTTTTTCATAGGTATGATTATTTAAATCGACATAAAATTGCATCATTTCTGCTAATAAATTCAATCTTTTTTCAAAAAAGTTTTATATTCAAAGGTTTGAGCGAATCATCTTCAGTTTCCAACTTAACATAGAACTGTTTAATGCCTATAATAGTAAGATTATAGAACTGTTTAATGCCTAATAACAGTAAGATGCTCGTTAAGTTTTGATTTACACTTTCTCCTTTCAATAAAACTAACCCTCCATGACTAACCTCATATCTAAGTTTGTTGTTCCTATTTTCATTTTTCTATTGTTTGGATTCCAATCCAATGCGCAATGTCCTATTGGAACTACATTAGTTGGAAATGCTAACAATTTTCAGTTTTATGGCAATGTGCTAAATGCTGCTAATGCACTCGGTGCTCCTAACGGCGCTTTTACCAATAACATAGTTGGAACCTCAGCCCTCGTTCTGGATTTAACAGACTTTGTGCCTCCTGGGCAGTCAGTAGATTTGCATCTTCGGAAATTAGTGGCGAACGGAACTATTGTAGCTGAAAGTTCTCCAGACGGGTTTAACTACTACGATGCCGTAGATCTTGGGGCTATTTTCGCAATAAATACACCGTTTACTGCGACTTTAAATGTTACTGTACCTACTAGATACATTAGGATTAGCATAAGATTAGGAAGCATGCAAGTAGATGCAGTTTCCTACGATTTTTGTCCGGATACAGATAACGATGGTACAACTGATAGTGATGAAAATAATAATGGAACAGACCCAACTGACCCTTGTGATCCCTTTTATATCCCAGTATTTTATTTGGACTGTGATGGTGATGGCGTAAGTAATGTCGGTGAAACTTCTACAAATGGTCAAAACCCTTGTATCCCTTCCAACTCCGCAAATGCTTGTGATGCTGATGGTGATTCAGTGTCTGATGCAGATGATCGATGTCCGAATACTCCGTTAGGTACCATAGTCAATTCTATTGGATGTGAGACTACAAGTGTTTGTCAATATACACCACCAACTACAACTGTTTTTACACCTTCCTTGGTTTGGAGTGGAATCAATTTAGATGGTCGTGAAACAGCCTTAATCGGTGATGTAACTGGAGATGGTGTTACAGACGTTGTGGCAGATAACTATATCAACACTATTTATGTGCTTAATGGACAAACCGGTGCTACTCAATATGCCATTCCTGTTGGCACAATGAATCAAAATCATTCCGCAAATGCGATCGGTGATGTTGATAGTGATGGTTATGGTGAGATCTTCACCCTTTTGGCCGATAGAACTTGGGTCAGGCTTGATTTTGACGGGACCGCTTGGACACAACAAGCTGCTGGTGGGCTAGCAGCACTTGCCGGTAACAACAAATATGTACCAGGACTTGCTGATTTTGATGGTGATGGTGTTGTCGAATTGTTCTCAGGATCACAGATCTGGAGAACTGCCTTCGATGGCACACCGGCAGATCTGCTAGCTACAGGAGGGATCAATTATGCCGATCTTGGTGGTGCGGTGGCTATCGACATGCTTCCTGATGCCGCTTGTGCTGATTGTCAAGGGCTGGAATTAGTAATGACCGGAAGGGTATTCTCTGTTAATTTAGCTACAGCGACTATTACTATGGTCAGATCCGCATCAACCTTACCTGGAGCTGCACTAGCAATGCGGGCAACATCTGTAGCAGATATGGATGGTGATGGTGATTATGATATTGTTTTTCCATATTTAGCTGCCGGTCAGACAAGAGTAGTCATTTGGGATGGACAAACTAATACGACAATGCTTAATTATCAACTCAATACCATTTACCCCAGAGGTGGAAGAATCAATATTGCTGATTTTGATGGGGATGGGGAACTTGAAATGGGACTGCATTTTGGAGGGCAGGGAATTGTAAGTCAAGGGAACGCACCAGGACAATATGGAATTGTAGACGATATTATAAACTCCCCAGGAGGAGCAATGCTTTGGGTTATTGGTACCAATGATTATTCTGGTATAACTGGTAGTACTGTCTTTGATTTCGATGGTGACGGTATTTATGAAGTAGTATACAGAGATCAAACCAGCTTAAGAATTCTAAATGGTAGAGACGGATTTGTAAAATACATGACGCCTTGTACTTCAGGAACAAGATGGGAATATCCTGTTGTCGCTGATGTAAATGATGATGGAGAAACTAATTTGATTTGTACTTGTAGGGATGTTGGACTCAGTGCTTTTGCTTCTGCAAATGATCCCTGGATTCCTTCAAGAGGTGTATGGAATCAACATGGTTACAATGTTACTAATGTAAATGACGACCTCACCATACCAATGGTACCTAATAGTAATATCACTACTTCCAATGGCTTGTTAAATAATTTTCTGGTGCAATCACCCCGTTTAGATAGCTCAGGTCAGGTTGAGGAATTGGGTACCACAGATAGCGATATCACTTCAATTGAATTTGGCCCTAATTTCGATTGCAGTGCTGGTGTATTTCAATACGAAATGACTATTATTAATCTTGGAGATAAAGACATGCCTTCAGACTTTTGGTATACCGTATATGACGGTAATCCTGAAGCTGCTGCGGTAAATGTATTGGTGACAGATACCGTCGGGATGACTATTCTGCCACTTGATAGTCTAACGATTACATTTTCTTTAAATGCTTGTCCAGTAGGTGCATTATATGCTGTTTTAAACGATCCCGGCACTATTCCTACGCCCTACGATATTGCATTAGATTTCCCATTGACAAACGAGGATGAATGTGATTACCTTAACAATACCCATGTACTGGAATGTAAAAATCCTCCACCTCAAAATAATACCTACGGACCATTCTGCCAAGGCACTTCCTTACCTGATACTGTTACTACTGTTTTAGCTGTTGCTGGGCATAGTTTGTATTGGTATGATAATGATCCAACTACCACAGGAGTCTTGATTGGTACAGGTATTTCTATAGATCCTTCATTGTTTGCAAATATAAATCTACCAGGAATTTATACTGCTTATGTAACTGAATTCGATCCCAATAACCTCACATTATGTGAAAGTATTGCTGCTACGGTTACCGTAACTGTCGTTTCAAATCCTACAGTAACAGCAACAATAACGCAAACAATTGATTGTAAAGATAACTGTAATGGTGCGATATCAGTAGCGGTTTCCAACGGAACAGCACCTTATACTTATACTTGGTCAGGCCCCACAGTAGTAGGAAATACTGGTGTCGGCAACAGTTTATGTGATGGGACTTACAATATTACGGTAACAGATAATAACGGTTGTTTTGGTACAACTTCAATCATACTCACAGAACCTACTTTACTTACCGTTTCCGCTAATATAAATGCTCCTGTTTCTTGTAACGGGTTAAGCGATGGTGTTGGGACTGCAACAGCTGCAGGTGGAACCATCCCTTACGTTTATTCTTGGGATAATGGAAACACTAATCCTACCGCATCAAATCTGGATGCAGGAATCCATACTGTTGTAGTTACTGATGGGAATGGCTGCACTGCTACTGCATTCGCTAGTATTACAGAACCGCTGTTATTAAACGTTGCAGTCGTTCAAAATTCACCAGTAGTTTGTAATGGAGAAAGCAATGGTAGCGCCACTGCAACGCCTACAGGAGGAACAACGCCTTATAGTTATAATTGGGATAACTCAGAAACAACGCCGACTGCTACTAGTCTAAATGCTGGATCGCATACAGTTACAATCACAGATGATAACGGTTGTGAGACCACAGGAACTGTCGTAATCAGTCAACCAACCATGTTAACAGTTACTGCCGTACAAGTACAGCCAGTCAGTTGCAACGGGGCTAGTGATGGACAGGCGACTGCTAACATCGGAGGAGGTATTGCTCCTTACACCATTAGTTGGGATAATGCAGAAACAACCACAACTGCCTCTAACCTAAATGCTGGTACGCACACGCTTACAGTAACCGATACAAACGGCTGTACAGCTACTTCAAGTGTTACGATCACAGAAAATTCATCAATTGGCATTAGTGCTGTTCTTGTCTCTGCTGTTGTCTGCAACGGCGAAAGCAATGGTAGTGCCACAGCTACAGGCTTTGGTGGATTGCCCCCTTATTCCTACAACTGGGACAATACTGAAACTACCCCAACTGCTACTGGACTAAATGCTGGTACTCATGCCGTTTCCGTCACTGATGTCAATGGTTGCCAAGCAATTACTGCAGTTGTAATCACAGAACCCGCACTGCTTTCGGGACAAGCGATTCAAAATATACCAGTGTCCTGTAACGGTTTAAGCAATGGCGTCGCTACTGCTTCCGCTACGGGTGGTGTGTTGCCATATACTTATAATTGGGACAATGGCGCCAACACTCCAGTTACCTCAAATCTGGACGCAGGCACACATAATGTTACCATTTCTGATGCGAATAACTGTATTTCCGTACAAACTGTAGTCATTTCAGAACCTACTTTGTTAAACACTACTGTTGCCCAGAACATCGCTGTTGTCTGTAATGGAGAAAGTAATGGGACTGCCACTGCATCACCAACAGGTGGCGTAACTCCGTATTCCTACAATTGGGACAATAACGAAACTACCGCAACAGCAACTCAGCTAAATGCCGGAACGCATCTAGTTACTGTCACTGATACTAATGGTTGTCAAGTAATTGGTACCATACTCATAACAGAGCCTACACTTTTAACACTTTCAGCTGTTCAAGATATACCAGTGAGCTGCAATGGGGAAAGTGATGGGCAGTCCACTGCTACATTTGGAGGTGGTATTGCGCCTTACGTTATAATTTGGGATAATGGGGAAACAACAACAATTGCAACCAATTTAAATGCTGGTACGCATACGCTAACGGTAACAGATATTAATGGCTGTACGGCCACTTCAAGTGTTACGATCACAGAAAATTCAACAGTAGGCATTAGTGCTGTTCAAGTCTCTGCAGTTGTCTGTAATGGTGAAAGCAATGGTAATGCAACAGCTACTGGTACTGGAGGATTGCCTCCCTATTCTTATATCTGGGACAATACTGAAACTACTGCAACTGCAACTGGACTAGCTGCTGGTACTCACTCCGTTTCAGTCACTGATGTCAATGGTTGCCAAGCAATTACTACAGTGGTGATCACTGAACCCGCACTGCTTTCAGGGCAGGCGATTCAAAATATACCAGTGTCCTGCAACGGCTTAAGTGATGGTGTAGCTACTGCTTCTGCTACAGGTGGTGTGCTTCCATATGCATATATCTGGGACAATGGCGCGATGACAGCAATCACTTCAAATCTGAATGTTGGGACGCACAGTGTAACCATTTCGGATGCGAATAATTGTACCTCCGTTCATACTGTCATCATTACAGAACCTACTATATTAAGTACAACCGTAACACAGAACACCGATGTCGTCTGTAATGGAGAAAGTAATGGGACTGCCACTGCTTCACCTACGGGTGGGATAACACCCTACTCCTATAATTGGGATAATAACGAAACTACCGCAACCGCAACACAGCTAAATGCCGGAACGCATCTGGTTACCGTAACAGATACGAATGGGTGTCAAGTTATTGGCACAATACAGATTGCGGAACCAACTCTTTTGATGGTGTCAGCTGTAGAAGATATTCCTGTGAGTTGCAATGGATTAAGCGATGGGCAGTCTACTGCTACTATATCCGGCGGAATAACGCCTTATTCAATACTCTGGGACAATAATGAAACAACCACAACAGCATCTGCACTTAATGCTGGCATTCATTCTTTAACAGTAACGGATGGCAATGGATGTACTGCTGTTACCACAGTTGCAATTACAGAAAATCAAGCAATTAGCGCTTCAGCTTCTCAAGATATTGCTGTTATTTGCTTTGGAGAAAGCAATGGCGTCGCAACAGTGACAGCAACAGGAGGACTTGCTCCTTATACTTACCTATGGGATAACACTGAGGTGACCACTACAGCCACCGGGCTCAATGTTGGAATGCATAGTGTTTCCGTTACTGATGTAAATGGTTGTCTTACTATTGCTACTGTAACGATTACCGAACCATCAGCGTTGAATGGGCAAGCGCTTCAAATACAAGGCGTATCTTGTAATGGATTAAGTGATGGTGCCGCTAACATTACAGTTATTGGAGGTGTTCCTCCTTATATATATCTATGGGATAATGGCGAAGTCAGTGCAACAGCAACAATGCTTGCAGGCGGGGCGCATTCCGCTACAATAACAGATCAAAATAACTGTGTTAAAATTGTTTCGCTATCCATTTTTGAACCTGCTGCATTGCAACTCAATTGCTCAGAACAAGCACCTATCTCTGCTCCAAATCAAACAGACGGTATTGGGCTGGTAGATATCTCAGGTGGTACTTCGGTCTATAATATAGATTGGGACAATGGTGTTGCTACAGGCTCTCAATCTACTACTGTAACAGGACCAGCCTACATTAATAATCTGGCCCCTGGTAATTACAATGTTACGGTAACAGATGGTAATGGGTGTGCTGAAACCTGTTCCTTTTCGATTACAGATTTCCCTTGTACTGCTGCAATTTCTGCTATACAACAAGCAACACCAATTTCTTGTAATGGGAATTGTAATGGATCCATAAATCTATCTATTACTAGCATGTCCATTCCAATTACATACACTTGGTCAGGACCTGTAACCATTGGCAACATTGAGGATCCTACTGGCTTATGCGCAGGAACTTACTTTGTCGTGGTAACAGATGGAAATGGGTGCCAAGCATCGTCTAGCATTACGCTCGCACAACCCACTCAGCTATCTCTTATCTGTACTGAAGATTCTGGAATCTCTGCCCCTAATCAAACTGATGGCGTAGGATCTGTTGATATTACGGGTGGGGTTAGTCCTTACACTATTGATTGGGATAACGGAACAACTACTGGGACGCAACTGGGTGCAACTGGAATTAATTTAATAAACAATCTCGCTCCTGGAAACTATTCCGTAAGTGTTACTGATACCAACGGTTGTATTGAGGTTTGCGGGTTCTCTATTACTGATATCCTTTGTACTGCTACAGTTTTTGCCATGCAATCTGATACCTCGGCTTGTTTTGGTGATTGTACTGGCGGCATTGTGCTAACAGTTAATAATGCTGCTGCTCCAATCACTTATCAATGGAATGGGCCATCTCCAATTGGAAATACGCCTAATGCTACTAATTTGTGTGTAGGGACGTATTATGTGACCATGATTGATGCAAATGGTTGTGCTGATTATGATTCCATCACCGTGGTCGAGCCGCTTGAACTGACTTTAGTTTGTGCAGAAGACACAGGAATCTCAGCTCCTAATCAAACTGATGCCATCGGATCGGTTAACATAAATGGCGGTTCGCCTCCCTTCCTGGTGAATTGGACTGGAGCTGGGACCTCAGGTAATTACACTGCTACAACGAATGGGCAATCCTTAATCAATAATCTTGGAGCTGGTACCTATAACATTATCGTTACTGATGCTAATGGTTGTACGCAAAACTGCAGCTTTACGGTTAATGGTATCCCCTGCACAGCTACTGCAACTGCTGCACAAACAGCAACAATATTATGTAACGGAGATTGCACAGGAGCCATTGCGCTGACAATAGCAAACATGACTTCACCAATCACGTATACCTGGTCTGGTCCAACAACTATTGGAAATATACAAAATCCTACAAATCTTTGTGCTGGTACTTACAGTGTGAATGCTGTTGATGCTAATAATTGTGCAACCTCAGTTTCAATCACCATTTCAGAACCTCCGCTATTGACATTGAGTTGCTCACAAATCAGCGGAACAACTGCTCCTAATCAAGCAGATGGTATTGGAAGCGTCGATATCACTGGAGGCGTTGGTCCCTTTTCCTTGTATTGGACATCGGGCACATTTAGTGGCTCCGCCGTTACGCCCAACACTGGACCGTTCCAAGTCACTGGTCTTCCTTCAGGGAATTACAACGTAACAGTTACTGATGTTAATTTCTGCGAAACTATTTGCTCTTTCAGTATTTCGGATGTTCCTTGTGCTGCCACCGCAACTATCACGCAAACAGCTTCTATAGATTGTTTTGGAGACTGCTCAGGAGCGTTAACTGTTTCTACTGGGGGAAATGCCACAGGACCATTTAACTACAGCTGGGCGGGTCCTACAGCGATTGCCAATACTGCTTCACCTTCTAACCTATGTTCAGGAACTTATTTTGTGAATGTGATTGATGCCAATGGATGCATCGCTTCTTCCTCAATTACGATAAGCGAACCAGATGTACTAGTGGTGAACTGTCAGCTAGATTCAATGATCTCAGCTCCAGGACAAATGGATGCTGTTGGTGGCGTAGAAATACTTGGAGGCTCCCCACCATTCACTCTAGAATGGGACAATGGCACGACTGTCGATACCTTGTATCCTTCCACAAATGGTAATACACAGGTCAATGGACTTGGTGCGGGTACTTACGACGTAACGGTTACGGATCAAAACGGTTGTCTGGAGTACTGTTCATTTGTAGTCCCCGAAGTCTTATGTCAAGCGGCGATCTCAGATGAAAGCATACTACCAATTTCCTGTTATAATGAATGCACAGGGGCTATTTTCCTTATCCTTTCAAATGCCACAGAACCCGTAACGTTTAATTGGTCAGGTCCAACAACTATTGGTGATGAACAGTTTCCAACAGACTTATGCAGTGGAAATTATAGTGTTACGATTACTGATGCTAATGACTGTGTAGATACGAAGACATTTGAACTCGAAAATCCGGACCCTGTTGAGTTTTCAGTAGGAGATAACTTGTATCTTGAGCAAGATGAAACGGCTGTAATACAGGTGACTACCACAGTTCCTGAAGCCGAGTTCTATGATTTCTATTGGAACAATACCGAGTACATTTCTTGTTTTGAATGCTTATCGCCAGAAATTTCTCCTTACGAAACGACTGACTATTCTGCTACATTAATTGATGACAATGGTTGTATGTACACCGACACCATGACCGCATTTGTAAATTCTGGTATCTTCATTCCAAACATCTTTACACCAAACGGAGATCGAATAAACGACGTACTTTTCATCCAATCTCGTGATGATCTCGAAGTCATTGAGTTCAATATTTACAGTAGATGGGGCGAGTTAGTCTATTCAGGCAATAACACTATGACAAATGATGCTTCAGTCGGCTGGAACGGAACGTTTAAAGGCAAAAATGCAAATCAAGCGACTTACACCTACTACGCTCGAATCATGCTGAACACAGGAGCAGAACGTTTATTTACCGGGGACATAACACTGATTCGATAGAACGGTAGTCGATTTAAATTAATTTTATTTGGGGCGATACCTCTGTAATCAGGGCAAGGCAAAAGCCTTACCCTGATTACAGAGGCACCGTGCTGTCTAGCACTCTTTCCGCAATTCCGCTACGCTACATTGCTACATTCAAACAACACTTCCCATCACTTCGCCGCCCCCTCAATATTGTTGAGTTGTGAGTAATTTCTTACTAACAGGAATTTGATTGCTAATTCTTCTATTACTAGTTTTTTGAATAGGACTGAAAGTGTAAAAAAGAACACTCTGAAAGTGTGCCTGCAATGCTGAAAGAATAGCATTTGTAATGGGCAAACTGGTCAAAACCCTAGGACTCCAGTTTGGCTAATTTCTAGTATTTTAAAATAGGACGATCGAGTGCTGAAAGCACGGCATCAATCAGCCCAGGGTGCAGCGCAGCGAAACCCTGGGATCCTAACGTCTAACGTCATTGGGGGCGGCTTGAAACCCCTAGGATTATTAAGGGTCCCTCAGATCTGAGCACTGAAAGTGCGACATCATGAGTTTTATGTAACAAGCCACATCCGACCTGCCTGCTGATGCATAATGCAGGTTATATGTTCGCTCACCTCCGATAAATGAAATCACTCTTTCACTAAATATAGAGGCGGCTTAGCTGCTTGGAATGTGAAGCGTTAGCTGAAGACCAGAATGAAAATGAAGGGCCGAGCGAATAGCGAGCATGGAAAGGAGCGACCCGTAGGGTAAGCCCCCATTATTAATTGTTCCTTGTTAATTATTTAAATTCATTTGACTTATCAAAATATAATGACTAAATTAGACTAAACAATATATAATCTCTGCCCCCAATGCCCCCTAAAACAAAAGAAAAAAGCCTTAAGGTCAATGCCATTTCAGTTGCAGAACAAGAAGAGCAAAAGGAAGAATTTGGCACCAGAAGCCTCGTTCCACCACAGTTGGAGTTAAGTGCGTTACTCTCAAGAGAACAGGAAGAAGAGCAAGAAAGAAAATCAGAACTACCTACAAATGGTAGCCAGTTCGCAGATGGTGACGAATCAGGATCAGGAGACAACCCCAACTCAAGAAATCCCAATGGCAGTTTTTCACCTTTCAGACTAAAAGGCGCATCCCGTTCTGACAGTGACGATAAAGTCATTCAAAACAAAAAGGAATCAGGAAACAGTACCACAGACAACAGTTCCTCCCCCTACCAATTAAAAGCATCAGGGAAATCAGTAGCCCCAAAATCAGCCAAAAAGAGCAAACAGTTTGAGCAAAACAGCAATCCGACCAGCTCCAACAAACTGCCAGACGATGTCAGAGGTAAAATGGAAAATGCGTTTGAATATGACTTTTCAAGTGTCACCATTCACCTAAACTCTGGTACAGCAAAAGAGTTAGGAGCCTACGCCTATACACAAGGCAATGAAGTGCATTTCGCTCCAGGTAAATATGATCCCTTCTCCTTGAAAGGACAAGAGTTAATCGGTCATGAGTTGACACATGTTGTGCAACAAAATGAAGGCAAAGTCAAAGCAACCCAGCAAACAGATGGCCTAGCAGTTAATGATGATAAGCGTTTAGAAAAAGAGGCGGATGACATGGGCAAGAAAGCCGCAAAAGGAGAAGCTGTCGGCAATAAAAGTGCTGACTCTAAATCACTCGCTAAGCAAGGCGAACAAGTCATTCAGAAAAAAGCGGCAGCAGGCGGTGCACCAATCAGCATAGACGGCTCGCAAAGCGTTATTAAAGACTTGGCAAGCAGTCAACCAACTGACTTTATTGAAAACATCAAAACCGCACCAGGTGACCTGAATGCAGCCTTCTCAGACGAAGCGTCTTCTCTTAAAGACAGTATGCCTGAAATCGAACAGCCAACAGGCCTTGAAAATAAACCGACAGCAGAAGACGGTAGTCAAGAAGATAGTAATTTTGGAATTGACTCTGATGGCGGTGGTGACAGTCCAGAAATGCCTGACGTCCCAGAAGCAACAGACAACAGTGTCGTGGTACCAGAACCAGGTGCCGTGCAGGCTAATGTCGTCATTGGCGACAATTCAGTAGATCTGAAAGCAGGCGACCCTCCAGAAATTGACTTATCTGGTGACGCTGACCCCGCCACCATGCAAACTGAACTGGATTCAGAAACACAAACCGTTGATACCGAGCGCGTATCTGCTGATAAAGAATCAGACGAAGACTTTGGTGAAAATGACATCTATCCCGCTTTCGATGAGCTAGAAGAGATGAGCCCAGAAGTCGATGCGCTCACGCCTCCAGAAGTTCAGATTCCAGAAATAGAACCACTTCCTCAAGCAGACGCTCAAATCACTGCCGCCTTCAACATTGAGGCAAAGGTCAAAATGGATGAAGAGATCGGCGTTGAAATGGCAAAAAATGACGTAGAAGTCGCCAAACTCGAACAAGAATCACAGAAAGAGTGGGAGAATTACGATAAGGAGCTAGAATCAGAAACCAAGCG
>ENA-ORXR01001825-ORXR01001825.1-marine-metagenome-genome-assembly--contig:-NODE-1825-length-21542-cov-16.145912_pt1 | contig 21542 bp, 18 predicted proteins | sample MGYA00237866_ERZ511479 | MGnify/ENA metagenome assembly ERZ511479 | reverse complement strand
GAAACCGGCACGGCCGGATGCTTATCCGCTGCCGGCGTGCTCCCATGGTGCTCCCGTCTCCGACACAGTTAGCCCCCGTGCGCGACACGTTGGCGACACTCGACCGCTGTGTGTCGCCAATGTGTCGCCAAGAAGGAACAAAAAAATCTCCTATTGCACGACCGCCGACGATGCCGTCGGTGCAGCGGTCCCCGTTTCGGACCGACCACTACGCGAGCTTGTCGCGTCCTCCGCGGAAGAGCTTTGTTCGTCGGGCAGCCGTGATGCAGGTCGTGCCCGTGAGCGCACGTGTGCGCAAGCACTCATCATCCTCCGAGTCTGACGGTGCCGACAGCGACGGCGCTGGCGAGGACCGTGACCGCGAAGTCGGTGGACCCGCGACGGGCGACGCTCGGGGTCGTTCGCACACTGGCGACGCTACCGCTGTCCCTGAGTCTGTGGAGCGCGCTGGGAGTGTGCAGGTGCCCCCGTCTGCGTCTGTGCCCCAGAGTTCCCGCAAGCGCTCGGCGCCAGGGGCCGACGCGGGAGGGCGTGCGTCGCCCGACGCCCCCCCGCCGGTGCGCACGCCGCGCGAGAGTGATTCTCTGGCCGAGCGTCTTGCGGCACGCAGCCACAATCCCCGCATCTTTCCGGTCACGTGCTGGACCCCGGCAGCAGCCTCGGCGTCGGCCGCGCGGCCCCCGCAAGTGTCCGGTGCTCTTCCTCCAACTGCACCACCGACGCCTCGCAGGGTTGCCTCCTTGGGGGTCGATGCCGGTTTGCTGTGGCAACACATCGGTGTGCTGCCGGCGGCGGCGGCGACGGCGCCGCCGCCCCCGCCGCCATCGGCGTCTGTGCCACTGTCGCCATTGGCGTCGGTGCCACTGTCGCCATTGGCGTCGGCAGCACCGCCCCGCCGCTCGTCCGCGGGGCGGTCGCTACCGCCGCCGTCACCAACTCCGTCTCTCGATGATGACAGCAGCAGTGATATGCACGACGACGACCTCGTAGCCGCCTACATCACGCCTCCGGCGTCGCCGACGGCGTCCGCCCTCCAGTCGCCGCGTTTCGCCCGGCCATCATCTGGGAAGCGCCGCCGCTCGAGCGGCAGACGCGCCGCCCAAGCTTCACGCGCGGCCATCGCGACCGTACCGGCTCCGGCTGCGCCCGTTGTCGACGGTCGTGACCAATCCCTGTCCCTGGACGATCTCCACGACACCATCCGCAGCGGCTTTGCTTCTGTGCGGCGTGAGCTAACTCGCTTCCGAGGGGAGCTGGTGGTCGTCAAATCACAGGCAGCGTCGTCCCTGCGGCGCATGGACGTGCTTGCCGCGTCCGCTGACGGATCTCAGGCGGGCAACGGGGTCATGGTAGAGCGGCTCATGCAGGTGGAAAAGGCACTGAAGGACGTCGGTGATCGAATTCTCACCAAGGCGGGTGAGGGTGACGCACCTGGTGTCGGTGCGCAAGCCGATTCTGTGCCTGTCATCAACGAGATTAAGGTATGTCAAGGGGTCGCATTATTGGGAACACAATTCTCAGGGTGTGGTGGCGGTGGGGCCTCTGAATTGGGCGCTCGGTGGTGTGAGTGGGTCGATGCACACTGATCGATTGACGTTCCTCTGCTGTGTGGCCTACCATCTGTGAGTATCTGTTTCTGACACACGCCATCGCATGCTGCGGTTGTTTGTCTTGTTTTTGTATTGTAGGAGCTGTTTCTCGAGTCCCTTATCAACGACTTCCGCACCGCGTCGTCATCCGCGTTGGTGTACCCAACCACCGAAGTTGTCAGCACCCAGCTCCTGCGTGCGGCTGCCGCGGTCATGAAGGTGTCTGAGGCGGACGCTGCACACAGGTATGATGCTCCCTGTTCGGAAGCCGGCCAAGGGCATGGCGCTCGTTGTCGCTTATCAGTACATCAAGCGCGTTGTCAGCCACTTCAGCAGCTCGCAGACCTCTATTGCTGTGGCCGCTTACGTCAAGAAAATTCATGCACTGAAGGGCATTGGAACGTGGAGCTCGCCGTCCGCTTCATCTACTCGCCGCGTGCTGCAGCTGTCGGCTGACGAATGTACGGAGCTGCTGCGTGGCGACTCCTTCATTCGTGACGCACATGGCAGGCTGGCCATTCTCGACGCTTTGGCCAAGGTGATCGATGAGATCGACGGCACGGCATCGATGGTCTCGTGGTCTGGCCCAAACAAGGCCTCGCGCGTTATCCGGTGCCTCTATGGTCACTTGGCCAGCGTTGTGTTCCGAGTAAGTTTGCACCTGCTTCTGTGCGTGCTTTCACGGCTGCGCTGGTGTCCCTGCCGTCTCGCATGTACTGTCTATCTCGACTTTGTTGCTCGTCGGCCAAGGGACGGGCGGGTCCTGTATCAGCCTCAGACCTTCTCTCCGTCTAGGGCTGCTTCTTGGACTGCTGCATGTTGTTGTTTCTGGCTTGTCCTCGCTGTGAAGGTTCGTTCGTTCCTGCGGAACCGTGCCGGGCTACCGTCCGTAGTTATGGGAGCCGGCATTCTCAACCAGGGGCACCGCTCGCTGTTTGAGCGCGAGCTTGTGCTCCTGCACAACATTATGCCGAAGGACAGCGACATCCAGGACGGGTTGCAGCTCATTGACGGTGTTGACACACGCCGTCATCTCGGTTGCCCCTCCCCGTCTTCTGAGACGATGGCCATCGCACCCGCTGCTCCTGCTGGCACGATGCCTACTGCCCCCGCCCCCCCCGCCACCGCCCCCCCGTTGCCCTTGCCGGAATTCCCGACTGGACCAGTCCTACCGACCCCGCCTCATGCCGTGAGTCTGGCGCCGCTTCCGGTTGGAGTTCCGATCGTTCCCGGGTCGCAGGCTGCCCGTGAGGCCGATCGCATGGCGCATGGAGACTGTGATGAGCAGGAGGATGACGAGATCCGTCCCATTGCCGACGAGCTCGCTGCACAGTTGAGCGCATACTGCGCTGCCCGTAGCTGAGCCCCGTGCGTCGTCGTTCTTCTTGCCGATCAGGCGTTTTGATGGCTCCGTCGATCCCGTCATCTCGCACTGGCCAGGTTGTTACGCTCTCGTGTTCTTCCCTGTCTCATCTTTTATTCTTGAGTCGTCAGGCGTTGTGGGATGATGCACTTTGCATCACCCGTGTCTCTGTTGTCCGTGTGTGCCTTCATTACGCCTGTGCTTGGATGTGTTCTTTGTTCTTTGTGCTTGGCGCTCCGTTGGTATTTTGCCGCGGAACGGCTCCGGCTGTCACTTGTCGTCGCGGTTTGGGTTGTGTCGAGCGTAGTGCCTGGCCGTAGCGTACCTCTGGGCACGACAAAATAGAGAACGCTTGTTTTTTTGTATGGCGACGCGACGTGGTGGCGCGCGCAGGGGTCTGCAGAGATCCCCTATTTGTTTAGTAAGGTCCCGTATCGTGGTAGCGACGTCTACGGAGGAGCGGTCAGCACGATGGAATGTATACATATCATCGCAATGTCCGTCGCCCCGTGCAGCTGAACTGCATTGCGTCTTAGTAAGTCGCTTCGCACTCGAACTCTAATCAGGCCCGTCGTGCCAGGCCGCCCAGTCTCATCCGCCCGTTTCAGGCACAAACTCGTGATCGAGGCGCAGGACTCGTGATCCAGCGCCGTGCACCCGAACGGCAAAGCAACAGAATCGCGTCTGTTTGGGGCTTGTTCGGGAACAGTCGCCCGAACATAATCGCGTTCTGTTGCGGTTGTCGCGTTTACCGACGATGTCGCGAGCTTACGGTGGCGCTGCGGGCAATGCCAGGCAGCCGTTTCGCTGGGGGGGGCGGCGCTGCGGGCAATGCCAGGCAGCCATTTCGCGGGGGGCGGCGGCACTGGCTGTGTCGCCAGAGCGCGTTGTGGCTGGAGCACTGGGGGGGCCTGCGGGCACAGCTCCCACCGGGCGCCCGTGCCTGCCCCGCACGCCACACTGCCCACCGCCTGCCCGAGCCCCCCTCCCAGGTCGTCGCTGCAGGAAACAGCCTCAACAGACATCCATTCTGTTCGGACGTCTGTTCCCGAACAGATGCACAACAGACGCGATTTCTGTTCGACATGTGTTCGGGTGCACGGATTTGGATCGCGAGTTTTCTGAAAGAAACGGGCGGGTCAGTCGAGACAAGGCACGTTGACGGCCTTGGTTAGGAGTCCAACTAAAAACGGCTTAGTGAGACGACATGCAGTACATGACCGGCGGTCATTGAATTGAAAAAGCAGTACGACTGTGTTGAGCCCACACGTGAATAAATGCATCGTGCTGGCCGCTCTGACCGTTCTTTTGCCCACGGCAGCACGACCGTACATCGCTACAAAAGACGCCACGGGTTTTTCTGTACGTTGCTCCGAACACAGCACCGACACTGCTCCCGACGCGCCAACAGAGAGCAAGACGGAGAGCGAAGCCGACAACGAACAGAACTGTCTCACACGAGAGACACCCAGCACCAAACGTGCAGCGGACAAACAAGGAGACAAACACACACAACATCAATGCGCGCACTCGAGGCCAGCACCTGAAGACCGAGATGAGCCCCTCAAAAAAATGGAACAATCCGCGCACAACACAGATCGGAAGACACAAGCAAACGAGAACGGACAAAGGAGGGGACAGGGACCTGGCCAGTGCGAATCGACGGGGTCCTCGGAGCCGGCGAAACGCCTGATCGGCAGGCGCAGGGACACTATAACGGGCGCAGGGGCACTAGACAGACCTCAGCAGCGGCGCGCGGCGTTGTAGGCTCGCCACTGGGCGGCGTAGTCGTCGGAAACCGGACGAATCTCGTCGTCCTCTTCATCGTCCAGACAGTCTTGACGCTGGCGCTCCTCCTCACGCGCGGCTTGCGACCCGGGCAGTCCCTGGAATCCAGGCGGCAGAGGCGCGAGACGCACAGCGTTAGGGGGGGTCGGCAGGACGACACCATCCGGGAGAGACGGCGACGGGTTGACGACACCAGCCTGGAGGGACGGCGACGGGTTGACGACACCAGCCTGGAGGGACGAGGACGGGTTGACGGCACCGGCCTGGGGCTCGGGGAGTGCGGAATCAGTGGCAGCAGGCACAGATGCAACAGGAACGGTCGACGGAAGTGTCGCAGCCACGACTCCAACCTCCGCGGGAACCAAATGACGGCGGACATCCGCGCCGTCTCGAAGCTGAAGGCCGTCGTGGACGACAGCGTCCTTCGGGAGGATTTCGTGAAGGAACACGAGCTCACGCTCATAGAGAGATCGGTGGCCTTGGTTGAGGATTCCATTCCCCACCGTGACCGGCGGCAGACCGGCGCGCGTACGCAGGTAGGAGCGCACCTTCAAAACCATACCGAGAGCAAAAGATGGAGAACAATCCGATAAGAAACAGAAATGGAGCACCATCCCGTGTAGAGAGACATGCGCTAGTAAGAAAGAGTGTCATTAGCCGGCATGCACTCTTGCTGTCTGCTTGCTCGCGCCCAACAGAAAAAACCTGCCCGGAGCATACCAATACAGGAGCACACCGACACCAGTTCTTCGGCGACCACCCACGACACCTGGAGGTGAAACACAGGCCACACATGCTTACCCGGAAGGAGACGTTCGCAAAGTGCCCATACAGGCATCGGATGACGCGCGAGGCCTTGTTGGGGCCCGACCACGTCACCATCGACGACGTCCCCGCGACTTCATCAATCACCTTGGCCAAGGCGTCGAGCATGGCTAGTCGACCATACGCGTCGGTGATGAAAGCATCGTCTCGCAGCAGCTCCACGCACTCGTCGCCGGACAGCTTCAGGACGCGCCGGGTAGATGACGTCGAGGGGGAGCTCCACGTGCCCATACCTTTAAGCTCATGGATATGCTTCACAAAGGTGGAGACAGCGACGGAGGTCAGCAAGCCGTTCAGATGGCCAAAGACACGCTTCAGGTACTGGTGAGCCACCACCATTGCCATCCCCTTAGCCGGCTTACGAACCGGCAGCATCATTTTTTGCTGCAGCTTCTCCGATGCGCCCGACTCAGACGTCTTCATGACTGCCGCCGACACGCTCAGCAGTCGCGCGTTAACGGTCGCCGCCGTGGGATAGACACTGGCGGAGGAAGACGCTGTGCGGATCTCAGTGACGAGCGCCTCAAGAAGCAATTCCTGTACAGAGAAAGGAAAAAACAATGTCACCGACAGAGAGGTGAGGAGCGTGAGACACTGTCTCGAGACGAAAACCCACGGAACTCATCGGAGGACACTCCCACTCCCCGCCCCCCGTTCAGATGGGCCTCAAGTTGTCACTACCACCCATTGCGTCCAGAATACAAGAGCCATTCTTGAACTTACCTTGATATCTCGGATGACAGTGGGCGAGCTGGGGTCGGTGGCATCAGCGTCACCATTTACGGTGCGGGCCGATGGTAGGCGGTCGCCGAGGGTGGTTACCACGCTTTCCAACCGCTTCAAGCGCTCCAAAACCACAGCGTTACCGGAGTTGGACCCGTCGGAGGCCGCAGCAATGCCGTCCATGCGCCGCAGTGCCGAAGCAGACTGGGACTTGACCACGACGACCTCGGCGCGAAGGCGGGTCAGCTCGCGCCTTACCGACGAGAAGCCAGTTCTCACGGCGTGAAGAAGGTCGAAGAGAGAAACCACCGCCGGATCGCGATCACCTTGCGAAGCCGGAGTTGCTGCAGCTGCCGCTGCTCGCGGGGCACGTGCTGCACTGTAACGCCGGCGAAGCCCCGAAGACAGGCGGTTGTTCCCAGGCGACGCCGTCGGAGAAGCGGGCGGTGTGATATAGGCCGCCACGAGCGCGTCGTCGTCCATGTCGCTGCTGCTTCCTTCCTCGTCGTGCCGAGACGCACGAGCCGGCTCAGCCGTCTGTTGGGCCGGGGAGCGGCACGGCGGTGGCGGGAGAGGGGTCGCTGCGCGCGACGAAGCGGCAAAGACAGTCGCACCAACGCGCCGAAGGTCGTGCAACACAGACGGAGCCACTGGCGGGAGACCATGTCCCACAGGTGAACGCTGTGACGCAGCCAACACGGCCTGGGCGTGAGGAAACCAGAACGCGGCCGGAAACACGTGGGGATTGCGGCTCCGCGCGGCCAAGTGCTCGGCGAGCTCGTTGGTCTCGTTGTAGCCACGAACCGCCGGAGACGCCGTCGACGCCGCCCCTTCCTCTTCGTCATCGGATGGAACGGAACGCTTGCCGAGGATACTGCTTGGGTGTACACGAGCAGCGTCCACTGCGACCGATTCTGCTCCCGAGCTGCTTGGTACAGGGTGATTGGCTGCACCGCTCACCAGATTAGGCGGGGACCGTGCTGGCGCCAAATTGACCGCGACTGCAGGTTCTTCTTCTTCCACGTGTTGCCCGTCATTGTTCGTAGCCACGGCTGGAGCGATAGCGACAGCAGCACTGTCCTTGGTAGTCGCCATCGTAGCATCAGCCGCTTCGACATCATCGACGCTGAGCACACCGCCAGAGCCGCCACCGCACTCCTGCTCGTCATCGGCTTCGTCGCCATCAACAAGACCACCAGACGCGGAAGCATGCGGAGGAGTCGCGGGATCGACATGCGGGCGCGCAACCTGCATCACAGGAGCCTTACGCACAAAACCCCACCCAGGAACCAGCGGGACGCTCCTGTTGTTGTCTGTATGGAAGAGTGACCGTTGCGGAGGTGGCATCGCCATGGTACGTGGAGTGCCCCACTCCATGGGCACCCCGGTCGAGGGACGCGCGTGACCAGACAGGTCCGCCACCGAGACAATACTCGACTTGGAGGGTGTCGCCGCCTGCTCTTCGGAAGACGGTGCCAATGATGAGCCCGCCGGCGGCCACGGCATTTGCAGCTGCGCATCACGAGCAGAGACAACTGCAGCGACAACAGCATCTCTCTCACGAGAGGCAGCCTGCATGCGAGCCATCACCCCTGTGCGAACGGCCTCGGTGGACTCAGCCAGTGTCGCCTGGCGGCCGGTCGGCTGGACTACATCAGACGACAGTGCCCCGCCAACCGATGCCACCCCGCCGGCCGACGACGCCCCGACCGCCGGTGGCGCGTTGCCGGCCAACGACGCGTTATCCACCGGAGCTGCATTGCTGGAAAACAGGACCTTGCCATCTGGGCGCGTCTTACGGCCCGTGGAGGCCTTGCGGGCCGGTGGCGTTTCGCCCGTCGACACCACACCACCGCGCCCAACCGAGGCCACAATGCCGACCGCCTCGTCCGTCGACACCCCGCCACCATCACCAACAGACGCCGCCTTGTCCGCCGACGCCCCGCCGCCCGCGCACACAGACGCCGCCTTGTCCACCGACGCCGCGCCACCCTCACCGAACGACACCGCCTGGTCGACCGTCGCTACGTCACCGACCGCCGCCCCGCCGCCCTTGCCAACCGACGCCTCCATGTCGCCCGCCCCGTCGACAGACACATCAATGCTGCCGCCCTTTCCAACCGACGCCACCAAGTCGCCCCCGGCATCGACCGACACCGCCATACCACCACCCTTACCAATCGACGCCGGCATGTCGGACACCGTCAGAGCACGAGCAGCGTCGGCCTCTTCTTCCAGGACTTCCATCTTCTGCTCGAAAAGCGCGACGCCTAGAGCACCGCGAAACTTAAGCAGAGGCGGGGACGGTACGACATGAGCAGGACCGGCACCGGAAGAAGATGCAGTTACCGCCCACGTGGTCGGGTTGTCAACGTCAATGGGCTCTGTGGCTTGACGCAGGGCATCGACCACACCCTTGCCGAGAGACGACGCGTCCTCACCACCGTCAAGCGCGTCCACATCGATGACTTTAAGCTTCTTCTCGTTCTTGCGGTCGGTCCCCGACACGAAACCGTCGTCCGAAGAAGCAGAGCCCTGGAGCCCCATGACCGCAGTGGGCCTTGGGAGAACCTGGGGAAGGAGTGGGGAAAGGGAAAGGGGGGAGCGTGTGGGACAGAGAAACACAGCGACAAAGGTAGAGCGGTAACACGGAGCGGGGAAGCAGTGGCCAAGAAAATGCGGTCACCGAGACACCTCCGGACTGGTATGTAAACTCCCGGCGACAGCAGGTTCCACGCCTGACGCTGTCTCTCCAACACACCACGGCAGGAGTGCCGCCAAATGGGGGAAAGCCGCACGCTGGTGACGCTTCCGGGGCATGTGAAAGGCAGTGCGCATCACAGTAGCTACCGGCACGAGCGCAAGGGCCTTGTCGCGAGACAACGTGGAAGAGCTCCGCCATACCGGAGGCCGCGACCCACCTGGGTGACGGCGCACCGGTGTGCCATGCCGCGGCTAGATGCCCAAAAGGTCACAGTCTACAACACCCAGCGGGGTGTTGTCAGTCCCAAAGCAGCGCATCAAAGCCGTGCATGGTCACCGGCCACAGCTCGAACGTCAGTGGCCCTGGACCTTTTCCCAACACCATGAAGGTCCTGGTGCATGCGCGGTGCAACTTAAGGCGGATAGAAGCCCCCCGGAGAGCAGCCCCCCCTCCTGGACGCGCTGAAAGGTGCCACAACAACAACCGTGCATGCAAGAAACGAAAGAGTGTCCGTGTCGGCGTTACATGGACGCACGGGTGTGCATGAGGCGCCGAGTCGGGCTTAGGTGTCACGGTGTGGCGTACACCGCGCGTTCGTCATCGCTAGTGACAAGAACGTACGACAGAAAGAGACCTCGGAGAACATCACATAGAGTGGGCGGGGAACCTGGATAGGGGGCGGGGGGGGGGGGGGGGGGGGGGGGGGGGGGGGGGGGGTGAGGTGTTGAAAGCGAAGAAGCTGACGAGCGTGGATGTGATGCAACATGTGGTGACGGATGCTGGACTGTGGGTCGTGAAGACCACAGGACGTGGGTACCTGGCGGATGGCCATTGCAACAGGGACGGACGTCGGTGGCCTTACAATAAATTCTGTTCGATTGTCTCTATATGGGAGCCCTTCGGAAGATAGGAGAGCATGCTTCGTAAATTGCACTGTGCTCCACGCCAATGAGAGGGCGTAGAATCTGTTTGAGAAGAGCTCCGCGGGATATGGGCAGAAAAGCATTTATTTCTCTTCCTAGTTAACTGTAGTTACTTGTGAAATGTCTGCTCTGCTGGGCCATGTTGATCGGTGGACACGGTCGCAACGGGCCGAGACGATGGGGTGTGAAGCAGCTGGGTGTACGACTGAAGGGGTGTGTGGTTCCCAGTCCTCCGGCCGAACTTGGTACAGGCTCATGGACAGTCCCGAACGGGGCACAGTGCGTCATGCAGAACGCTTCAGGTGTGTACTTTGTCGTCATTGGTGAGCCTCTTCAACGCGGCGGGGCATGCAGTGTGGGTTCTGTCTCCTGCTGTGTCCTTCTGGTGGGTGCTGTCGGCTGCAGCGTTCCTAGCTCACCCTAGAAAGGTGCTTTCCCCTGTTGGTTGTTGGTCACTGGCTGTGTCGGGTTTATGTGGCTTGAGTGTTGCCGCTCGTTTCAACATCACATGTGCTACCGTGACCCGTTTGGCCGCTAGGATACACGTCTTTCCACTGGACGTGCTTGTTATCGATACCCGACTGCGCCGCTGTGCCGCCGCCACTACAGCGCACAGCATCCCAGGAACCTCTACGTTCTTGCACTATATCTGGTACGTTTCACGACCTTCATGTGTTGCACGTAGCCACGATTATCACAGTGTTCCATTACATGCCGTGCGACATTGACGCCGCTCCCAACTCAGGTCAGGTTTGATGCTCTGGGCTTCTACTTACGACCACTGACCCACTGTGTCGTTGTGCCCTAGGCACTATCGGTCTCCTCGCACTGCACTCGAACCTCCATCCTGTCTTGTTGACCATGTGAAGAGTATGGTAGTAGGCGGGGGCCACACTCGCGGCACCGTGTCTTGGGTATGCTGGCACTGTACCCGGGTTTTCCCAACAGAGGCCTCTCGCATGCGCCACATGACGATGAGACATCCGAGACGAAACCGGATCGTACCACCACCAGGGTTCGTCGAACTACATCTACGATCCCAAGTTGTAGGGCCCCACCAGGCGGCAGTCGCGGAGATGCTGCTCACCCACTGCCAGGAACCTGGCGCCGTTGGCAGTGGAACTCGCCTCCCTGGTACCGTTTCCGGGGTCACCGCGGAGCTACCGGGAGACACCGACGGGAGGCATTTTGAGGCCATCGGCTTTGGCGTCTTCAGCATACCGGAACACGGCTATGTGCGTGGTTCGCTACCTGTGCGCAGACCACGGTCCATTTTCCAGACGTCGACGGCCGCGCGGATCAGAGCGTACTACGAGGCCATGCCTGAAGCTAGTAGAACGCGACGCCTCGTACCTCCATCTGTCGGGCGGAGGCCGTCACTGTTCAACACGCCGCTGTTGCGAGAAGCATTGAAGTTTGCACTCTGTGCCGGCGGTGCCGGGCTCTCTCAGGCCGACCAGCGGTGGTACGTGTCTTTGCTGCTCATGGCTGAGGAGAGCGGCTCCACGACTAGATACCGCGGAGCTCGTCAGCACAAGCGGCGACGCGTGTCCCCGTTTGATGCTGAAGTGGACGGTGCGCCTTTGGTTGAGGGTACATCACAGACAGGCGCCCGGTCAGATGTAGGGAGTGAGGATGGGGAGGCGGGCGGGGAGATTGTTCGGGCATTCGGTTCTAAGGACGCGTTTGTGGCCGCGGTGCGGGGCGAGCAACGGCGCGTACTGTCCAAGCTGTGCTGGGATGTGACGCCACTTGACGTCGAGGGAGTCGCCTACCTCTTCTACTCGCGGGATTTGCTATTCGTCTGTCTGGATCTTCTTCGGGACGCCAGCCATTTGCAGCTATGGGGAGAGCGGCTTGGCCTGGGACGTGATGGGACTCGTCTACGCTCGGACATGCTCGACAGTGACGTCTTCCTAACAGAGGAGATGCATGTGCGTGCTCGGCACGGGGCCCTTTCATTCGTGCTTGCGGTGCAGCTTTTCGTCGATGAAGCTGTTGTATCGTGGTCGGGGGCACATTATATGTACCCCATCCGCGCGCGCCTGTTGAATGTGCGGGACCGCTCGGTGCAGTGGGTGACGGTTGGTCACGTCCCTCACGTGGGAAAGCCCGTTGCTCGCACGAGTGCCGCCCGTCGCCGCGCAAGTGACGCTCGCAACGGCGTCCTGCAGCGGTGCCTGGCAATTCTTCTCCGCCACTTCGTCGATGCGAGCCAGATTGGTGTGGCTGTGGAGTTTCCTGGTCGCCAGACCCTGACGGCGGTGCCTCGACTTGTTGGCCTTGTCGCCGACCAACTTGGCGAGAGGTCGGTGATGTGCCTCATGGGTAATGCATGCGAGTTCTTCTGTTCTCATTGCGTCGTCCGTCGTGACGTGGCCGGAGGACCGGCGGGTGTGGGTGCACCCGCCCGTGACGTCACCGTGGTTCTGGACGCGCAACTACATGGGTCAAAGACTCGCGACCAGGATCCTAGGCCATCGCTGCGCAACCAGCTGAAGAACGAGCACAGTGCTCTGGCGTTCGTACCTGCTATTGGTGCCATCTGGGGACTCGCGACGGACAGTAAGCAGCTGTACAATATCATCTCCCTCGACCTCCTACACGTATGGAAGCTCGGGGTGGTGCGTATGGTGGCGCAGCGCTTTCCTTCTTTCTTGCACGTGGCGTGCGCGGGACAAGACGCGCGCCTTGGTCCTGTCGGGGACACATTAGAAGCGGTCAACCTACGAGCATGGGAGATGGGGCACTTGAACGTGCCTTCCCCAACACCTCCTGGGTAAGTTGTCTTCGGCCTTCTCCCGTGGATTTCTTGTTCCTCTGTTCCCTGTTTCAAACCTTGGCATGCTTTACCACATTTCTTGTTTCTTCGTTGCACCACTCTAACTGTTGTACACGCGTCGCCGGTGCCGCTTCTTTTTCACATCTGCTCTTGTACTTCGCTATTACTTGGGCCAGGTTTTTTGTCCCTCCCACAGAAAAGCAGCTTCAAATGACCGGACGGCTTTGGCGTTATGGTCTGGCCATCATGCCGCATATGCTTGCTGGTGTGGGCGGTCCGTTAGAGGGACAGCCATTGAGGCACGCGGATGTCGCGCCAACGATGACCACCCCTGCTCGGCCTCGCCCGTCCGATACACACGAAGAGCTCGACGATGGGCATGGTCCTGATGGTGGGGGGATGGATGCGGCTGAAGAGACGCTACCAGACCCTACCATACCAGATATCGTGTCTTCTCTACAGTATCGGCGCCTATTCGGTGACCTGCCGCTGCATAGGGCCGTCCTGGACGTCTTTTGTCGAATGGCGGTGCTCGGGGGCCGCCTCATGGGAGATAACATGGCCGACACTGTGAGAATGTCTGAGTTGCAGATGCGGGAACTCGCGGACGAGGCAAGGGTCTTCATTGTCGAGTACGTCGACCTCTTGTTCGGGCCGGCTCACACGACGAAGGCGCATCGAATTGCCAACCACTTGCTCGCCGCGTTGCTGGCCAACGGCAACTTATGGGAGGGCGATACCAGTGAGAACGAGGCCTTACACGGCCCCTGCAAACGAATGTACGCGCGCACGAACCGGCGCGGGCCTACTATCGTCCTGCAAATGATGCGGGCGGCCGAGACGCAGGTTGAGGTGTTGCGGGAGCTTCGAGAGCAGGAGATCGACGACGCCGGGGGGAACGATGGTCTGTACGACCTACTTGAGGAGGTTGTCGACGCCGGCGACGTGGCTGCATCATCGGATGTCGCAGTTTCGAGGTCCCATCGGGGGCGTCGGACGTGCATAGCTGATGTAGCACAGCTGCCGGGTTTGTCTTGCGTGGGCGCGTTATTGGGACAGGAGCCAGCCTGCTCCCTCGTCGTCTCGCCTTCCTTCACGTTCAACTGTACCTTCGAGTGGGGCGCCTCCTCGGTGGTGCAGACGGCATGTGCGTCCCAATCCTATCTGGGAAAGCCCAGGTACGACCACATTTGGTACACTGACTCGGGCGGTCAAAGATGTCTGGGCTGGTTGAGGCTCGTGGTACGTGTCCTCGGAGGAGTGGAGGATTCCTTTGCCGTTGTGTGGTGTATGGAGGAGGTGCCCTCAATATCCCGGTGCTCCCTGACGCGGTCGGGTTGTAAGAGGGTGGCATGGATCTTTGAACGTGCTGATGCGGAGTGGCCTGCCCTTTCTCGCGTGCCGTTTTCAAGTGTTCTACGGGTTGAGCACGTCGTCTCGGACTTCCAAGACCTCGGGGACCGGCACGGTCTGCGCGCCGTGCCCTCGAGCGTACCGGACACTGCGGAAGAGCGTCGTGCCGCTCGTTTTTTCACGAACGCATTCTACCCCTTCACTTCCCGTGTGCTGAATCCTAGCAGCTAGTGGGTGTGTCACACTTCGAGCTATGGAGCGGCACGGTGCTGAATGCCTTCGTAGCCGACGGTCTTGGTGGCGGTATTGGCGGTGAGGAGGTCGGGCTGGCGGTGGCTCTGGTAGTGGGACAGTCCAGCTGGCGACGGGGTTGGTGTCGTGGTTGGTGGTGGGGGTGGCATTGTTGTCGGGCGAGGAGCTCGTGATGGGAGGTGGCGGTGGGGGTTGACTTTGTGTGTGCTGTGGTGTGGGCGTTGGTGGTCGACGGGGGGGGGTGGCGGGTTCGAGTAGGGTGAAGGCCGGGCGCGTGACTACATGTCGGTGGAGTGGGCCAGTACAGAGCATTGAATCAGAGTGATCATCGTTTGGTGGTTGGGCAAGTGTGGGACGGGCGGTCAAGCAAGTGGTGGGGTGTTGTCATAGGGTCAACGGCGCGGACCGCTGCGTCGTAGCCGGGCTTCGTTGCGCGCGCCTGCCGCTCCCAGTACAATTGGTATGTCGATCATCGGTTCCGTTCTTGTACTAAATGGCGTGGCAATGCTCGGGGACAGTCGTGCTTTCTAGTACTCGCAGTCCCCTGTATCGGGCGCTCAGTCAATCTATGTGGCTGACTAGGTTCACTAGTCTGCTGCGTTGCCTACTAACAACTAACCGACCGATCTAAGCCGTTACACACTCGAGGTCCTGTCACATGCACGGATCCCCCACGAGAGAGGGGTAACAGCGGCCCCGGACAGAATCGCCATCCGTTCGGGTTTTGTTGCCCGAACAGACGCCCGAACGGGTTGGCGTTCTGTTGCCCGTTCCCAAACAGACTATCCTGTTCGGCGTTCTGTTGAGCTGCATCCTGCAGCGACGGTGGTGGTGAGCTATCCCAGCGGGGATGGGGCTGTGTGGCAGCAACACGCCGTGCCGTCCGTCCCGCCCTTCGTTATGGGAACCGTGTGGCGGTCTCGAGACGCCACGCTTTGCCGTTTGGGGACCTGCCAACAGGCGTTCTTGGTTGCTCTCTGCGGGACAGATACCAACACGCCGACTGGCGCAGACACTTGCACAACTTTCTCTCTCTGTTTGACGGGCCCATTGATGGGGCCGATGAATTGCTGTCTTCCCAATTTTGGCCGGCGTGGTCCACAAGTCAAGACAGGGGTTCTGGGTCAACTGCCCATTGGTCAATCTAAAATTTTCCGGCGAAATGGATGGCTGAGATACAGTTTCGCAATGTTGATCACCCCTCTTGACATCGACGGCATCGGCCGAAATCGGAAAGACAGCGATACTTGTGATCAAGCAAGTGGAACCTTGACCCAGACGCGGACACAGCCAGCACCTTCGTCCGCTCCCGTCAACGCCACCGCCGTCGCGCGTCCGGCGGCCGTGGCCATCTGTCCGTTTGGGTCGCCGGCCTTCCACTGCGGTTGTTGGTAACCCGCTCGGGTGGTTCCCCACCCGCTTCCATCGATGGCGTCGTCGTCCAAGCGGTCCTCGGGCGGCGGTGGCGCGCGCATCCTCCCGCCCGAGGTCAACCGCATCCTGTACGTGCGCAACTTGCCCTTCAAGATTTCCGCGGCGGAGCTGTACGATATCTTTGGCGCCCACGGGGCGGTGCGGCAGGTGCGGCTGGGCGTGGCACCAGCGACGCGCGGCACCGCCTACGTGGTGTACGAGGACATTTACGACGCCAAGGCGGCGGTGGAGCGGCTGAGCGGCTTCAACGTGGCGGGCCGGTACCTCATTGTACGTTGGTGGAGGCGTGTGTGGGCTGTGACAGTGCGTGTTGTGATGGCTCTCTGTGTGTGTATCCCGTGGCGAGCGAGCGTTGCTCTTGGAATGCACCGGAGCAGTGTACTGATTTCGGGTTTGTCTGTTGTCTCCCCTCGCTCGTGTGCTGTGTCGGCCTCTGCTGTGTGTACTTGCATGTGATACCTCCTTTTCGTGTAGGTACTGTATCATCAGCCCCGCAAGATGCAGATTAAGGCGTCCCAGCAGGCGGCGCCGACCGGCGACGCCGCGTCTGCGTCGACACCCCTTTTGTGACATACCCTCACTGGACCGTGTGCTCGCACGTCGGGCGGTGCGTTGTGCTGATCGTGCGTGCGGCGCTAGGCCGCCTCAGCATCTGGGGGCTGGCGTTCTTGGCGACTCGAGGCTGCCGCCCGGTGTAGCCATTTCCCGCCCATCTGCTGTCCTCTCGCCATCCGCACCCCTCCAGCTTTGCCGACTTGCTGCTTCGTCATCCTCTGCCCCCCCTCTCCCCGGGCTCTCCATGTCCTTTTCATTTTTCGCTCGTCTCCCGGCGCACGCCACAATTCTACGTTTGGTGTGCACCCTGCGTGCGGCCATCAACCTTTCGCGCTGCCGCAGTGGGATTGTCGGCCTGGACCTGAAACTCGAAGCGGCACCCCGTGCATGTCCACCGTCTCCCACGCGCGCTGCTCGCACTCCCCTGCCTTCCCTCGATCTCTCCTGCCTGCGTTCTTACCCGATGGCTGGTGACGCCGCGGGGCAGGGGCGGGGGCACCCACGCACGCGTGTGCGTGCGCCGCTCGGTCGCCACCGCTTGGAGCCGGGGCCCGCGCCACAAGCGTCCACCCTTTTGCCACCGTCACGTCTGTCGCGGTTGTGGCGGCCAGTGATACCGCCACCGCGGTCGATGCGACAGCTTCGCCCGTTGCGGCATGTGCGGTGGCCTTCTCGGCCGCGGGGCGGAAGTGTGTCCGTCTGCGTCTTCGTCGATCTTGGTCACCGCGGCCGCCCCGGCTGCCGCGGCGCCCTCAGCGTCGGCCACGTGGTGCTCTCCAGTCGATCGCATCGGTCTGGGCATGATTGGTGCGGCGTCAGCTGCGGATGCCGCCGCCTCGTTGGCAGCCAGGCGGGCGTGCATGTGGGCACATTCCGCATGGACGGTCTCCCGGTCGGCGGTGGCTGCCTCGAGGCCGCGCCGCCTTGCGTGGGCTACCTGAATCGCGGCGGCCTTTCACTTTGACGGCAGCCACCGCAGCTTCTACCGCCCACCATGCGTCGAGGGGAAGCGTCGGTGGTGATCCGTTGCACCTGCTGGCCAAGGAGCGGGTCGCAGCGGAGTGGGGTGGGGGGAAGAGACCAGAGGGTAAAGAAGGGGATGCGAAGAAGAGCAGGAATGGAGATGCACGGATGGAGCGGCGAAGGACAAGCAAGACATGCGTGGAGCGGCGCAGTGGGAGGAGGGAGGGGGGGTGGGGTGGGCGTGCCGCTGCTGCCGCCGGGCAGGCGAAATGCTGTGTGAACATCCCAAACACACACACGAAGGCTGACGTGCTACTCAGGCCCCGTCTAAACGGCCGGTGTCTGAGCACGTGTTTGGGCGGATTGCAGGCCCGCAAGTCCGTGTCTGAGCACGACCGGGATGTGCCTGTCTTAACGAGACACATATCAGAGGAGTGCTTGCGAGATAAAAGTGGCCTGCCTTACAGTGGCAGCTTGCATCTCTGGCAGGGGGGCTTTCGCTGGACGAGCGGCAAGTTCGGCTTGTCTGCACGTGTTTGGAGTGCACGGGAAAAACAAAAAGAAAACGAGCACGCGTGTCTAGCACGCTTGCAAGCTCGCCCAAGTGCTTGTCAGACACATCCAATTCCGAGTTGCGGAAGGTGTTCGATCGCTCACCCAGAACGAGCAAAGGAATCCCATTGGTCAGACAAGCCTAGGCGTGTTTGAGACTGGCTCAAACACGTCCGTTTAGACAGGGCATCACCAAGCATCTGGGTCTGTCTCGTATCTCATGGTCAGCATGCCAGTGGTCACTTGCAGACCGGGCACGTCAGCAGCCAGCCACGCACGCAGCTCGCTCGCGGGCGACCCCCGCGGCAGGCCGCCCACCACCAACCCATCACTCTCTGTGTCGGCCGTGCGCTGGTTGCCGTCCGCCTCGTCAGCGCCCGCACCACCCGCCGCGCCAGTGGCGCCCCCCCCACCCTCCGCGTCGGCCGCCGCAGCGTTGCCGTCGGCGGCCGCGGGCGTGGCCGTGGCCGCCGTCGGGGGCGACGGTCGGGGCGGGCGCAGCCACGCGGCGCTCGACACGCGGATGGCCAGGTGGTCGAGCGCGCGCCACGGGCCAAAGAGGCCGGCCCAGTCGTCGCGCCGCAGCAGCGCCACCGACGGTTGCAGCGACTCGTCTTGGATGGTGAGGCGGCGGAGGCGCACGCCCGCTGGCCGCCCCCCACCGTCGCTGACCGCCTCGCCCGTCGCCGGCGGTGCGTCGGCCGCGAGGGGCGGCGCCAAGCCGCGAAAAAAGGCGACCATGGTGCCCGACAGTGACCGAAAGCAGCCGCCCCAGCAGAGGGTGGCTTCGGTCAGCGCGGGGAACGCGGGCCACCGCTGGCCCGCCCCGACCACCAGCTTGGCGTTCGTCAAGTCCAGTGACAGGGAGGCGAGGCCGGGCAACGCGGCCAGCGCGTCCATCGACGCCCACGTGGAGGAGCGAGCGAGGGACACGGACAAGGTCCGCAGCGTGGACGTGTCGACGACGGGCGGCGGGGGTGCACGCGGCCCCGCACGCGCCGGCAGGCCGACCGCAGCGGCGCCGACGGCGCGGGGGTCGTCCAACCCGACGAGCCGCCGGAGCTCCGAGTCGCGGAACCCGTGGAGCCACGCGTACCCCTTGAGCGGGTGGGAGAGGACGAGCGACGACGGCAGCGCCGCCGCTTGCCGCAGCGCGTCGATCACCCCCCGCAGCTCCGTTTGACAGTCAGTCGGCAACACGAGGCGGGCCAGCGCGCGGCCGACGAGCACGTCGGGCAGATCCCGCCATAACGTGCGGGCGGTGCCCCAGAGGATGACGGCCGACAGGCGCGGCAGCGTCCCTGGCGTGCGGAGGGGCTGGAAACACCCCGTCTGCAACTCGCTCCGTACGTACAATTGGGTGAGGGCCGGGCACATGGTGACGAGCGCCGCCACGTCCCGCTCCCCCAGCGGGCTGCCATACAGCGCAAAAGAGACCAAGGACGGCAGCAGGGGGGCCGCCCGCAGCGGCGGGGGGGAGAGCCCGTAGAGTGGCGGCGGCGCCTCCACCAGAGGCGGGTGGGCCGACGTGGCCAACCAGCCCGCCACGAGGCCAGATGGGATGCGCTCCTCGGTGCCCCCGCCCGACCCGGCTGGCGGGTCGTTGCGGGTGTGGAAGCCGACGGAGAAGTTGCGGAGCGTCTCCCCGTGCGCACGGAGGAGGTAGGGCAGCGCGAGCGCCGACGACGGGTCGTCGACAATGTAGCCGACGACGCGGAGCGTCGTCAGGCGGGCGGCGGGGAGGGGTCGATGGAGAAACGCGGGCAGCCCAAACCCCTCCACGACCAGCACCGTCAGCGGCAGAGGCGAGAGGCACCCCATGAGCATGCCGTAAAACACCGCGTCGACGCCGCTCTGGTCCGCGTCCGACGGGATGTGGCCAAAGCGGAGCGTCGTCACCGGGCTGCCGGCGCCGTTGAGTTTGGGCACCCACCGCGCGAGGGAATCGACCGAGACGCGGAGCGCCTCGCACCGGCCGGGCGTTAGGTACAACACGGGGTCACTCGGCGGCCGGCGCTTGGTGCGCCGGCGCTTGAGCCCCCCGCCCCCGCCGCCATCCTCCTCCTCGCTGTCTGGCGCCTCCGACTCGTCGCTGGGACACAGGGTCGGGGGCCCCCCGTCCGCGTCCAGCTCGTCGACCGTCCACGGTGCGGTGTGTTGGTGGTGCGACTCGCCGCAGGCGGCCACGTGGGAGCGCGACGGGTAGCCGGCGGGGATGGAGAGGGAGGACGAGACGGCCATACACTCGGCCCGCAGCTGCCGGCAGGTGCGCATGAGGCTCTCCCACCCGCGGCGGTGGCTGGGAATGCCGTCCAGGCGCTCCGCAATGATCCGCAGAACGTCGGCCGGCAGCGACAGCAGGGTGCGGGGGGGGAGCGGCGGCCGCGCCGCGGCGGCCGACGGCGGGGCGGCGGCGGCCGCCCCGTCGGCTGCCGGTGGGGGTGACGCCGCGTCGGCTGTTGGCTGGGATGACGCCGCGTCGTCGCGCGAGCGTTTGGTGCCGGGCATGGTGCTGCGTGGTGGCTTTGAAAGCGGCAGGTGGTGGTGGTAGGCACAAAAAAAAAAAAGGAGCAGAGAATGGGGCAACAGGCGCAAGTGGGAGCAGCAGCGCGCATGAAGCGAGCCAGCACCCGCTGACCGCTTTCCGGATGCAACAACAGTGTGCAATGTACTTGTCAGAGCCGACCTGCTCAACCACTTTCGCCAAAGCCAAACCCACTCTGCAAATCCAGTCCAGACCAAAAAACAGGTCCGCGGCACAAGCAGCCACGGAGATTCAGTAGCAACCGATCTCAGCAGGTGCGCCTCGCCCTGACAGCCATGGCGATTGCCCGTGTGGCTCGGCGGGCAGACGGTGGTCAATGTCACGCCGGCGCGTGCTTTCCCGCCCGCCTGTCGATGCGCGGGGGGTCCGTGCTGCAGCAATGCGCACCCGCGCGCCGGGTCAGTTATCACTCGCCACTCTTGCGGCGCGCAGCGCCAGCGGTACGGCCGCCCGTCCTCTCACGCTCACCGCGTTGCTCTCCTGGCAGTGGTGTGTGACGGCAAGTGGCGGCAGATGACCGGGGCCGACACGGCCCACGCGCGCCGGCACCACCACCGACAGCGTGAGGAGGGGCAACACGCCACCCTTGCGGCCACGCCAGCCTGGATGACCGTGCCCTGCGCGCACGGTACCGACGCGCAGGGGGGGGGCCTTTTGTGCCGCTGCGCGAGAAACGAGCGTGTGTATGTGATGGCGCGGACGGTGGCAGGGAGAGAGGAGGGTGGCCCGGCCACGGCGGGCACCGCAGCAGGGCGCGCCCGCCTCGCCCGAGTGCCCAGTCCCCACGCAGGCACCCGGCCCACGTCACGTACGGCGCTCGAGGGCGGCCGCGGGGGCGCCAGCACAGCACCCCCGTCGGCGTGGCGAGGCACCCACGGCCGAGACCCGCACGACGGCTTGACAGCGGCCTCCACCACCCCCCCCCCCTCCCGCCTGCCCATCACGTGCTGCGCGTCGGCGTCAGTCTGCCGGTCGCCAGCAAGGGGGCCCTCGACCGGCGCCCCACCGGCGCCGTGCCGCCCGCGTCGCCCCCGCAGACGTTGCGTCACACCCTACAAGGCAGCCGCCGCGTCACCCTCCAAGGCCGACGCCGCGTCACCCTCCAAGGCAGACGCCGCTTCACCCTACAAGGGCGGGACCCGGCGACCCGATCGAGGCGCGCCGCGCGCGCGCGCGCCCCCCCCCCCCACC
>ENA-ORXR01001824-ORXR01001824.1-marine-metagenome-genome-assembly--contig:-NODE-1824-length-21545-cov-10.513043_pt1 | contig 21545 bp, 25 predicted proteins | sample MGYA00237866_ERZ511479 | MGnify/ENA metagenome assembly ERZ511479 | reverse complement strand
GGCGGGGGTGAGGGCGACGAGGGCGGCAGAGGCAGCGGCGGCGGCGGCCGCCACCGCCGCCGCTGCGACCGCCGTGGTGATGCGGGGGAGGGGCGGCAACCGACGTGGTCTCCGAGAGGGGGTCACCGCCGTCGGAGATGAGGGGGCAGAGGGGGTCGGGGACGCCATGACGGCCTCGGTGGATGTGGGGGGGGAGTCCACGGCGATACACAGAGGCGGCAAAGGCAGCGGAGGCTGACGTGGGAGAAACGCCAAGGAGACTGCCAGAAGGCTGGATGAAAGTGGAGACAAGAACGGGAAGGACAACGCAAAAACGGCCACTAGTCACTGTTGACACTGCCACCGCCGTCGTAGCCGCGGTGGGCTGCATGGGCAGGATTTGGACAGTGACGCTGTGCCCCAACAAGGCACTCACCAGGCGCTTGTCGAGGACCCACGGCCAGCCGCCGTCAGCAGCGCCTTCCCGAGCAACGTTCAGTCAACAAGCCGAAGCTGCACCGCTGGCCAATCAGGGGATGGCGCGAGCCGCGACTCGTGCAGGCATGCTCAACGTGACACCGTCGGGACATGGTACCCCCTCAACGAAAGCTCGATTCGTGAGGTCTGCGTTTGTCAGACGGGAGCCAAACGAATCGACATTCGTCTGCCCGTTCGTGACGTGTATCCAGCGTTGAGATCGTAAGGCAGTCGTGACGCGCACCGTTTGAGGCGAACGACCCCGCTGGATTGAGCAATGCGGCGAGTGTCAGCCCGCGGCCCCTGGAGACGAGCAACACTTGACAGCAACATTGACAGTGGCTGGAGTACTTGATCACGATGGTTATGGCGTTACATTAGCAGGACAAAGCAGACTACTAAATGGGGTAACTAGCTTACTAACAGTACAGATAGCACGTAGCTGGTACAGGGATGAGTCAGGCGGCGTTATCCCGTGCCGCCCAGGGACAGGCCCCGTCGCTTTTTATTACCTGGCAGTGCCCTCCTTCCCGTGCCCCACTTCCTCGCATCTCGCGTCCTCGCCACGCTCCCCAACCAGCACACGCTCCCCACGCTCCCCAGTCCCCTTGCGGTGGTTGTGGCGTCATGACTCGGGTCTGTACGGCAACATCACGTGAGCAGCTACCCGACGAGGTCGTTGCGCTCGGAACTGTCGGAGAGCTCCTCTTCCTCCTCTTCCTCCTCTTCCTCAGTAGGCCGCTGAGAAACGGCAGCAGCGGCCGCGGCAGCAGCGGCATCGGTGCCGCCATTGACTTGGGCTTGGCCTGAGACATGCGCCGTGGCCCCTCCACCAGCCGCAGCCATCGCACGTTGATGAGTACGGCGCGTCTTGCGCCGTACAGTGTCCGATTCGCCCTTCCTTTTGCGGCTGCCACGACGAGACGCTGCGGCTGACGTGGAAGCAGGGGAGCCAGGGGGACGGCGACGAGCGGGCTTGCGAGGGAGGCTGCGGGCCGAAGGGGGCTCGCCCGTCTTAGTTTCCGCAATGTCCATGCGGGCAGTAGACTGCCGCATAAGCGGGACGTCCTCTACGACCGCCCGGTTCGTGTCGTCGCCGTCGGTGAGCATGAGGCTCTCGACGACGATCTTGTCCCTCGCCCGCACGGGGGGGTCCAGCATGGAAACAAACGTTGCCCATACCTTACGCGTCACCACGTCGGTGTTGCCGCCCGTGTCGCTAAGGCTGCAGTATCCTGCTATCTTGCGCAGCCCGTGGTAAGTCTGTAAAATGGCAGCACAAAGTGCCGCATGCAAGCCGGCAATGACATGGACACAGCCACACAAACAACCAAGAAAGGCAGAGCAACGAGGGTTAGCCAACGTGCCAAGTGCATCGCTCCCACGAACAACAAGCTGTCAATATGATGCCAACTCCAACGCAATACTAGAGAACAGGAACAACCAGTAAATAGAGCAGAAACGTACTGTGGACACAATGCGACCAAGCAGGCCTGTTCGCATCTTGAAGTAGGCGGCCTCCTCCGTGGTGGCCTCAACGTACACCGACGACAAGCAGCCCAGCTTGGTGAACGCCCGTTTAGCACCATACAGCATGGACTCGCGCCCATTCGCGGACATGAACCACCAGTTGTCCTTGAGGCAAAAGAGGGCGTCAGCGCTTTGCAGCTCGAGGAAGTCACCTCGCGTGCCCTCGCCGCTCCTCTTGCCAGTCTTGAGCAGCTCGCAAGCTTTCTCATTGAAGCCCTCCATCAGGACCGTCGTGAGCGTGTCTTGCCAGCGCGGTAGCACCCGCTTGATGAACACACGGGTCTTCACGGGGGCGAACCCCGAATCGTCAGTCAAGCTCTTGGTCAAGATCTGGACTTCCATCCGCGCCTTGGCCTGAGTCGGGGACTCGGAGAACTCCTCCTGCAGCAGCGACGAGATCAACCCGTCAACTTTCTCGGTGGTAAGGAAGGCTGTGTCGACCCCTACACCGTTCATCACAATGTCTTGGTGGCGTTCAATCAGCTTTTTCTGAGAGAGGAGCATGTCAAGCAATCAGTAGGGCACAACACAATCGGCAGAAAGAGAACCGCAGGTGGCAATTGTCAGTACGACTGAGAACATAGCGAGTAGCTTGGTGACGCACACATGAAGCCAGAGTTGTAAGCACCTGCAGTGCCAAGAAAATAGAAAACAGACGAAGCACATACCTGCAAAGGGATGGCCCACGGCGCCTCAACTGGGTCAGGAGTGCTTGGTGTCTGCGACACACCGGGGGTGTTTGCGGGCGGGCGATGGTCGTCCTGCCGCTGCCTTGTTTGGACAACCGCTGGACTGGTGTTGTACGCCAATGCAGTCGACGACGCTGCCACCCTCTCCACGCTCAGCGCCGTGGAGTTGGCCAGCTCGTGGATGCGAGAGACCTCGTCCTTGGTTTCCGCCGAGTTCGACAGGAGCAGGGCCATGCCCTTGCGCATCGACAAAAAGTCTGCGGTTGTCGCCTGCCGCTCTTGCACATGCGACTCTAGGAAGCCATTGAGAACACCGACGACCTGCACGAGTAACGGTGCACACGAGCAGTTTCCCCCCGCGGCAGCTGCAGTTGCCAGACCGGCTGTGATGGAAGACAACCCCGAGGCAAGGGCGACGGCGGCGGCAGGTGTTGTTTCGGGCTGGCCGGCGAGCCCGGCTGCAGCAGTCTGGGCCTCCGTCAGCGGCCCACATTGCGCACCAGCTCGCCGGCTTTCGGCTTGGCGGCGGCGCTTGGTGGCGCGGAGACGGGCAGCGGCGGCTGCTGCAACAGCGGCTGCGGGGTCTGCCGGCGATGGGGGAGGGCGTCGGCTGCTTGCAGCGCCACTCGCTACGGCTCGCACTCGCGGCCGCTCGCCGGGCGGCAGACGTGCCACCAGGTCGTCCAATTGGGAGTAGAATGGAATACTGTTGTCCCGCTCCGGTCTCGGCGCCGGCGGCGGTGGCGCCCAAGACGCGCCCGGCGACCCCAAGTGCGCCTGTGGTGCCGCAGTCGGGGTGCTAGCGACGCCTGATGCCCCGACGACATGCGACGCCGGCGGAGGCGCAGAGACTGCACTTGAAAGCGCAGTGGCCATCAGTGCTTGCGATGGCGTCACGCCCAGCGGCCAAAAAGCCTCTAGCGAAGACCGAGGCGCCGCTGCTGGGCCCAGCCCGTGAGAGGCGGCGGTTGCAGCGGCCGTCGCCGCCCTCGCCAGCATAGCTTCAGCACGTGGGACGTCCCAGGTAGACCCGGTCGAGGGAGGGGTGCCATGGGGAGGTTGCGGACCGTAGGACGAAGTTGGAGCGTGCTGCGGGGGGGCAGACCTTGCCTCGTACGAGCCGACGTAGGGAAAGGTGGAGACAGGGGGGGGCGCAACCGGCGGCGGCTGCGACAAAGGCCCCGCCCAGGAAGAGGCGGCGCCCCCGCGTGCGTTGAGCTGGAGGCCACCAGGAGGGAGTAAAAGAGGCTCAGGAGGTCCGCCACCGCCTTCGTCACCCCCACGCAACCCATCGCATCGCGCGTCGCCGTCCGCTTCCATGGTCACTCCCGGAAACGGACACGCCGGAGGAAGCACTGGCACTGGGAAAGACGCCGGACACTCAAAGGACCAGGTCGGGCGGCAGCCAGCAGAAGACAGCAGAGCAAAGAGGAAGGGCGGTGGGCGCTACGACGACGCTGATCAGCGAGCACGACTCTGGTGGGAGCGGCTTGTAAGAGTGCGCGCTCTCTTCTCTTCGCACAGCAGCCCATCTTAGCGCAGGGGAGGCAGAAAAAGAGGTGCCTGCGCAACGGAGAGTTGTACGCACCGCCAGCAGGAACTGCTGTGGCAGAGGCGCCACCGTCGCACCGGGCCAGCCGGTAGACCCAAGCGTACGATACAGCTTTAAGCAGCATACCTACGTCGCGTGAAGCCTCTGTCAGTTGGCGCGCACCGACTTGGTCGCCCTCCCATTTGATTTTCAGGACGACGAACGAGTGAGTAGTTAATTACCTAAATAGTAGGGATGACTACTGGACTTGACGTGCCTCGGTTTTTGCATTGCTGGTGTTGCCGATGCTGTCCGCGGCAGCCCGACATCCTCCGAGCGTGCTCGCCGTATAGTGCTCTTGTCACGCCAGAGATGGACCTGCTCGTTCCATCCACAGACAACTAAGCGCAGCCGCACGCACAACAATGCACTCGTATACTGTAACCCGCAATCCCCCCGTCACCGATTCTCAGCGTACCACGCCCCGGTTCGATACCACTACCTCTGCACACTACGAGGCGGCGCGCGCTTGCGCTGGCTACGTCGAACCCCGACGGGCAACGCCCCCTCCGCGACAGGACTCGCACTCGGGTCAGCAACGGGGGGAGTCGTAGCTACTTCCACAGGCACATCGTCAGTCGAGGAAGACACCGACGCCACGGTCATCCCTGAAGACGGCGCGCGGTGCGACATAGGCAACTTGGGACGCTTCTTGCCGCCGCGCAACTCGTCCTCTGACGACTCGGGCGTCGTGAGCGCCGACTGGTCCTTGCGCTTGTTCGCCTTCTTCGTTGCAGACCACTGCTGGAAGTCGGGGAACTTCTCAATGTCAACCCAATCCTCAGGGGCTCCCGGAGCCGAGTTGTCGGCGTCGCCGACAGCAGAGCCACCAGACACACCGCGCGCTTGCTTCTCGGGGGGCGGCGTACAGCCCGGGGTGTCCGGGAGCGGGTCCGTCGCCTCGAGCATGCCACCTCGGGGGAGCGACAGTGGTGACGGGGCTTGGTCGGGAGAGGACGGTGGGTGAGGTGGTGGGGTCGGGGGTCCCGCAACAATGCGAGGAATGTCACGCACAGGTCCCGCAATGTTGCGGTTGCGACGCCGGTACCCCATGGCGGTGGTGGGAACCGGTGCGGGAGAGAGCGACCGGCGCGGATGATGGTGATAAGCGGGGAGACGGCAGGAAGCCGCGGGCCACCCCAGCGTAGGATGCAGGTGCGTCACGATGACGCCAACACGCGGAGACCCACCGCAGGCCAGAGCCACCCTTAAGATGGCGCAGGCGCGGCCCCTCACCCCGTCGAAACGCGTGCCGCTTGCCCCAACACCCTCGGCTCCTCGCGCACACGACTGCTGCCCCCTGCTAAAGACCCCACATGCGCGAGCCACCCAGAGTGCGTCTCTAGATAGACGTCGCTGGAGCCCGCGACTGAGGATTGCGGCTGCAATTGTCGCCGCAAGGGGCCGCGCCACAGTGGAGGGGGCCACGTCAATAGAGGGGGGAATGTCGTGGCGGACACCACGGCCGCCACCAGGGAGGTACCTTGGGGCACAGAAGCCGCTGGGGGGGGGGGGGCACCGTCCCTACCACAGGTAGCGGGAGCAGCCAGGCCTGCCGCCGATTGCGGCGCCCGCCCGAGGCGCGCCCCCCGCGGGCGTGGCCGGGGCCGGCGGCGGCGACGCTGCCGCGAGTATCGCCATCGCGAGATGGGCGCCGGCCCAAAGAGTAAAGATGACGTGTCGGGCACGCACGGCTACCAACACAGAGAATCCATAGAGCCGGGGTCGGTTGGAGGGGGGGGGGCGTCACCGGCCGCAGCCCGCGTGGCAGGTTCTGTAACGCACGCCGCCGGCAATGGCGACCGCCCGTGGCACGCTGCCACCGCGCGTTGCGGCGGCCAGAGCGTCGGAGCTCGCGGCGCGCTGCACAACGGCAGTGCGTGGAGCCACCACAGAAGAGGGGGATGACGTGGCGCGCACGCCGGCCGCGGGGGCGACGATGTCGGCGTCCGTGGATGGGGGGGGGGGCCGGGCACCGTCCCCCGCGGGTCGGCTGGCGCGGCCAGGCCTTCCGCCGGAAGTGGCGCCCGACCGCTGCAGGACGTCCTCGCCCGTCGCAGCGGCGGGTGACGGGCTGCGAGCGGCGTCGTTGCAGAGGGGGCCGCCACCCTAGGAAAAACGGATGACATTCGGGGACGCATGGTCGTTGTCAGAGGTCACGGCGAAGCTCGTTGCTTGGCCTTTGGCACTGCCCCCGGCATGATTCCATCATGGTGCCGAGAGGTCGCGGCCCAAAAGGGCGCGGCGGCGTCCGCGCAGAGGGGGACGCTGATTCCGAGGGCTGTAATTTAGGCTTCCGCAAGCGTCGAATTCAGAACTTGTTTTAATTGTATCAGAAGTTCAAAGAAATGCCAAGCGCGACACAATTGGGGCGTGTCCACTTCGCGCCCGCTCCATCACGAACCAAGTCGGCGCCAGCAGGCGGCGGCCGCCGCCTGCTGGCGCCCCCCCGCGGGGGGTGCACTCTGTCTCCCGCTCAGCAGCACGACGACGTCCCGTGCTGATGAAGCACACATTGCCCGCTACAGCGGTAGCCGCCCGTCCCAGCCGGACTCGGTACTCCCCTTGCCCCAACCTTTAGCCCCTCTTGTCTCCAAGTACGGGGGACGCGGACCGACCCACTGGTAACCGACCCCCCCCACCACTGTGAGCGCCACCTCTATCACCTGGGGATCCCCCCCGTCCCCCATGGCCTCGACGCCTCGACTGCCCCGTGTCGACGGCTCTGATCCACCGCCGCGTCATCCCCTTTTTTTGTTGTCTCCCCATTCCGTGGCGGCACTGGTCTTGGCAGCGTGCGTCGCGGCCCACCGCCACTGCTCGCGGGGGCGGCCTGTCTCGGGCCGTCCGCACTGTCGGTGATACACCTGGCTGGGCGCGCCGCCTGCGGGGGGGACGGCCCAACCCCCCCCCCCCCCCCCCCCCCCAAAGTCACTGCTTGCCGCCGCCACCAACGTCTGCCATTTTCCCCCCCCGAGGAGTCATCCCCCTTTGTCTTGGTTTCTCTCCACCCCTCCGTCGTGGCGCTCGCGGCGACGTCCACCGCCGGCAGCCGACGCTGCCGCCGGGGCAGCGTACCTCCGGCTATCACTACTGTCTTTGGCGTCCATACTCGAACCGGCCACCCGAAGTGCGGTCTTTGACCCCCTGACTCCCGGCCGACCTCCGCGCCACCACCACCCCGTGCCGTTGCTCCTGTTTCCGCGCAACGTCGTCTCGCACTCTTTTGGGAGCTCTACACCCTACATCCTTGCCGCGTGCGGCGCCGCCCACCACCGCAGGCCGCGGCTACGTGCGGTGGCTGCGTCTCCCGTTGCGATACGTCGACGCCGCGAGGCAAGCGGCCTTGTCACGGCGGCTTGACAGACGTTGCGGCGGCGCCGGTGGCGGCGACTGTGGAGGGGGTAGCGGGGGAAGCCCGCGCGCGATTCAAAAACAACCATCATGCCTCCCTCCTCGTCAACGTCGGCGTCCTCGGCATCTTGTTTACCGGCGGAAAATGTGCAGCCCCAGACGGGTCCGGCGATATCCACTGAGTTGGGGGTGGATGCCGTGAGGGTGAACTCTACGACGCCAACTCACGACCTGGGACCTAGAGTCGGTGCAGATGGGCGGCTGGGCTGTCGCTTTTGCGCGATGTCGTTCACGTTGTACGCCAATTACCTGCAACACAAGCGGCACGTGCACCCCGATACGGCCTCGGCGAGGTGCGAGGCCCCTGTTGTCGATGATGCGGCGCGACCCTCCGCTGGTGCACCACGCACCGGCGCAAAAGCCACCTCGAGTGCCATCACAACGGCGGGGACACCAGCAACGGCGGTAGCGGCTTCCAGCGGGGAAATCGGGGCAGCCAACCGAGGCTGCGGTGGTGATTGTGGTGCGCCGACTATGGGCGACGACTTGGTGACGCCATCGCCCATCTGGGCGCCCATGCCTTCATCATTCCCTATCACCGTGTCCCCTACGGCCCCCGCCGTGGCCAACCGCATCGCCGCCTTCTACCGTGCCAAAGGTGACATGGGGAGGACGACGCTATACGTTCCTCCCAAGCTGGGGGCGCGGAAGTCCGACTTTGTTTCCCCAGAGCTCAAGAGCATGCGGCTGTTTGCGCTCTCCGCGGGCGGCTGCGGCCTTTCAACAAAGGCCAAGCAAGAATACTACGAGACGACGTTGGCGATTGAGCGGGCGGCAATGCGGATGGTCGCCGCGGCGGAGGCGCGCCGCAAGAAGCGGAAAAAGGGCAAAAACGGCAAGGGCAAGGCGCCCAAGCTCGTCGTAAAACTTGGCCCGCTCGAGAGCGCCTTTCCCTCTGCCGCGTCTTTCGTTCGCTCGCTCAAGGGAGAGCAGTCGCGCTGCTTATCTGAGCTTGAATGGCGGGAGACGGACATCATTGTGCGCGACAAGGTGTACAAGTTCTACTCGCGCGACATGCTCCGCGTGGCAACTGACGCGCTGACAAGTGCCGTTAAGGTTTGTCTTCGTGGTGAGCGCCGGCACGACCCGGCGGGCAATGTTATCCGTACCAACACCCTGGATAGTGACATCTACTTGGAGGAGCAGGCCGACGTCTCGCGTCTTCACGCGGGCAAGAGGTCCCGCGGCAAGGATGTGCCGCCCTTTACGTTGGCAATACAAGTCTTCTCCGATGCCGCGCTCGTGTCCTGGAATGGAAGTGAGTGACCGGACGAATCCGACAGAGTGGGCAGTGCGTTCTCTCTTTGCTTGGCAGTGACCGTGCACAGGACGTTTGAAGTCTAACCAGTGTTCGTGCCTTGCTTTACTGCCTGTCTGATCCCCCTCTGCACCGCGCTCCGTATCTTAGCTCATCTGGTGTATCCAATCCGGGTCCGATTCCCCAACGTCGTGACTGGAAAGACGGGATGGATCACGATTGGCTACATCCCGGCAATGAAGTACCGCAAGGGCGCGACAACGACGGAAAAGAAAGCCGTGCGGCTTCTGCGCGACGAGCTTTTGCAGCGGTGCTTAGCTGTGGTCCTCGATGGACTCATCACGGCGAGCGCTGATGGCGTTAAGATGACCCTTCCCGACCACGGCGAGGTTTGGGCGGTTCCTAGAATCGTCCTCTACGCCTGCGATCAACCCGAGGAGAGGCACGTGCTGGGATTGAAGCTCAGTGGCTGCTTCTACCCTTGTTCTATGTGCATGGAGTACAAGTCCCACGTGGGGCTCGAGTCGGCGGGCGCGCGGTCGCGCGGCGTGCTGAAGACGCTCGAGGAGCAGCTGGAGGCCAACATACTTCATGACGCGGGGGAGCGCCCCTCTCGTGTTGAGCAGCTCGCGCGGCGTGCGTCCATCTCAGCCATTGTCCCTGCCCTCGGCGCTGTTCACGGCCTTGGAACTGGGACTCTGTCGCTGTTCCGCATTTTTGGTTTCGACCGTCTGCACGTATGTTTCGGTTCTTTTCCAAGTGGCTTTACTGCACCTGTCGCGCCTGCATTTGAGAGCGCTACCTCGAGCGCGCGCTCCTCGGCTCCGGACATTCTCTGACAGTGGCTCATTGCTACACGCCTCAAGTGGCTCCTATTCTTTGCTCTGTTTGTGTCCTTGTCTCTGTTGAGCGCAGGTCATGAACCTGGGCGTTCTGAAGCGCATCGCCGACAAGATCTCTGCGCTCCTTTACGCCGTGTGTGGCGATGGGGACGCCCGCCGGGGTCCAAAGGACGAGACGCTGGTCGCCGCCAACGAGAGGATCTCCCATATGGGCCGGCTGGTCTTGGCGACGCAAGCACCTCCAGGGTACGTTGGTTGCAGGACGAGCTGCTTCGTAATGAGTGATGTTCCACTCGGAGCACCTATCGTTAGGAACACGCTTTGCATGGGAGGGACCGTACCGGCTCCGCTTTCTCGGCGCGTCTCGTGCTCTTCTTGCATACTAGCACTGGGAGCGTCTCTGATGCTGACTCCTTCACTTGCTTATTACGCTTTCTACCCCATTCTTTTCACAGGTACTTTGTTATGAAGGGCGTGCTACAGCCAACCTACAAGGGTCACCAGTGGCGACATGGGGTCGTCTACTGGGCGTTCATGCTCGCGGGTCTAATTGGCCGACCAGACGAGGACGATGACGACCCCATGGCCCCAGCGTTGCCACGTCGGCGTCGCCGCCGGAGGTTCTCATCGCCAAGAGTAGGCGGAAACTCCACGGGAAGCTCTCCCAGACGATCCCCTCGTCGGTCGCCGTCCACAGACGGGGACACGTCGCCGCTCCCGATGACGGATGGCACGGACGACACCGACTCTGAAGGGGAGGAGAAGGCCGCCAAGGCCAAAGTGCACAACCCGCTGCTCCAAGAGCATGAGTTTAAGAAGGTCTTCAAAGGCAAACGTGTGCATGAGGCTGTATTGGAGGTTGTGTGTCGCTTAGCGCGGCTCATGGGGAAGCTTTGCGGGGACAACGCGGCACCTGGAGCGATGACAACTGATGAGGACGTCGAAGAGCTGCAACAGGAGGCCAAGCTGTTTGTCACCCGCTTTGTGAGGGTGCTTTTCGGTGCCGTCAACACAACAAAAATGCACCGCCTTGCCTTCCACCTCATGCAAGAGTTTCTTCTGCGAGGCAACCTCGAGGAAGCCGACACAAGCACGAACGAGATGCTGCACAAGCTTCTCAAGGCCATGTATAAGGTCACAAACAAGCACCCGGCCAACTTTGAGGTGCAGATGATGCGATGTGAGCAAACTCTCCTCCACATCCTCACCGAGGACGCTGAAGAAAAGCTCAAAGAGTTTGAGCAGGACGCGGCTGCCGCCAAGCTCTCGGCGACCAACAGGCGGAGGACAAGGGGACAGGCCGGGAGCAAGGGTGTCAAGATCCCGGGCATGATCTGTAAGGTCGCCGGCTACGAGACTGGCTACGATGCCAGCGACGAGAGCGATGACCTCGGCAAGGGCAGCGACAGATCGCTCGACGTGGACAACGAGGCCGGCCGCTTGGACGATGATCACGCCGTCAACGCGTCTGCCGCCGGCACCGCGAGCGACAGACCTGATGCCATCGGCTTAGAACAGAGCTCAAGCTACAAGAGCGACGATGACGTCACGTGCAGCGACGACGACGATTACGCGGATGGTGTGTACAACCGTGTGGACGAAGACTTTGTGATCGCACCCGTCGGCGGCCACAATGCAAACGATTGCATCAAGGCGAGTAGCTCATCCGGCTGCACGGGATCGGCCGGCGACGACTCGGCGCCCGTGAGCGGCTCTAGCAACTCCGGCAGCAGTTTCGACGGCTCCTCCCGGTCGAACGCGACGGCCTCGGGCGCGCCGGGCATGACGGCTTCGACCGCGTCGGGCTCGTGCAGCAATTCAGGAGCCGATGGCTCCTGCTCCTCGACGGGCAGCAGCTCGAATGAGCCACCTCTAATCTGCAGACGAGGTAAGAGGCGTTCTTCTAAGCCCTTGGTACCCGGCCGGGCGCCCCCGCCAAAGCGGCGGCGTCGGACAAAGGACTTGACCGGCTGCGCCTCCGTGACCGCGAGCCGCGTCCGCGTCCGGGGTGAGCGCTTGAGCGTCGCTGCGGTAGCGGCGGCTGACGGTGGCCGCCTGCAGCAACTGCCTCAGCTCCTTGGCCTAGTCGACACGCAGATGCTGACGGTGGTGAACTCCATGGCCTTCACCGCGTCGTTCGAGTGGCAGGCTCCAGGGTTTGTGCAGCGTGTGCGAGCATCTCGGTCTTTGTACAACGGCACTCCATGGTGGGACCACGTTCTATTTGAGGACGATTCGGGCACGCCGCCCGCCGGGCTGACCTCCCCAACGAAGTCCCGCTTGGGCTTGGCTCGCCTGTTGATACGTGCTGTTGATGGCGTGCGGCGCGACCTCGTTGTCGTGCAGCTGCTTGACGACGCCCATTCTCGGCCCGGGTGCGTCCTCACAGAGTTTGGCTGTGGGCGGCGGAGGTGGAGGATTCACCCGACGACGGGGTTCCCCTCTTTGGCCGTGGTGCCGCTGGAGCGTCTCCAGCGATTGGAGCACGTCGTGCCTGACTTCGAGGACCTCTGTGACCGTCTCGGTGTGTACGCCACACCTGCCACGGTCCCAGACTCCCCGCACGAGCTACCATTGCAACGCTACTTTGTCAATGCCTTCTTCCCCTGGACTGGTGGTTCAGCAGAACGTGCCGTGTGACAGAGCCGAGCGTGTGGACGGTGCATGCTGGGCGACAAAGTGGGAACGTAGGGAGGCGGGGGGGGGAGCTGGGTGTGGACGAGGGGAGTACGTTATGTCGATAAGGGGAGCCCTACATCTTCATATTGTGCACCGTCCATTGCCGCCAATCGTCGTGGTCTGGGTTTGCCAGCGGCCATCAGTGCCACGCGGGCCACCCCTGCTGATGGCGTGGACTGTGGGAGATGTCGAGGACGTCGCTGCAATGAGTACAGGGAAGTGGTGTGTGGGGCGACCGGTTATGCGACGAGCGGTGGTACATCCGATACGCAGGGCGGTGAAGTGACTCCGCCGCCGACGGGTCAGAGAGTTGGGGTCAGCGGGGCCGTCGGGCGAGACGCGCGTCGCTAGGTGGTGCAACTAATCAATGTAGGCTAGACTACCTAGCTCCTATCATGAGCCAATGGACGCCCTTCATAGACGACTTAATCGCATGACCATCCTCACTGAGTTCTGATTAGCCACACCGCCCCGAAGCGCCCCTGCGGCCACAGGCGGCGCAGCCCGACCTAGAAGAAGACAGGACTGCCGTTGCATTCCTGAAGTGATGCTCGCGCACGTCCCCGTACTTGTGATTTCATTCTGTCAGCTTTCCCTCTCCACCACTCATGTCCTCCCTCCCAGATAAAGAAATGTTGGCCTCTGGAGAGGCCACCACAGGCCGCTTGAGGCGGGTGTAACTGTCGCCGAGGAACCCGTCCCCAGGTGCCTGAGAGCGGCTCTGGTCACCGCGTCAAAGTCTCTGGGCGGTCGTGCTCTCACAGCGCTTGACTCAGTTTCCGCCGATGGTGCGATGAAGCTCACGAAAGTGGTATTCGTCTGACGTTCGTAAACCAGACGAATGACAGACGAGAGACAGACGATCATTGAACGAACGCGCCCGTTTGGTGGCCGTGCAATCTGTTTGGCTTTCGTCTGGCGGGTACCAACTCCCGACGACGGCAAACCGTGACACGGTCAACCTGTTGCTTGCCGTGTTGGCGGTGGAAGTGTTCGAGCCAAAGGGGCCGGAACCTGTATTTGATGTGGGAAGGCAAGCGACTTGAGATCAACTTGTGCTCCCTGACTTGCCGCAGCCGTTTCTGCCAAGTCCATCGACCGCAACTCGGGGCGCGGACGGCACGCGCGCTCTCCGAGTTTTGTTCTTGTGCCCATCTTCATTGCGCTCCCCTTTCTCCCCCACCGAAGTGTCGGGCCGACGACTGGCTACTGGCCCAGCCGTCCTGCCCGTTGGCCAAACCTAATTCTCCTCCCCCCCTTGTTCTTTCCCCCCCCCTTTGGTGACGGTTGAACTCGAGCTTTTGTTGTTCGCTGTAGACGACGTGGGTGCCGGCGACCGGCGACCCGGGGTGTGACGTCGACGCCCTACCGCGCCGCGCGGCGCCGCAGCCACTGCTGTCGGGAGCCATGGCTCGTCCAAGGCTCCCAGCTGTGGAGGTGCCATGGCCACCTATGGACGGGGACCCCTACTTGTACACCCAGATGCTCCACACCATGGGCGTGTCGGGCGTCCAGGTCGAGGAGCTGTACACTCTGGCGATGGAAGAGTTTGAGAGCGTTGGGTACGTTTGTATTTGGCCTGCTGCGGCGTGCTGTTGCTGTTGGGGTGGCTGTATTGGGGTGTGGGTTGGCATCTGCTCGACGAGAGCGAGGACGGCTGCCAGTAATCACACGCCGGTAAGGGGAAGCTTCAGCTAGGGGGTGGACGGAAGCGGGGCGGATATGCTTGCATTTTCTACAGTACAACTGACCTGTCTCCGTCGTCGCTGACCTTCGCTTCATTGCTGCTGGACCACTACCTGGCATTTTGTGCCTGCCCCTCTCTGTGACCACCCCATCAGCCCCATCTTTGGCATCGTCTTCCTCTACAAGTGGCGTCCCGACGAGCTGCGCGACGGCCTCCCACTCCCAGACCCCGGCCCCGTCAATGAACACCCCGAGCTGCTCCACGACATTTTCTTTGCCAACCAGGTCATCAACGCTGCTGCCGCGACGCAGGCGCTGACGACCATTGTCCTCAACATCCAATCCAACACGCTCAAGCTCGACGACGAAATGGCCGACTTTAAGGACTTCGTCAAACACCTGGACCCACCGCTGGCGGGGTTGGCCATCCACAACTCGGCCATCATTCGGGACGCCCATCTCAGCGTCGCCCGCCGGCCGCCATCGCCGGCAGCCGACGGGCTGGGCCCACCCCCGCCACGGCCTGGGGAGGTGGATGAAGACGTGTACCACTTCATCACGTGGGTGCCCATCCGCACCCCGTCTGGCACGCTCGCGGTGTATGAGCTGGACGCACTCCATGACACGCCCCTATACATTGGGGAGGTGGCCGCCTCCCCTGCCGCCAAAGTCCCCCCCATCGAGTGGGTCACCGTAGTTGCTGACCGCCTCCGCGGCTACGTGCAGGTCAATGCCGAAGCCGAGATCAAGTACCGGACGCTGGCGGTCGTCGACCACCGGATAATGCGGGAGGTGGCGGCGCTGGAGCGCCTGCGGGCGCGGGTGGAGGAGGAGGGCGTTACCCGGCCGGGCGACGAGGCCGAGGAGGCGCGCCTTATGGACGTACTCGCCGCGGAAGACGAGCGGCTGGCGGGGTGGACCGCCGAGTCGGCCCGTCGCCGCCACGACTACATGCCCTTCCTCGTCGAGACGCTCAAGCTGCTCGCCTCCAAGGGCGAGCTCACCGCCCTCATCGACGCGGCGCGGGAGCAAAAGCGGGCAACGGCCAAGGCGGCGGCCAAGGCCGCCAAAGCCGCCCGCGGCGGCAAGTCCAAGACCCCAAAGGGCGATGGCGGCAGAGATGGGGCTGCCGGGGGATCCTCCCATGGTTAGGCGTGTTCTGGCGGGGGGGGGCGCTGTCGGACCGCATCTAGCGGGATTGTGGGTGGGGATGCACAGAGGGAAAGTACCAAACGGGACCCGAGCAACCTGGCCACACCGACAGATGCCCCGGTCGTAGGGACGCCGCTCGCAGCTCGCAACGACGATACCTAGCACTGAGCGCCACCATTGTTCGCACTCACTCACACCGGAATGGCGGCCGGATGGCACCTTTCAGCGCCTGAGCAATGGAGGCGTATAAACCAATAGGGGAAAAAACAGGACACCACAAACGCAACACCCCGGACAACGCCCACACTCGCTGCTCGAATACCTAGAGCAAAAGAAGGGAGATCAAGAACGCCACGGGTTTACTCGGCCAGCTTCCAGTCCGCCGGCAACCTAGTCAAACAAAAAAAGGACATCACAAGACCGTGCCATGAAGGGGTGAGAAGGCTGACAACGCGCAAGTCACAGAGCAGCATGTCAGAAAACTGGCACACGCCGCAGCAACAACACAAGCCACGCGACCAATGACACATCGCTGGGTAAAGGCAAACCACCACGCATCGCCGCCACAGCAGCAGTGCCTCGGATAATCAAGCCGCGAGCACTGGCGCCGCGGGACGTCGCTCACAAGTGCAAAGCAGAGGCCACGCCCTCACCAAACACGGCCAAGCACGACGGGGCTCGGAGAGCAAACATACCCCTCGGCGCGCAGCGGCTCCACGTTGTATGATGGCGCCTTGCGGTTAACGTCCGACGGGCGGTGCTTCTTCGGGCGGCAGCGGTTGGCCTTCTTCGCGGCCTTGAACTGCGCGTGCTTGGCAGCCTCAATGGTGATGTTGACCGGCGCGGCGACGGCGGGGGCGGCGCGCTTGGTCGTCACCACCGGCGAGCCGTAGGTGGCGCCCAGCGTCCGCGTCAGCGCCGCACACTGAACAAAGGCGGCCATGGCGACAGGGGGAGGAAGAGGAGACAATGGAGGGAGGGGAGGTGGGGGTACGCGGGTACGTTGGCGGGGCGACGGCTCGGACGGGGGGGAGGGGGTGCGGGCAGCAGGCGGGCGGTGGCGCGGCAGCGGCAACAGAGGGATGGACGTGGCGGGAGGTCGAGCCGGCGCGTCGTCCAAAAAGAGCACCCGGGAGTTGAGAACGGCGGCCGCGGAGATTGGGGGAAAGGGGCCACGTGGCTCTGGGGACACCGGCGTTGAACGATTGAGTATCGAAAACTGGATTCGGCACACACATATGAAAAACTGAGTCCGGAAACCTTCAAAAAAGAGTAGATGTGATCCACTCTATCGATGTTGCCCTCCCTTCATGATGTACTACTACACCCTTCCTCCCCTTCGTATGCGTCCAAGGCGACGCACACCAAGCCACGGCTACTCTCACCTCGCCCACTGGTAGAGCAGCGCGACCACCTCGACTCCAACTTAGATCTTGGACTCGAAGCTCGTGCCGCACAGCTCGTCGACCTTCTTGATGTACTCCTTCATGGCGTCGTCCTTGGACACACCCTTGCGCTTGGTCCACTCGTCAAACTTGGCCTTGGCCTCCTGGTTGAAGAGGCCCCCGGGCCGGGCTGCATTCGGTGTCCTCAACGACACACCCAACGTCACATGCAGAGCAACAAAAAAAACGGAAGCACATCGACAGGACACGTGAGGCGGCGTCAGAGTCGGCGCATGGGTGGACGCAACAACGTCATGAGTCGCGTCCCCCCGTCACTGCAATAGGCGGGAATGGAGACATGGAGCAAACGGTATCATTCTTGTCACCGACCACCCAAAGGGGTCCTGCAAGCAGACAAAAGGACACTGGGAACGTACGGATGTTGACATCCCCAATGGTGCTCTGCTTGAAGTACCCGTACAGGCACAGGCGGTCGGCGTTGGACGCCTCCTTCAGCTGCTTCACCCGCTCGGCGGCCTCAGTAAACACCTCCTGCCGCCCCCAATGGCCCAGCGAGAGTCCAACGGCAACGGGATGCGCGAGGGACAAGTCCCAAATGGACGAGCAGGCAACTACGTCAGCAACACGCACGCCAAAACATGGGTCTGTACGGCCACAGACACTCGAAGCACAAAGACAAGGCGGCCCACTGCCGCCGCACCCCGTTTACAGTCCGGTCCATCTTGGCGACGGCCAGGCCCCCCCTCCCTCGCGACCACATACCGTGACAGCCATGACGCTTTGCGGACACAGACGCCGATGCCCAAGCAAGTCAAGTGGGCAGCAGCAAAAGGGAGGCAGGGGATCTGACGCGGCGGGTGCAGGGCCAAAGCAGCGGCGGTGGTGCGTTGGGGGGTGGGCGATGGGCCGCTGACAAGCGGTGCGGACGCGAACAAGTCAGCAGTGCCTCCCACAACAGAATCTCGTGGCAATCTGCCGCGAAATGCACTTTGCCATAGGAATTGAGCTGGGGGTGGGTCTCTCGAGTGTATCGCCACACGCTTCGAGAGCACACCCAACAGCGCGCGGGCAGAGGGTGCAGGAACAGGCACCAACGCCGAGCTATAGAAAAAAAAAAAGAATGACGACAGGCAAGAAACAAGCCACGTACAAGAAGAAGAGACCCCGTCCTTCAAAAAAAAAAAGAACTGGAAAAAGGGGAGAGACGAGAGACACCACTACGCATGAGCCAAAAAAAAAAAAAAAGAAGAAACCACAAGACAAAACGCAACACGGGCGACGCGGGCCTCACGCATAGTTGAGCCGGAACATGTCGTTCCGCACCCAGTAGCTCATGGGGTTGGCGGGGTCCGGCGACAGGTGGAACACCTGCGAAAACTTGAGCGGGTTGGGCGAGTCGTCCACCATCAAGCTGCCGCTGACAAAGACGAGCACCGACGCTGGCGGCGCGGGCATGCCGGGGGCGACCGGGTCGGGCATGACCGGCTGGAAGTCGGACGTGGTGACCTGGTGGGCCACCTTGGCAAAGGGGAGGGTGGTGAGCTTGGTCAAGATCGCGTCGACGCCCATAAAGGGCTCGCCCTCAAAGGTCAGCAGGGAGGACGGCCGCTGTGCGGATCATGGACAGGGGGAGGGGCAACACGACGGGAAGGAGGGGTGGGGGGGGCCAAGACACAAGGGAGCACCCAGATTACGATGCAACCAACAAACGACGACCGATACGGCCAGCGCGCGCGTAGCAGGATGATGAGGACAGAGTCAGTACTGGAAACATCCACCACCACCAGTCGGCAACACAAAAGAACCAACAACTGCGCTCCACAGCCGACCCAGAACGCCCAGTTGAATGCCATCATGCCCCCCACCAACGGGAGGCAGCGGCCAAGAACGCACGTAGAGCGGCGCCAGCGACGCACGGGACGTGTCAAACAGGTTGTAGTAGTGGCTCACAAACGCCGTCCCGATCCCCTGGTAGTCCGGCGCAGCAGCGGCCATAGTAGCAGAAGCAGGAGGGGGCTGAGGCGGGAGTGTAGACGGGGGGCGACGGCAGCGGCAATGGGGGCGAGCGATGACGCGCGCCGCGATCCACCGGACACCGCCCGCGCCCGACCCGTCAGAGCGATACGCAGCGCAACGGCCGCGGTTTCGAGGACTTGCATCGGCTCGCAGTTCGGTGCGTCGTGCAAATGTAAGTAGGGCTAGCAGAAGAAATTGGGCCAGAGAGCATCTTGACATTGTTGGGCGGCTTGACTGGCAAACCGTACGAGCACGACACTGGCGCGCGCTGCCACGGTGCCCCGTGCCACTGCCACGGGACAAGCAAAGAACTGGGAGAGGGTCCAGTGCTCATAGGTAGCAAGCGACGGGCTCCACACATGCTGCGAGTCCAAACAGAAAATCGAATACAGGGTGGGCTTCGTGGTTTGCCTGCACACACAAGCGCACGAGCGCAACGCCGGTGCCGACGTCACGACATGGGGGCCAACGCCCACGGTTCCACAATGGAAATCAACAAGCCCGTCCCCACTACCACCCGCGCTGCGCATCGCCGCCCGCAGCAGCCCCACACTCCCAACAACAAATACACCCGTCGTGCGCGACGGGGGGCCGTCAGCCAGCGGCCCAGGTGGACGTGCCTCCGCCCCTAGCGTCGCGGCCCAGAGCTCTCCCGGTCATCGACCCCCTCCATAGGACCCCCGCCTCAAACGGCCGGCACGGGCGCAGGCTTCTTGGACCCGCGGCGCCGCTTCTTGCCCGACGTCGGCGGCGTGCCCGCCTGCCCCGCCGCCGGGCGCTTGGGCGTCGCGCCCGCGGTGCTCGGCTTGGCATCCTTGGCCGCACCGGACGCGCCCTTGGAGGGCGTCGCGGCGGCCTTGCCCTTCGGGCCCTTGGCGGGGGCGGTTGGCTGGACGCCCGCCTTGGCGGGTGCAGCGGGCTTGGGCCCGTCGCCCCCACCGCCACCGCCCTTGCCCTTCTTGCCCTTCTTGCCGCCCTTGGGCGCAGCTGCCTTCTTGTCATCCCCATCGTCCTCGTCAGCGTCGATGAGCGTCGGCTCCAAGGAGCCCGCGCCCTGTAGTTCCTCTACGACCGCCGTCTGCTTGATGAGGGGCAGGTCGGTGTTGCCATCGTCGATGCCATCGTCGTCATCGTCGTCATCGTCATCCTCGCTGTCATCATCAGGGCCGCCGCGCGTCAAATTCCGGAGCATCTCCTCGTTCATCCCGTCCATGTCGTCGCTATCCGAGTCGCTGTCGTCGTCCATCTGCACTTCCACGTGGCCCGTCAGGTACACCTCGTTGGTCGAGCCGACCACAGAGAGGGAGACCGCATCGTCGCAGGAAATGACCGCCTCCAGGGCCACCGACTCGGTGCCCCCCGCCCGCAGAACGCACAGCGCGTACGACTCGCCCGTGTCGCGGGTGACCATAATCACGGACCGGCCATCCTTCTCGGCCAGCTTCTCACCAAGCGACGCCATACCAATGTTCAGGACGGCCGCCTGCGGCAGCTCCACCTCTTCCTTCTCCCCGGACTTGAGCGTCATGCCTGTCATACGCCGCAAACGGAGGTGGGCACAGAGAGACGCACAGCAGGATGAAACCAGAGACCATGCAAACAAGGACCAACAGAAAGCACAAGCGAGTCAGAACCGGCGCCGCACGAACGGCCCGTCTACCACACTAGCTGCAAGCATGACACCAAGATGGCGTACGCCTCCAAAGTAACACAGAAGAACTATCCATGACAGCCTGACAGAGACCGGTCACAGGTAGTTCCAGAACAAAGCAAATAAAGCAAGCAGCCGAGACGCAACAACGTAGGCACCTACCCCAAAACATGGTGGCCGCCTCGCCCCCCATCTCGCCCATGTCACCCATGTCGCCCATGTCCATCTCGTTCATGTCCATCGTGACTACGTGCGTCGAAAACGGGGGGCGGGAGAAGCGGACGCAAGTGGCAACAGGGCACGCCGGGCGAGAGGAGGGGGTGGGTGCTGGGCTGGACGAGACACTGTTTGGACGACTGGGCCGGCGCGCTTGCCGAGCGCGAGCCGAGCGGTTCGTTGATGATTGCGGTGGCGCCGCCGCGCGGCCGCCGTCGCCGTCAAAGGATCAATAGAGTAGCCCCCCTATATGTCGCGCTGCCAGAGACGGAGACGGAACCAGTCCACGGGTGCCGCGGAGCTTGATCCCCAACGCCGCCCGAGCGACCGTCGGTGCCCCGCCGCCGGCTTCCACGGCATCTTCCGGCTGCTGGATCCGCACCCTCGCCGCCCGCGCAGCGTCCCTACCCTCGCCGGTCCGCGTGCGCGGTCGGCGGGCCGACGGCGGGCCTTTGGGCTGCGGCGCGTGGTCGGCGGCGGCGTCGCCGGTCCGGTGACCGCCAGACGACGCGCGGCCGCGGGTGGCGGGTCGGTCGGGCTCCCCAGCGGCCGCGCCGCCCCGGCGGGAGACGGGGACACGGGTGTAGCACGCGTGGCGTGGCGGCGGCAGCGGCGGCGGCCGTCGCCGACGTCGGCTGCCGAGCGCAGTGTGGGGGACGGCGCCCCTATCGGCGTACGTCCCGAGCCGGCGCTCAGGCCCACCCAGCCATGTTCCCGCGGTGCATCCCTCTGCGACACAGCCGCCATTGTGTGGTGTCTGATCCAGCTGAGTCATCGGCTGTACTGGCCACATGGCCAAAACCGCTTGTGCGCACCTCCACCAGTATGTCGACTTTCAAAGATTGGTCGCGTCTTCAGGAAACGGTGACAAGTGCCGCATTAGTGTGAAAACGGGATCGTTTGCATCGCTGCTTCTGTACCTCTGTTTTTTACTTTCCTGTGGACCAACTTTCTGAGGT
>ENA-ORXR01001822-ORXR01001822.1-marine-metagenome-genome-assembly--contig:-NODE-1822-length-21552-cov-6.647218_pt1 | contig 21552 bp, 16 predicted proteins | sample MGYA00237866_ERZ511479 | MGnify/ENA metagenome assembly ERZ511479 | reverse complement strand
AATATGTATCAACGTTGTTCTTAGTGACAACAGTCACCTTATCGCCATTACGCGTCATTTGCGCAATCTCGATGCGAGCACCGCGTTGTCCGGGATATGTCGCATCATAGAGAGCTTGTGCAGCCGCTTCCAATTTTGCTGGGGTATCCAGCGATTTATCTTTTGCTGCAAGTAAAGCGACGGCATCCGTCGTATCTTGCAAACGTTGTTTAGCTGAAAACCCGTTTGAAAGGTCGACTGCGACGGCCAAAAGGCCAATTATAACAAATACGCTAGCAGCAAACATGATGGCGACGTTGCCGCCAGTATCAGTTCGGTAAGAGGCTGCGGTATGATTAAAGGTCCGTTTCATCATCCAACTCCATTTATGTCGCTTCGCCCAAAATGGGACAGTGCGACGCTTTTATGGAGTTACCGGTGCATTCCCCCTGCCATATGCTTGGGTTGTCCCAGCGCGGGACGGAAAGGCGGATATTATGGTTAACCAGACCCTAATTCTTGCCAAGGGGTAGCAAAAATTGGTTTATTCTAGCCACAAACCAGATTTTGCAAGGCGCAAGCCAGACTTATCGCTGAACTTATTTTTTAGGCAAAATTTGGATTTCCAGCGACTTTGCGGGATTAAACACCTCTTTTGCGATAGGTTTAAGGTCTTCTACTGTCATGTTCTGATATGCCGCATCGCGGGTCCGGAACCGCGCAACGGTCTCCTGGTCCGTTTGTGCTTGCCGCAGAACACTCATCCAAAGACTGTTATTTTCAACACTTGTCTCAAGATATTCAAGCGTCGGCTTCATCGCGCGGTCAAACACGTCCGGATCAATGTCCCCGACTTGAAATTCTGCGGCAACCTCACGAATGCGATCAGCCATCGCGTCGATACGGTCGGGGCTTACCTCGATTTGCGCGCCAATAAATCCATAACCGGGATAAATGCGCGATCCGGTCCGGGACACGCCCGGGGAATAGGTTGCGCCCTCATCCTCACGCAAGACTTCAGTTAATTGTAGCTGAAACATATCCGCCAACATCTGGGTTTCACGGGAGCGTTTGGAGTCTGATGCATCGGGCGCTGGCCAATAGACATAAAGCCGTGCCGTTTCAGCATCGCCCGCATGGCGAAGGATAGTGGGATCGGTCGATCCGGCGGGGAATTTCAACGCTGTGAGCGAAGCATCAGGCACATAGGGTTCAGCCTTGCGCTCCGGCAGCGCGCCAAAACTCTCGGCAACGGCCTCTATAAGCGCGTCTTCTTCATAATCGCCGACGACTGTGAGCTCAATCGAGCCATTTTGGACATTCTCGTCCATCCATTTTTTGATGAGATCGAAATTAACACCCAAGAGGTCAGCCTCAGAGGGAATACCCCACCGCGCATCGCCGGAGCGTAAAATACGGCTGATATCTCGGCTCGCCACGCCGCCGGGCGTGCTGTCCAGCGTTGGGTACCAAGAGCGGATATATTTGTCATATTGTGACTGCGCTTCCGGCCGGTAGCCCGGATCCGTTGCATAAGCTGCCATCAATTTGAGCTGCAAGGCCAAATCATCAGGCGTTGTCGATCCTGACAGAGTCATAGCCGTTTTGCCAAGACCGCGGCCGACCCCAACGGATTTACCGGCCATAATCGTCGAAATATCGTCAACCTTATGCTGTCCCAGGCCGGAAAGCGACAACATGTTGGACGCATAGGTCTCAAATCCCGGCGCGACATCCGTCGGCGCCGATAAAGTTCCCGCCCCTATTCTTGCAGATAGGCGCACAACATTATCTTCAAAATCCGTCTTTTTCATATTTAAGCGGACATTATTTTCGAAAACAATCAATGTCGCATCCAAATCATCAATACGGCTGCGTTTGGCGACTTTTCCGGCCGGGCCGAATTCATCATAGGCAAATGTGAGTTTAGCCTCTTCCGCTCTGGCTTCCACGGGCACAGATTTGGTGGCCGCATAGGCTGCCTCAAGTTTTGTTTTGGCGTCTTCTATTGCTTTATTGGTCTGCATATAGAGCTGCGGCGCCTCATCCAGACCTTTCCATCCCTCGCGGAAGGCTTTAGTGACAGCTTCCAGCGTGATGTCAGCCTTACCTCCGGCAAATCGCTCAAGCGAGGTTTGCGGGGTGGTGACAACCGACTCATTGCCGAAAGCGCCCATGATTTGACGCGCTAAGCGGGGAGTTCGCCGTGTGGGCGACGTTTGAACGGAAACTTCGAGCGAATTTTCGATATTGGCAAGCTGTTCGTCTAACTCTGCTTGGGAAAACCCAAATTCCAGCGCCTGACGCAGGGCCTGCTCGCCCTGAGCGAGCGCGGCATCCCAATTATCGGGCTGCGCATTCACGGTCAGGGAGGATATTTCTGCCACATCGAAGAAATTACTGCGGCCCACGCCGGCCGAGATGAAAGCCGAATCCTCTGTCCGTGCCATTTTTCCGAGACGGCGGTTTAGAATTGAGTTGCCGAGGCTTTCAATCATACCCTCTTTCCGGCTCGCAGCCGTATCCATATCATCTTCTACGGGTTTCATCACCGCTAAACTCACTGAAGTTTGAATTTCAGGGTCTGAATAGACCCGCGTGCGGGATGTCGTGATCGCTTGCGAATCAATTTCGACATTTACGCCCGCTGCGATAGTTTCAGGAGCCGCCCAATCGCCGAAATATTGTTCAATTTTCTGAATCGCATATTCAGGCTCCATGTCCCCGACCAGGGTGATGAAGGTTTTTTCCGGTCGGTAGTAGCGCTGGTAGAAATCACGGAACTGCTCGGGCGTCACCGTGTTGATTGTCGCCTCAGTTCCGATAGGCAAACGGTCAGGCAATATTGTATGGCCGGCATAAAAATCCAACTGATCCAAGAAAGCCTTGAAAGCCGGATTAGACCTCGCCCGACGTTCGGCCTGTATAACACCGCGTTCTTTCTCGATCGCTTCAGGGTCGAGCAGTAAACGCTCAGCCGTTTCGCGCATAATGCCAAGTGTGACGTCGAGCATCTCTTCCGACACCTCGGGAAGCTCTAACTGATATGTGGTCACATCAAACCCAGTCGACGCATTTGTATCCGCTCCAAAGGCCAAACCAAATCGCTCAAGCTTTTTAGTCATCTCGCCTTCAGGAATATTTTCTGAGCCGTTAAAGGCCATATGCTCCAAGAAATGTGCAAGGCCTCGCGTCTCTTCCGTCTCATTAATTGAGCCGGTATCCATGCGCATCAACAGCGTCGCCGTCTTCGTGGGCGTATCATTCTCACGAACGGCATAACGAAGACCATTGGGAAGCTCACCATAAGTTATGGCCGTATCAACGGGCAGATCGGACGCCATATGCGCAAAAGGCACATCGTCGATGGACGGTAGGCTTGCGGTTTTAGCTTTGCATCCTGAAAGCAAAACAATAGCGATTACAGAGGCTTGAGATAAAAAAGAACAGCGCATAAATTCCCCGGGCACAATCAGAAGTGAGATTCGTTGAAGCTGTGTCTGAAGCGCGAAACCCCTCGGCGCAAGACCCGTTTTGCAGCCGCCCCGGTCTGCGCAACAGGAACATTAGCACTTTACCAACCACACTGTAATTGCGGGCTTGAATGCCTCGCGACGGCCCTTATGAGGCAGGTAATGCCGAGCGCCCCCACAGAATACGACCATAAGATGTTCGTTGAGAATCCTTGTCACCCAGAGCTTCTTTTAGTATTTGAAGCTAGAGCTCTTTTAACAAACGTGTTACGAAACACACAGGGGCGTTTTGAATTATATTACGACTCTTTACCGTTTATAACCTTGTAACACTTCACGATTGTTTGGGTGCACCAGCCCGCATGAGCATGAAAGCAATTATTGATAATGAAGGAAGTTGCTTGACTGGGGTGCAAACAAACCCGACCACGCGGTAGGCATGTAGTCTAGTATAAATATCTTTTCTGATATTTTCAGTTTTTATCATTCCAAGCTATTTTATCTACCAGGAGGTAATGATGAAACCTTTTTTTTATTCATGTGTGGTTGACAACAACCCAATGTTTTATTACCAAACATGGAATTTAGTACATTCACTTATTTATAATGGAGAAGTAAAGCCATCCCATATATTTGTTCATTACACTAATGAGGTTGAAGAATTCTTTATTAGTACTATAAAAAAACTAGGTGTAAATATTATAAATATAAATAGATTTGGTGATGGTAAATACTGTAACAAGATCGCCCAATTAAATACTTCTGCTTTTTTGAACGCTGAATGTGTGTTTCTTTTAGATACTGACATGATAGTGTTAGAAAATTTACAGCATCTCTATAAACCTAAAAAAATAGCTGGAAAAATTGTTGACAAGGCAAATCCTAACATAAGTGTATTAAAAAATATAGGCTCTTTGGGAATTCCCGTGGTCACACACAACATGTAGTGTTTCTCGCTGACTGCAAAAACCCTGTCCTTTCCTGTAAATCAATCTGAATACGCTGAAACAAACGCCCGGAATCCAGCAACCCAAAACAGCGACGCTTGATGACTTTCAGCTTGTTATTCATTCCTTCAACAAACCCACTGGTATGGCGGCTGTTAAAATAAGCCAGAATACCTTGCCGATTGTTGTCTAACAACGTAATGAAGGCGTCAAAACAAGTCAACTCACTTTGCTGAACTTTCTCAACCCAGGCCTTGAAGCACTGGTCTGCTACTTCAGGCGTGTGGTCTGACTCATAAATCAGAAACAGTTCATGACGTAACAACCAGGCTTGGTTCAGCGTGGGGGAATAACTGAGTAGTAGAGAAAGTAATTGCTGCTGTTCATCATTCAGGTCCCAAAAATGGCGGCGAAAAGGCCACATCACCCCTTTCAAATCGCCATAAGCGTCCTCATCCAGGGTTTGCTTTAACGCTTTTAAGACGGTCTTGCGTAAGTTATCTGCCCCCTTATGATAGTGGGCTGCGACGTGAAAGCGGTCAATGATCACCTCGGCGTTTGGCAATGCCTCACTCGCTGCATTGATAAAGCCATCATACATGTCACTACACACCCGTCGGACAGCTGACTTGAAGGCATCCGGCAGACTGTCGAGAAAATCAAAGACCGTTTGCTTCAGACGATCCGGCAGAATAGCCAGCACCACCACCTGATCCTGTTCATCTAACCCGGTCACGACACAAACAAAATGCTTGTGGCCCTTACGCAAAGCGATCTCGTCTAACCCCAGCGTGGCCATGGGTTTCAATACTGACCAGTCTACCGACGTGCTGACCCGGCGGGTAATGGCACCGTCCACTGCATCATAACTCACCTGACAACGACGACTGGCATCAGACACGGTGGCATTCATCAACATTTTCATTAGCCACTCATCCAACGCATGAGTGTGGGGGCTATTGGCTTTATACCAGCTCAGTGTTTGTGTGGTGGTCGGTTTGCCTTCACAATGCAGGCAGCGATAACGTTTAGGTTGGATCTCAAGGTAAACGACCCGCTCTAGTATCGGTAAGTGTTGTAACCGGATCGGCCGATCATAACCATGAAAGCGGTTAATTTCCCGTCCGCAGCATCGGCATTGCGTCGTGCGCAGCGTACTTTCAACTGTTAGGATGATTTCCTGCTTATCGCCGGTTTTCATAGACAGAATGGTTACATTTGGAATATCAAGTGGGATTTGAAAAGTAGTTGGCATCGTTATTTTTATTATTATGGTCGAAACCTAAGAATACCACATGTTGTGTTGACCACGGGAATTCCCAAAGAGCCATTCTTCTTTCATATCACCACTTTTATGTTGTTCCAATCGTAGGCCTAGGAAAATAGAAAAAGCCGTGATTAATCCATAATACATGCTCAATTAGTCGCAACTAAACTCGAATTCTCCGGCCCAACAGCCGATGGCCCATAAATCAACTTCCTATCGGCCTCACTAATAAACACACCTGGTTTAGTCTCATACTTCAGCACCAGCGAAATCCTATCCGCCCCAGGTTTTACCTCAGTCACTCGGTGTATAGAGTATCGTCCTAACATCAAAGTAAGCGACCCCGCTTTCATTTCATACCGCTGTGTGCGATCTGACTGATTTAATAATACTTCGCGAACATCATCATAATGTGGGTCATCTTCAGTGCGAATATCGGGTGCACATTCAAATACTCCACCGCCAGCAGGCTCACCTAAATTAATGATGGTGGTGAAAATAGCGCGATCAAAGTGCCAGCCTGTCCAGCATCCCGGCTTATACATTTGTACCACGAGTGCGTTAGTGGGGTCTTCATGCAAGAAAACTTCTGGGTTGTCAGTCAGGGCCGCGATAAATTGCCGCATCGGTTCCCAGCGATAGAGTGTGTCCATTGCGGTATCTTGCATCTGATAATGCCCAATGCAGTGAGTCTCAGAGCCAAGCACATCGGATGGAAGCGGCTCTGGAAATTTATCGAAGTAAGCTTGCGCGCCATGCACGCTGTAATAAGCATCAGGGGCTCGTTCGTAGACTTCATCTCGAAACACATCTATCCCTTCTGCGGTTAAGAAGTCTTCCAGGTTGATTAAACCGGTTGTGGCTAAGTCATTGCGCAACTCTTTCACCATGGATTGATATTCCATACTGTCGGGTTGATTCAGAGGATAACCAGATAGGTTTATATAGTTTAAAATCATACTTAACCTGCTTCACGTTTCTATACAATATCTCCTGATAATACACAAAAGAGGATCTAACTTTGGCAATCAGTTGTAGCACATTGGTCATTGGAGCCGGAATCGTTGGTATCAGCACCGCTTATTATCTGAAAAAGCATCAGCCAGATCTCAACGTCATTCTCATTGATTCTGATCAACCGATGACACTCACCTCGGCGCAGTCCGGCGAAAATTACCGAAACTGGTGGCCTCATCCCGTAATGACTGCCTTTACAGATCATAGTATCGATCTCATGGAAGCGATTGCACAAGAGAGCGGCAACCGTATTAATATGAATCGGCGCGGTTACACGCTAGTGACACGTAGCGATAATACAGATCAACTGATGGACGAATTGGTGAATGGTTATGGTGAGTCAGCAGATGAGTTAATTCGAGTGCATGAAAAAGCTGGTAGTACCTATCAAGCACCTATTAGTAACGACTGGCAAACCGCTCCATCGGGTGTTGATGTGCTGAAAAGCCAAAAATTAATCAGGCAGACTTTTCCATCGTATGACCACGATGTGAAAGCGTTGATTCACATTCGCCGAGCGGGCGATATTAGTGGTCAGCAAATGGGTCAGTACATGTTGGAATATTTCAAAAGCGCAGGAGGAGTGAGAGTCACAGGTAAGGTGGAGGCTATTGATAGATCTGGCGGCTTTCATGTCGTTTTAGCTGACTCTGATGTCACTATTATGGCCGATCAAGTCATCAACGCCGCAGGTCCATTCATAAATGATATCGCCAAAATGCTGGGCACCAGCCTGCCGGTCAAAAACACGCTACAGCAGAAAATTGCCTTCGAAGATAGCAAAGCCGCAATCCCAAGAAATATGCCATTCTCGATTGATTTGGATGATCAGCTGATTGACTGGAATGTTGAAGAGAGAGACCTGTTAGCCGCTGATTCTGAGTTCTCATGGCTAACAGAAAAGATGCAGGGCGGCATTCATTGTCGGCCAGATGGTGGTGACTTTGGCAGCTGGATAAAGCTTGGTTGGGCTTATAACGATACTGCTGAAAGCTCACTAAGCAGGGACCCTGAACTCTTCACAAATTTTCCAGAAATAGTGCTTCGTGGGGCAGCACGCCTTAACCCAGCCTTGAAAGCCTATTACGATCGACTGCCGACTAAAATGCATCATTATGGGGGTTACTACACGCTAACGGATGAGAACTGGCCGTTAATTGGTAAAATGAATGTTGAGGGTGCTTATGTGGTTGGTGCTATGTCAGGGTTTGGCACAATGGCAGCTTGCGCCTCAGGTGATTTATGTGCGCGCTCAGTATTAGGGTGTAAGTTACCAGAATTTGCTGAGGCATTATCATTGCAGCGGTATGATGATTCAACGCTGATGTTAGAGTTAATGGCCATGTCGAGCCGTGGGATTTTGTAATCCAGTAATTGCATAATTATATGCAAAATTTTTATTCCCGACGGTTCGCTGCTCGATAAGGATTTACGCGAAGCCGTCCTAAGCGCCTGGGAAGACCCAACGAAAGAATCGGCGGTGCAAGATCTGTTCCGGGAAGTTATTCCTGGTGTATTTGAGTGTCAATTTTTTGATCCAGAGCGCCTTGTGGACTTACGTGCTTATCTGGAAGACATCTGGAATGCGGAACCTATAACGAGTGGCGAGCGAACCAATTTTGTACTTTGGTTGTATGGTGATAATGGACGACTACCACCACCCGAAACAAAACGCATTATCGATGCACATGAGCGTTGGACAACGCCTACAACCAAACCTGATAACTATGCTCCGTTCTGAGTGCTTCACGGATTATAGAATGAATCGATAGTGGACTATTTGGTAGAAAAACTTCTGCCTCAAAAACAAATTTTTGGAGAAAGTAGACATGGCTAAAACAATATTAATTACAGGATCAACCGATGGTATCGGACTGGCAACCGCGAAGAGTCTGGTTGAGCTAGGCCATACCATTTTATTGCATGGACGAAGTGATGAGAAGTTATCGGATGCAAAGCAACAGCTCTCACTCATCAATGATCAAGCAAACATTGAAACATTCAAAGCCGATTTATCCAGCTTTGAATCCAGAGAAAATAGCTGAAATGACACAAGCTACCGAAACCGTTTTAAATCATTTTCAATGAAATTAATTAAGCCTGTCTTGGTTTACTAAGGTTGACATAAAAAGGCTCGGTAAGGGGAAATCCTACCGAGCCAATCATATACAGAGGTGCATCTACAGAAGAAATTTTCATGCTCACTTCCAGCGTGCGCGATCCATTAAACGAACCGCATCGGCATTATTCTCACCGAGCTTAGCTAACGAAAGATCATCTGCTTTGAATTCACCCCATTGCTTTATGCTGTCACTCCAAGCCACACCTTCACGAACTGGGAACTCATCATTGGCCTGTGCATACCACGCTTGCGACTCTTCATTAGCGAGGAACTCCATTAATAGTTTGGCATTGCCAGTATTTTTAGATGCCTTGGTCATGGCGATACCGCTGACGTTCACGTGGGTGCCATTACCATCTTGGTTGGGCCAGAAGATAGCGACCTTATTTGCTGCTTCTACCTGCGCTTCATCTTTGCTTTTTAACATGCCGCCGTAGTAATAAGTATTGGCAATCGCGATATCACAAATGCCTGCTGCCGCTGCCTTAATCTGGTCACGGTCACCACCTCTAGGCGGTTGAGCAAAGTTTGCAACAAAGCCTTTTGCCCAAGCTTCTACTTTATCTTTATCGCCAGTTGCTAGCATCGAAGCGACTAGCGACTGGTTGTAAATGTTGCCAGAAGAGCGGACGCAAATGCGCTTTTTCCATTTTGGATCACTGAGCGCTTCATAAGTCGATAGCTCAGATGGATCAACCTTGCCTTTCACGTAGAAAATAGGGCGGGCACGCAGCGAAAGACCAAACCAAAGACCATCAGGATCTCTAAGGTGTGCCGGGATTGCTGATTCTAAAGTCTCGGATTTAACCGATTGAATTACATCAGCAGCCTTTGCTCGGTGTAATCGGCCAGCATCCGTAGTAATCAGCAGGTCTGCCGGGCTGTTCGCGCCTTCAGACGTTAAACGTTTAAGGAGTGCGTCTGCTTTGCCAGTTACCAGATTAACTTTGATCTTGGTCTGCTCTGTAAATTTATCGAGCAATGGCTTTATTAGCTGCTCTTTGCGTGCCGAATAAAGATTCACTTCTTTATCGGCTGCATGAACTGCTGAAAAACTGCTGATTAGTATTAGGCCGCTTAGGAAGATTGCGCTGTTTCTGTTTAACATGTCACTCTCGATATGGGGTTGATGATGAGAATGTTATTGCAAATGATAATGATTCGCAATACCGTTCAGACATTTAAATGAAAATAGTTCTCATTTAGATTACGATTCTGTTAATCGGTAATCCTTGCTGTTATCTCTATAAATACCCAATTGACAATGTGGAAACTGCATATGTTTAAATCCAGATGCAGTGTTGGGCTCGATGAGTGATTTAATTGTGGTTATAGTTAAGCCCGTCAATTAATTGACGGGCTTAATGTTTCTTACACCAACGGCGCAGCCTAGCTATAAATCTGCGACTTGATTATTACTGGTTGTTATAAACCATCTCACCCTTAGGTTCGAAGGCATCCGCATCCAGTGGATTGTTGTTTTCCAGATACTCTTTCAGGACATCAGCATCAACAAAACCCGTATCAACAAAGCTATCTAAACCAGAAATCTTAGGGTAGCCATCACCACCGGCAGCCGTAAAGCTAGGTAGTGAGAAGCGGTAGCTTTTTTCCATGTCCAACGGCTCGCCGCCAATTTTCACATCCGCCACACTGTCTTTGTTAACTGTCATTGAAATGCCCGCAAACTGGGCATAAGCACCGGTATCGGTCGGTTTAGTCGCGACTACCGCAAGATAGTCGAGCAGCTCTTTTCCAGTCATTGAAGCCGAGGTTAGCGTGTTGGAGAAAGGCTGAACAGTCAGCACCTCTTTGTACGTAATATCACCCGTTTCAATTGACGCTCTAACGCCGCCTGAGTTCATGATGCCGAAATCTGCTTTGGCTTTAACCATTTGTGCAGTTGCAATTAAACGACCCAGGTTAGTCTGGCCGAAGCGAACCTTGTTCCTCTCACCGACAAGTAGTTTGTTAGTGCTACCCACTTTCATGCTGATAGCTTCTTTACCCTTGTTTAGGTAAGGGCCAAGCAGTTGCAGCATTTCCTTGTTGTGAGAAATCGCGTTAGCAATGTGGATACGCTTTGAGTTACCTTCAGCATCCTTAACTTTCTTCTTAAGGTTCACAGGGATCAGGCTGTAAGAAATCAGCGTTGTCTCGCCGTTTTTGAACTCAAAGTCAGCCCGACCAACATACTTGCCCCATTCATGAGCCTGCATGATGTAAATGCCGTTTTGTTTGTCAGGTGCACAAGTCTGTCCTGCTTTGAATTTCTTGTTGCGAACATTCTCAGATTCCATGCACAAGGCTTCCTGAGAATGACCGCCAATAACCGCTGTCACTGAACCTTCAGGCAGTGCGCGAGCCAGCATGACATCGCCGGGCGCGTTATAGCCGTGTGACCCGTCATCATAATGCCCCATGTGAGTGACCGCTAAAACAACGTCAGGTTTCGGGCCTTTTTCAAGCTCCTTAAGCACTAGGTTAGCTTCCGCTTTCGGGTCTTTAAACTCCACGTTAGCCAAGTATTCAGGGTTACCAATCTTATGGGTATCTTCAGTGGTTAAACCCATAATGGCAATTTTAATGCCTTGCTTTTCAATAATACTGAACGGCTTAAACATGCGTTTGCCAGCATCTTTAGAGTAAATATTAGCTGACAAAAATGGAAAGCCTGCCCACTCCTGCTGTTTAGCTAACACATCCAAAGGATTGTCAAATTCATGGTTACCCAATGCCATTGCATCGTAACCGATCTTCTTCATACCTTTAAAATCTGGCTCGGCATCCTGAAGGTCAGACTCTGGTACGCCGGTATTGATATCACCACCAGAAAGCACGAGTACACTGCCGCCTGTCGCTTCAACTTGATTGCGAATTGCATTAATCAGCGTAAATCGTGCTGGCATTCCATACTCACCATGACGGTTGTGCCAGAAGCGACCGTGGTTATCGTTAGTATGAAGAATAGTGAATTTATAAGTCTTGTCGTCCTGCCACTCCTTGGCGGCGGCAGGAGTGGCTACGCAGCAGGCAGCCAGCAAAGGGAGAATGAATGGGCGAATGTTCATAGCAGCTCCTAAATAATTTGGTGTCCCATCTTAATATGATTATCCTTATTAATGGAATAAATAATAAACGCTTCACCAACGGTATTTTTACACTAAGTCGATACAAATATTGCAAGCCACAAACTCTCCTATGATAATGCGCCTCTATTGCCCTTTGAGCTTTTATTATGTCGACAAATTCCGCAATTCAATCAACCATTCAATCACTTCCAGAACCGTTACAGAAATCACTACCCACACTGGCTGTCTTACACGGTGGTGGCAACTTGGTGGTGATGAGCCATGTTATGCGGAGCGAATCGGTGGAAGCGGCCAAAGTAGATCTGGATACGCTGCTAGCGGCGGGATTGTGTGAGGAGAAGGAATATACTTATTATCAGTTGAATCCTGATTTCCTGAGCCACCTAAACTCAACAGTTAGCATAGAAGCACGACAAGTTGCTTTCCAACATTGGTTGGCAGCGATGGATCAATTGTTAGGGTTTTTGTACCAGCAGTATTTTGAAGACAATGTCATGGCCGTGAAACTAGCGACACTTGAGCGGCAGAATTTAATGGCCTATTTGTCAGAAATAGCCCAGCCGCCTAATCTGGTTGCTGATAATGCTCCGCAGGTATTTGAGCTACTTAAGCGCATGGATACTTTGCTCAAAAAACAAGAAGCGCCTATTGAGAAAGCCAATCTTCTGGAGTGGATGAAAAGCGCCGAAGCATTGCAGGGTGACTGGAGTGCGGTTCGTTTTGATCTGGAGCGGCAAAATGTTGAGCAGCTGCTGCAACAGGGTTTGCTGGAGCCTGCTTCACGGTCTGCGCAGTCCTTGGTGCAGCAGTGTCATGAGGCAGGAAGTACCGCTTATGTGGGGGCGAACAATGATCTGGCGCTGGCTAATATTATGCTGGCACGCGTCATGAAAGCTGGTGGTTCAGGTGAACAAGCGCTTAGCTATCTGCAACAAGCTCAGTCAGTATTAGAGCCCACTATTGAAAATGACAAAACCGCTAGTTTGTATCTGGTGGCCAGTTTGATGGAGCAGGGCGAGTGTTTATTTACCCAAGGGCAGTTGGTGCCTGCTGAAGTTAACTACTCCAGAGCGATTGAAATTGCGGAGTCAGTTGATGACTTAAGAGGTTCTGGTGTTGCGCAAACTCAGCGTGCTTCTATTTATTCTGCAATGGGACGCCCCGCCGATGCATTGCGTGGCTTTGAAAGTGCACTCGAAGTGTTTCAAGAGCTCGATGAAATCGTACTAGCGGTAAATGTTTGGCACCAAATAGCCATGTTGCATCGGGTTAACGAAGACTTTGATAGCGCGCAGCAAGCACTTGAGTCAGCACTAAAGATACTTAAGACACAGGGAAATGCGCCGGGCGTCATCAGCAGTTTGCTTGAGCTTGGCAATCTAAGTGAGACTCAGCAAGCCTTTGCAGAAGCCGTTGCTTACTACCGTGAGGCACTAAAAGCAGCGGCAGATTCAGGGGATCAGTATCGACAGGTGGTTTGTGGCAACCGTTTGGCTGATGCATTGCGACTAGAAGGGAATATTGATGAAGCGATGCAGGTGTTGGAGCAAGCTGGCGAACTAGGGCAGCAATTTGGGCATGACGCTGAGCCTTGGAAAACCTGGAGTATATTAAGCAACTTAGAAGCTGCACGAGATAATACTAAAGGCGCAATGGCAGCTAGGCAGCGTGCTATCGAAGCTTATGTCGCTTTCCGGGTGGACGGTGGTGAAAATAACGAGGGTGATGGCCAGCTATGTGCCATGGTATTGCAGGGGATTCAAACCGAGCAAACCAGTAGAGTAAGTGAAATGCTGACTAAGCTAGCCTCTAATGATGCATGGCAAGGTGTTGAGAGCAAGGCTCTGTTAGGTGTGTTAGGTGACTTCTTGGTTGGTAAAAGAAACCTGTCTCTTATAGAAAATACTCAGCTGAATTATCGCCATGTCGCAGAGCTTATGCTTCTGCAAGATCGTTTGCCTGATACTCAAGAGCAGGGTTGATGATAATGAAGTGATGACTCTGGACGGATTATTCAAAAACATAAAAGCCTCTATAAAAGAGGCTTTTATGTTGATGAGCAAAACGGCGAGTTATTTTTTTCTAGCCATTTGGTTGAGCTGAACCAAGGCTTGTTTGGCTCGTGGCAGGCCTTTCTTGGCTGCACGGTTAAACCAGTTTCTTGCCTGATTAACATCACGTTTAACGCCGAAGCCATTAGCAAACATAGCACCTACGCTGTACTCAGCCATAGGTAAACCTTGATCGGCAGCTTTGCGATACCAGCGCATTGCCAGTTGATGATTCTTGGCTTTCACACCCACGCCGTCAACGTATAGATCGCCTAGTAAAAACTGCGAGTTGGCTAGTCCTTTTTGCGCTGCCTTATTTAACCAGTTAAATGCCATACCTGGATTTTTCTTAGTACCCTGACCCTGAAGGTACATCAGGCCTAGATTGTGCTGAGCTAGAGGAATGTTTTTCTTAGCGGCCATTTGAAACATTCTGAATGCCATCTGAGGATTCTTTTTGGTGCCGACACCCTGAACATACATAGCACCAATACTGTACTGCGCCTGAGGTAATCCTTTGTCAGATGCAAGCTTCATATTTCTAAAGGCAAGCTGAGGGTTTTTCTTGGTACCTTGTCCACTCGCATACATCAGCCCAAGCAAATAGTTTGCATCGACAATTTTTGACTTAGAAGCTTTGGTTGCATAGGCGAATGCCTTTCCAGGATTTCTTTTGACGCCAACACCTTTAAGAAAGCGCTCCGCTAGCATCATTTGAACGTCAATCATGCCTTTATTGGCCGCTTTCTCATACCAGCCAATCGCTGCTCCCATATTTTTGGGGACGCCATCACCTTTTTCATACATGATGCCCAAACTGCGCATCGCATCAGGAACGCCCTTTTGAGCGGCCAGGTTAAACTGCTGTCTTGCTAGCTGAGGGTTTTTTCTTGTGCCAGTACCTGTCGCATAAAGTGTTCCCAGAGCATATCGTGCTAATGGGTGGTGCTGGTCGGCTGCCTTCTTGAACCAGCTGTGAGCGATTCCAGGGTGTTTTTTCACACCTTGCCCATTCAAATAAAGTTGGCCAAGTACATATTGCCCAGCGGCATCACCTGCTTTGGCATGCTTAGAAGAAATTTGGAAAGCTTGACGATAGTTCTTAGCTTTCAACGCGTTTCTCAAAGCGACATTAGGATCTTGAGCTGAGAAGGTGCTGCTGCTTAGCAGTAAGCCAAAAACAGCAGTCATAATAACAATAATTTTTTTCATAATTAGATTCTGAATTTAAGACAATGTGAGTAGGAAATGAATCGACGATATGGAGAGATAGTGTTAAGCCTTGATGTTTTCAAGCTCAGCAACACGCTTTTCAAGTTGTTCTAGTTTCTCCCTGGTTCGCTGTAAGACAGCAGTTTGGACATCAAATTCCTCACGCGTGACCAAATTCATCTTGCGAAGGCCACTTTCCAGCCCTGAACGAAGATTAGACTCTAACTCTTTTTGTGTTGCCTGTATCGGTTCAGGAATGAGCGAGGTAAGACGCTTAGCCAGAGTATCCAGCTGGTCTATGGGGTCCATTTATAGTGTCCCGGATTATTTTTGACCTAGGCATTCTAATGGTAATGTTGGTGATAATGAAATGAGTATTTTGTAATAATTGGCAGAAATGCAAATGCCCCGGAAGTCGGGGCATTAAAAACTGGAGCGTTTGTGTTGTTCTAGAGCATCTTAATACGGGTAAATAGACGTGCTTCAGTTTTATCGCCGTCACTTTCAACAGCGCCACCAACTTGCATTGACTCGTCGATATTGTACAGGGCAGAAAAGTTTCCACTGACACCACTACTCTCTTCTGCGGTCGAAAATAATAGATCGATGCCTCCGCCAAGCTCGATAGCATCGCTCATCTTATGGCGTACGCCAAAGCCAATGTTCCCTGTCTGAGCAGAGCCACAGCAATTGTCTTTACCGTGAGTAAAGCCGGCACGTGAGTAATAGTCAGTGCTTTCCGAGCTGGACTTATAAGCACCGATTCCAACACCTATTTCATTGGCAGTGACACCACCAGAAATATCTGTTTTGATTTGCGCAGTGATGTAGTGGTCGTTGTTAATTTCCATTGAACCATTGGCACCGAGGCTAGTGTAGGAGCTACCGTGCTCGGTGGTTGATGACATTTCAACCTCATAAAAATCATATGAGAAGTTATCACCGGCTAATGCAAGGGATGGGACGATTAGAGCGCCAGCTAAGAGCAGACTCAGGCGATTAATTTGTGAGGGCATTTTAAATTACCTTTTTATTATCATTTTTTCAGAGGTATGCCACAAGCTTAGCGAATATTTGTAAGTACGACACAGTTTTGTGGATAAAAGGCTACACCGTACAACGGAAATTACCCTGTTAATTAAACGGTTTTGTAGGTACGCGCTACGTAGTCATTGACTAGCATTTGAAAATCTTCGGCAATGTTATCGCCTTTCAAGGTAACTGTCTTTTCCCCATCCTCGTATACGGGAGCGACGGGTTTTTCACCTGTCCCCGGCAAGCTAATACCAATATTGGCATGTTTACTTTCACCAGGGCCATTTACCACACAGCCCATCACTGCCACCGACATGCTTTCAACACCGGGGTGTTGTTCCTTCCAAACGGGCATCTGGTGACGTAAATAAGATTGGATATCTTCAGCTAAATGTTGGAAGTATTCGCTAGAGGTTCTTCCGCAACCTGGGCAGGCAACCACTTGTGGGGTAAATGAACGCAATCCCATGCTTTGTAATATTTCCTGCCCAACGATGACCTCCTTTTCGCGTGGAGCACCAGGCTCAGGGGTTAGCGAAATACGAATCGTATCGCCAATGCCTTCTTGGAGCAAAACAGACAGGGCGGCGGTCGATGCCACGATGCCTTTGCTACCCATGCCCGCTTCGGTCAGACCTAGGTGAAGAGGGTAATCACATTGCGCGGCTAAATCACGATAGGTGTGAATTAGTCCCTGCACGCCGCTAAGTTTGCATGAGATAATGATTTTATCGTGCGCTAGACCAAACTCTTCGGCTTTGCGTGCACTACCTAGTGCTGATTCAATTAGTGCGTCATGCTGAACAGCCATCAAGTCACGCGGCTTGCTCAAGGCTGCATTCTCATCGAGCATTTTAGCTAGTAGCTCTTGGTCTAATGAGCCCCAGTTAACGCCAATTCGCACGGCTTTATCGTACTTGCAGGCAAACTCAATCATGCTTTCGAACTGCTCATCACGCTTGCGGCCACGACCTACATTGCCGGGGTTAATGCGAAACTTAGCTAGCGCTTCAGCACAGGCAGGAACTGCTGTTAGGAGTTTGTGACCGTTAAAATGAAAATCACCGACCAATGGCACGTCGCAACCGATTTTATCTAAGCGCTCTTTGATTTCGGGTACTGCTTCGGCTGACTCAATATTATTAACCGTTATGCGAACCAGTTCAGAGCCTGCTTTGGCTAGCTCAGCGACTTGCTTAACCGTCCTGACAACATCCGCTGTATCAGTATTGGTCATCGACTGAACAACGACCGGTGCGTCTCCACCTACAACAACATTATTGATTGAAACGGGAACGGTTTTATGGCGTTTGATGGTTAGCATGAGTCATTTTTATAATTAAGGAGTCAGGCTATCGATTTTAGCAGAATTCCGCAGCCACGCCATTCCCATAGATCAGCGTATGAACGGTTTACTTTTTCTTTTTGACTGGGGTAAAGCGTGTTGTTCTGGATTTGTTCAAAATGCGTGAAAGAATCTGTAGATCTCTTTCACTTAAGATGCCGGCTGACTGTTTCAAGCGTATGGTATTCAGTAAAAAGTCATACCTTGCTGATGCGTAGCTACGCCGCGCACGGAAATTCTCCCGGAGCGAGAGGATGACATCGACAGCCGTGCGGGTTCCCGCTCTGAAACCTTCCTGAGTGGCTTTTGATGCTGTTAGATTTGACTGTAGAGAACGTTTCAAGGCATCAATCTGCGTGGTGCCCGTTGTAATATTTAGGAAATAAGAGCGTGTTTGCTGAACGGCAGCCCGTCGTTGGACTTCGACTTGTTGTATGGCCTTATGAAAATTATAGCGAGCCTCACGAATGGCCGCATCAGCCTTACCGGCATCGTATAGCGTCATACTAAACTGCACACCAACTGATGCATTGACGGATTGATTATCAACACCTGCTTTAGCTCTTGAAACACTGCTGCCGTGGTTCGCAAATAAATCGACCGTTGGTTTCTTACCCGCCCTGGCGATATCCACTGTCTTTTGAGCGAGGTCGACTCCAAATTGAGCCGCTACGACTTGTTGATTATTGTTTGCAGCTTCATTCGCCCATGCATTTATGTCATTAGGCTGTGGAATGATTATGGGTGTTTGATCAGAAGCGCCACGAAGTACTTTATAGTCTCGCCCCGTCAGGCCGTATAGCCTCTCAAGTGCTATTTCGATGTTTTGATCAGCAACGACGACATTTGCCTTTGCTTCAGCATCGCGCGCTTTGGACTCTTGCACATCAGTGATTGCGGAGCGGCCCGCCTCAAAGTAGGCAATAATTTGCTTATTCTGGCGGGCAATTGCATCCGCCTCGGCACGTGATAGCTCAGCAGCATCCCGTGTTTGTAGGTAGTTAAAATAAGCTTCGGCAACTCGTAGGATAAGACTTTGCTGTTCAGCAACCAGCGACTCTTCAGCTTGGGCGATTTGCACATTGGTCTGGATGATGCGCTGTTTGACCTGCGGGCGATAGAGTGGCTTGGTAATACTAAGAGTATAACTACCGCTAACGTTAGAAGAATTGTTAGTGCTAATTTCAGCCCAGTTACGACCTGCGGAATAACTCGCACTACCACTTAAGGTAACTTTAGGCTTGAAGTCAGCAAGCGCCTGAGGGCCTTTTTCAAGTGTAGCCAGATATCCCGCTTCAGCAGCACTAATTTGAGGGTCACTTTCTTTAGCATGCTGATACACCGTGAATAAATCTTCAGCTTGCGCCGTCTGCATTAGCAATGCAGCGATCAAGCTTTGAATTATCACGCTGTAATTTTGGAATCTTGTCATTCGGTTTTAAACCCTTTTTCTTAATCCCTTTGCCCACGTCAACATAATGTCGCGTGCTTTATTTGCAAATAGATTTACTGAATCTTTACACTCGCTTCTGGGGTAATGATAGCAAGTGGCTGTTTTATTATCCTGATGTTTATGATGTACGCGCTTATTGTAACAACTCACGGGCACGAATTGCATCTTTATGTATCTGAGCGGTAAGGGCAGTAAAATCTTCAAAACGTTGCTCTGGGCGAATAAAGTCACATAGCTCCACTACTATGTGCTCACCATAAACCGACCGATCAAAATTAAAAAGGTTTACCTCAAGGCGAGTTTCAGTGCCACCGACCGTTGGTTGGTTACCGAGGTTTGCCACTCCCTTCAGGTTATCCTGACTAAGCCCCGTCACTTTGACTGCATAAACGCCATTCGCAGCGGCAATATTATCCTGAATACGTAGGTTAGCCGTTGGGAAGCCAATAGTGCGGCCGCGTTTGTCACCATGACGGATGCGCCCGCTTAAGCAAAACACTTTTCCCAATAATTTTGTGGCTGCTGTTAATTCACCTTTTGCGAGATGCTGGCGAATTCGGGTGCTGCTAATGCGGCCAGACTCATCGTTACAAGTGTCCGTTTTATGAACTTGCATGCTGTTTAATTTACCCATGCTAAGCAGTAAATCAAAGTCGCCTTGGCGGTCTTTACCGAAACAAAAATCATCACCTACCATAAGGGATTTAACATTTAGCGACTGAAATAATATGCGCTCAACAAAGTCAGTGGGTGGCATAGTCGCCATGGCTTTATCAAAGCGTAGGCAGCAAAAATAATCAATGCCCAGCGCTTCCAGCAATCTGGCTTTGTCGCGAAACGGGTAAACACGCTGCGCCTTGTTTCCAGTAAAGAATTCAGAGGGGAGGGGTTCAAAACTAATAACGACCTTAGGAAGGTTATGTTCAGCCGCTTCCTTGTCGAGTTGTCGTAAAATTGCCTGATGACCCAGATGGAGGCCGTCATAGTTGCCGATAGTTGCCACGCAACCTGCTTTGAGGTGCTGAGCACCTGAAATGTCTCGAATGATTCTCATGGGCTAAGATTAACGCATTTGCGCAAAATTAGTTTGTCGCATCGCTTCATAAGTGGCAATTGCAACGGTATTGGAGAGATTCATGCTGCGACTAGTGGCTAACATCGGTAGTTTCAACACTTGGTCATTGGGCAGTGCATCCATTAGCGGTTCTGGTAAGCCTCTGGTCTCCGGGCCGAACAGTAGTATGTCGTTCGCTTGATATTCGATGTCGGTATAGTAACTATTTGCTTTGGTGCTAAATGCCAGTATGCGACTGTCAGCATGAGAGGTTTTAAAGTGTTCCCAAGACTCATGTTCAATGACATGGGTAAGGTCACGGTAGTCTAAACCGGCCCGACGCAGCTGCTTGGTTTCCATGCTGAAACCCAATGGATGGATAAGGTGTAACTTACAGCCAGTGTTTGCACAAAGACGAATAATGTTACCTGTATTGGGTGGGATCTCGGGCTCGTAAAGGGCAATCTGAAACATGTCGGTCCGTGCTGTAGGATCAGGGGAGTAGCTTACCGTAAATTTCAAGACTTCTTAAGCACTATATAGGTGCGCATAAAATTATGAATCTGAGGTGAAAAAAAGCAGATAAGCTGGTTGACAGTTATAAGTTAAAACGGTTTAATAGCGCCTCTTTCATGGCCGGATAGCTCAGTTGGTAGAGCAGCGGATTGAAAATCCGCGTGTCGGCAGTTCGATTCTGCCTCCGGCCACCATGAAAGCCTCCCACACCATCCCACTTAGTCCCGTTTAATCTACCTCTTTTCTCAGCTTTTCAAGCACTTATAGCCTGTTAATAGTCCGTTGTCGTCTATGGTAGTCTAATGCGTATATGAAGTTAATCTATTAACATCTACGCTCAAAGTTGGTATGTTTGTTGGTATGAGGCACCTTACCAGAGGCACATACCAACAATGAAACGAAAACTAACTGATGCGGCTGCAAAAAATGCAAAGCCAAAACCAGATGGAAAAGTTAATAAATTGACCGATGGAGGTGGTTTGTGTCTTCAGGTAGAGAGCGCAGGAAAGTACTGGCGTTATAATTACCGCTACTTAGGAAAACAAAAAACATTTTCGATTGGGACATACCCTGAGGTTGGATTAAGTTCTGCTAGAGAGCGGCATATTGAAGCAAGGGCAATGCTTGCAAATGGTGTTGATCCTTCAGCATACAAGCAAGCGGAAAAGGTGCAGGTTGCATCTGTAGATAAAAATACCTTTGCTGCAATATCGCTTGAATGGGTGGCGAAGTTTTCCGAGAACTGGACAGAGCAATATACAAACAAAGTGAAAAACTACCTCGATAAAGATATCAATCCTTATATCGGTAGTCGTCCAATTGCTGAGATAGAACCACCTGAAATATTGGCAGTGTGTAACCGTGTGGCCGATAGGGGAGCGCTATACACAGCGCATCTTATAAAGCAGTTAACCGGGCAAGTGTTCCGGTATGGCGTGGCAACGGGTAAATGTAGCCGTGATATGGCGGCAGATCTTCGCGGCGCAATG
>ENA-ORXR01001821-ORXR01001821.1-marine-metagenome-genome-assembly--contig:-NODE-1821-length-21574-cov-12.533656_pt1 | contig 21574 bp, 33 predicted proteins | sample MGYA00237866_ERZ511479 | MGnify/ENA metagenome assembly ERZ511479 | reverse complement strand
AGAGCAAGACCTGCCCATGGGGCGTCGCTCCTGGTCCACGAAACGTGTGCAGAGGGAGCCTCAATGTGACTTGGTAGGTCACTCCGCGCGCCACCTGACCCCACGAGTACGAGGACTCAAGAATCTTTACCAACACCAACTGATACGCGGCAACCATTGTCGGCACCACTGCGTCGGTCACCCCGCCCTCCATCACGCCCCACAAGAGCGAGGACTGCATCAACTTGAACAACAAGAGCATGTACGCTGCGCTCGTCGTCGACGCCTCCCTGTCGGTCATGCCACCCGCCACCACGCCCTGAAAGTACGAGGACTGCATCAGCTTGAGAACAAGCTCATGTACGCTGCGCTTGTCGTCGGCGCCACCGCGTTTGTCGCCCCGCCCGCCAAGACGCCCCACAAGTACGAGGACTGAATCAACTTGAACAATAAGAGCATGTACGCGGCGTCCGTTTTCGACGCCACCGCTTCGATGACCTTTCCCGCCATCACGTCCCAAAACTACAAGGACGGTACGAGCGTGAAGGAAGATGGCTTGTACGCTGCGTCGTTCGTCGGTGCGACTGGGTTGGTCCTTGTGACGGCCACACCGCCCATTTTTTTCGCATTACTTCTACTTTTTCGTTTGTATCGCTGCATGTGGCGGTAAGTTGGCGTCGTCAGAGTGTCTATACCTTGCTGGGAAAAGATACACAAGGGTGCTTCCTGTCGTTGTCTGGTCCCGTCAGGTTCCTTGTGGCGATCGTGAAAAAATCACAAGGGAAACGTCATGGGGTCTCATTGGCATCAGGGAATGAATTGGGGACTAGAGGAGCTTGTGTACAGCCGCGTCGGCTTCGCTCTGCTAGGATCGCTGCACGACGTCCGTCGCAACCATGTTTACGTTCGTATGTCGAACATGCACAAGAAACGCACCGTCCTCAGTCGCTCTCCACCAGACTATCCCCACTGTCACTCGCCCAGCCGTCACCCACGTCACCAGTGATCCCCCCGTCCTCCTCAGGAACAAAGGAGTTCATGTGGTTGCGGAAAGCAGCTGCGGCGTCATGCGTCAGGATGGGCACGAACGCACAGTCACCTGGCACCAAAGCTATGTTCGCCGAGACGAGGGAGTCCATCTCAACGATCTCAAAAGACAAGCACGACATCTCGTCGCTCACCAAGACGCCGGTAAAAAGAGAACGCACGCTCACAAGATGATGAAGATCCAATAGCACCGAAGAAAACTCCAGCCATTCAGTACAGAGCAGGGAGCTGCTGCCGGTGTCGAAACCAAAATGGCAATAGTAGCTCCCACTGGGATGACTCTGTCATGCGCAAAAGTGCAGGCAGCTCGGCGCGGGCGTCGGTACCGACAGAACGTACGGCTGCTGTTCAAGATGTGGCGGCCAGCGCCGCGTTGGTGCGCTCCCATCGCAAAATAGATCATCTCGCTTGCGTGCGCTCCACAGATGGCAAGGGAGGTGGCACTTGGCCTGACCCCGACAGGCCTCCGCCACCCGGTGTTGAGTCTACAACCGCTGCCGACCCGAGCTGCGCGTAGGCCTCGGCGAAAGCCTTCTCCTCGTCGGCAACCGGATCCCCAACTCCAATCCAGTAGGCCACTTCGCGCATGGTCCGCACCCGTTCGGGTGTAAGGTAGACCGCGCTGAGGACCTCACTGTTCTTTATCCAGGTCTTGGAGCTGTCGTTTGTGTTGAAGAACTATCGGTAAATCTCGTCGCGAAGCTCCAGCTCAGCTGTCCGCGCCGCGGCACCCAAGCAGTCCATATCCTCCTCCTCCTCGCTTTAGGCGAGACCGCAGGGGCACAAACGGTTGTCGAACTCCATGAACGCGTCCTCATTGTGCTTCAGGTAATCCTCGAAGTCCACAGCCCAGACGGTCAGCGGCAAATCGGGAAACCGCGGCACGTTGATGCTGTCCAAGTGAATCTTCTTGCGGAGCTCGACCAAAAGAGTGAAAGTCTCGGATAGCATCGCCGTTGGCCGCTCGTTGGCTTTCGTAACCTCGAACGCCGGCTGAAGAAAGGCGATCAGCTGTCGCATCACGGTACAATCATTCTCCGAGATCTGGCGCTTGAGCTGGTAGGCCGTCAGCGACCGAGAGCGAAGGAAGGCAAAAAGGCGCGGCCACAGGGCGTACAGCCGGCACAAAGACGAGAATGTGGAGCCCCAGCGCGTCCGCGCGACGGGAAGTAGGTTGCGGTATGCAGGGTCTTCGGGAACTGCGATCCGCGAAAGGGAGAGCGCCTCAACTGGGGAGTGCTTGAAGAAGCCGACCGTGGCGCGGCAGCGTCCGAGGAACTCTATAACAAGCATATTGCGTCCCGCCTCGCGTGGTAGAGCATGAAGACTCCCCGATCTGGAGAGATGGGCAGACCGCTGCGTTGGAGCCTTCCCCGAGCCCCCCATTGCGTGTCGCACAGCGTTGTGAATGGAGTGGGAGGCACATGGCACCCACGCACCTGTGAAGCCAATCATCGCCTTGCGTACGTTGGCGCCAGAGTCAGTTTTCGCGGAAGCGACATTGGACATGTCCAAGCCAAAGAGTGAAGCCCGGTTCGCCACCCACGAGCGGATGTTGGTGTAGTTGTGATGTCCCGAGCATCTTCACACGCCGAGCGGCAGCTTCCTCGCCCCCCCTGACGACAAGTCCACAAACCGCAGCACAACCAAGCCGTAACTAAGATGAGAATGTGTCTCTGTCCACAGGTCCGTGGGGACGTGAGAAAATGCAGCACCGGCGTACGCGTCCTCAGCCATCGCGATGGCGGTTCGCAAAGTGTCCCGCACAAACGAAGCCAGCTCTGTCCGGAGATGAGCGACCGTCCCACGAGCGGGAGGGGCGTACTGGGCCTGAAGCCCGTGCAGGAACGCGCGCACGTACGCGTTCCTCCCGAAAGCGTGTGGCGACTTGGTCATGATTTGCATTATCACATATCGCTGGTGGTGCTTGCGGAGGGCCCGTGGAAGCAGCAACCGGCAAATGGACCCGTCAGCAGCCACAGAGCGCGTCCGGTTCCCACCTTGAGCACTTTTTTGGACGTAGAGCGCAGATTGCAGGTGGTCGGCAAACCGAATTTGACCGGCCTGGCCGTTTCCCGTAACCTCAACGAGTTTGCTGCCGTTGCTTGGTGCTTCACCCTTAAGGAAAAGATGCGTTTGACCCCATCCATTGCACACACGCGGCAGCGCACGACAAGGTCCGCGACCGGCTCCCTACCCTCCTCGCGCTGGTAGACGTTCAGCAGCCCCCACAAGGCCGATCTTGCATCGGGCTTGGCCACGTACCCTGGCTGGAGGGCCCATTCCTTTCCACGGTGCATCACAGACGTATTCGCGTCTGCCATCTCAAACTTCAGTGTTATGCCGACTACAGCACGGACGAAGATCTCAAATCTTCGTGCTGTTGCAGCCACGGGGCGTCCCACACTCAGGGGGCGCTTGCGACCAGACGGTCGCGAGTCGACGTCGGCGGCATCGTCTTCTGGATCTTCCTGGTGGCTATCAGCAGGAGGGAGAGTAACCTGGTCGTCCGATGATGTCGGAGAAGCCTCTGTTTTCGTTGAAGAGGGGAATAGTGCAAAGGCGGGAAGGAACCAGAGTGCCAGAGGCACGAGCGAGCCGGAAAGCTTGATGCAGGAGATGTAGCCCTCCTCAGCTCAATACACGAACGGCATTTTGCTATTGTGCGGCACCCGCTTCTTTGTGCACGGCAATCGGCGCTCAGACTGTCCGAGCTCACGCGACGTACCGTATGGCAGCCTCAGCAGACATTTCAGGTCCTAATGCTGAGCGTGTCGGGTACAGTGCTGTGTGGACCTCGTGCAGTCTTTCGCGCCGACGTCTCAGGGGTGCCTGTTCAAACTGATCGTGTAAAGAGCGGGCGTCACACTCAATCTCGAGACGTGCACGTGATTCTCCGACGTAGTCGAGTACTCTGGACATGTTGTCCGAGCCAGTTAACTTCATGTTCATAATAAGAACGTTGACGCGTTGAAAAGCGCCTCGTTTGCCAGCACCAATACCCAGCTAAAAAGCTTCTTGGGGATGTGTAACGTCTAAAAACGCTTCTTCAAGGACTGTGCTAAACGGGCAATGCAGCTGAACGCGATTACCCGCGCTGAGGTCACCCCGGACTTACCGATGCCTTCAGACGTAGCCCTTGCGGCCTTTGACGACCTACGTCACGCTCTTCTCGCACCAAAACTTTTGGCCTTGCCAACGTCCAAAGTCCAAATGATTGTTCACGTGGACGCCTGCGCCGACCCAATAGAATCCAACTTTTTGAAAGAGCAACGTGACTGTACTATTGCTGATGTCCCAATTTTGTCATCTCCGGACAAGAACAGCAGTGCTCATGTACAACTCTGAGGACTCCGAAGTACAGAATGACTGTCAATAAGGACGAACTCAAAGTACATATCAGGACAGACTGCACGAAAGCTGTGTCGGCTTTGGATAATTGTATCATGGCCGGTGCCTTCATGCCTCTGCCACGCGCGAACTGTTTGGAATTCCGCTCCGAGAGTCTGAAGGAGAACGCTCGGAGCAGAACAGTTGCGCACCTCTCTCGTCCCGACCTTCGCATCTCAGCTGATTCTTCGCAGATCGGTCGGTCTGGCACTCCTGGCGGGACAATTCGCACCTCTGGGCGCCGGAACCGACTGTGGATCGCCGCGGTTCGCCCGCGATCCCCGAGAAACGTCAGAAAACAGCCGGGACCGACTGGCCTCCTTGGTCCGCCGATGCGCCAGATCGTCTCCGTTCGAGTCGCGCCCGGTTGCGCTGTACTCACGTCGACGTCTGCTTCACGTCGATGGTGATTTTTCCGATTTCGTCGGAGGTCGAATTTCCAGTAGAACCATCTGGTATCGACTTGGGCGCTTTCTCGAATGCGGATTTTGGCGGGAGATTTTGCACTGGTCGGGACCGGCTGTGACCGCGCGGGAGCATCCATGACGCCGACAGGGGCGCTGGGGGGAGTGTTGAGGCAGCCCCCCAAGCCCGCGCTGGTAGGTCGGTGTTGCCGAGGACTGCCGGGATAACTCCAGGAGTACTTATGCGGCATTTGCCTTGATCGTCTGCGCCTTTGACATGCATTGCTGTGTGAGGGTGATGTCCTTACTTGTACTTGTATCTCGAGAGGAGCTCATTTTGGAGCTGAAATCGGGGAGATTCTTGTAGGCCTCTGGAGGGGCGTCGCGATTTGTGGGGTGGTGAGAGCATGTACCCTTTAAGGGAGGGAGCTCTGCCTCAGGAGGTGCGTCGTGGGCCCTGTCACTGCGTTGGCGGGGGTGTGCCTCCACGACGTTTTGTGAGGGGCACACGTCGGGGATAAGAGGCTTCCGGTCTCGCGCCTCCGACCAGTCTCCAGTAAGGCAACGCATCCGTCCAACTACTTCCCGCTTCACAGCAGCTGCGGCAACCGCAGCCGCAGTGGCCTTCGCTGCTGCGGCCTGTCGGCTGGCCACGACAAGCTCCGGACTTCACGGGTGCTCGATCCTCCGCTTCCGAACTTCCAGTTGGGCGCAATGCATACTCGGTGGCCACGCACCGAATGGTTAAAAAGACGTAGCTGCCGGGCTTGACTCGTGTACCAACCTGGATGCCAACTAGCAAGCACAAGCAGCAGCGTTGTCTCCCTCGCGACTCACGATAGTCTCGGCCCGCGCGGACGCAGTCCATGGTCGGCCAGCGGGCCGCCCGGCCACGCTGTAGGTCTCGCTACTCAGTGGTTCGGCCGCGACAGGATCCCCCACCTGGGATGGCTCGGCGTGCGGGGGTAGCGCGGCGGCCGCCGCACCCACCACGGCGGGATCAGCGGTAGGCAGTTCGTCTGAGGCCCGCCCGTCCACCTCGGTGGGCCCACCTGTCGGCCGTCGGGCGCCGTTTTGCCGGTCCATTTCGGTGGGCTTTCCAGTCGACGGACCGGCGGAGGACCGGTCGTTCTCCTTAGAGTGCTCGGAGGTCGGTGGTGCGGCGGAGGACCGCCCGTCCACCTCGATGGGCTCCGCGGTCGGAGGTCGGGTGGCGGCCCGCCCGTCAACTTCGGCGGGCTGGGCTACCTGCGTTCTTACGGCGGCACGCTTCCCCACAATGGTGGGCTTGACGAACAATCGACCGGCGGCGGCCCGCCCGTCCACCTTGGCGGCTTCGGCGGAGGCCCGCCTCCCCACCTCGGCGGGCTGGACGAGCGCCCGTCGGTGATCGTCCGCCCGTCCACCGTGGCGGACTCCAAAGTCTGCGGTCCGGTTGCGGGCCGCCGCCCCTGGTCTGCGGGCTCTGTTGTCGGCTGTCGTGCAGCGGCCCACCCGTCCACCTCGGCGGGCTTGGTTTCCGGCTGTCTGGCACACGCCGCCGCCCCCGCGGCTGTTCCAACGTTGTTGAGGGCTCTCGTGGGCAACAGCACTGACACGGGGAGCGGGACAGGTTGGGGGCGACCACTGCCTCCCACTGAGAGACGCGTTTCCGCTACCGCTTCCGCTGCCCCCTTAGACGCACGGTCTTGTCTTTCCTCCTCTTTTCTGTCATTGTGGTCTCGTGCTCCTGGACCGCCGCCCCTTTTTATAGAAAGCTGGCAGCCCCGGAGGATTCGTCACAGCCGGCGTCGCCCTTCGGCAATCGCGGCCAGCAGCTGCCAGAGTACCCGCCTCCATCGACTGGCCTGGCTGTCGCCGCGGGGTGGACATGCGACTTCCGCAAAGGCCGCGGAAAGAAAATGCGCGGGAACACGCCCGGAAACGACACCCGCGAGCGGCTGTCCGTCCGACGGCCTTCAAAAGGAATCGGGTGACGGAGGCCGACAAAGAGGCGGCCACCGTCACGGAAATGGGGTGCAAGAGAGGATAGTGGATTAGTGTGCAGAAAAAAGCGCACAGAAAAATCGCGCGCACTCACCAGTCGACATGACCGCAACTTCCAAGCGGCCGGTCCGGGATTTCAGCTCAAATACCGACGAAGACGGCAGGGAAAAAGGCGCGCGCGCCAAGATCAAGCTCGAAAGGAGCCCGCGAAAACGTTTCAGGTGACGGCGGAGTGGGCCGGAGAATAGTCGCAGGAGGAAAAAAGGTGCCTTGTCCCCAGATGGCGGACAGAACCGCGTCCGCGCTTGTGCGGCCGAAACGGAGGGCCCTGCGCCTGCGGGTGTACCCCGCGTACGCGTGTCGCCCGATTGGCCCGAAACAGAAATCGGCAACGTATCCGGAGCCTGACGTCCCCCACGGCAACGATTGCTCACAGCTGGAGTGCTGCCGGTTCTCAAGGCTCAGCACCGTGATAGTCTCCCCCTCCCCACAAACGCGGCCCGCAAACAGCATGCGGTTCTCGGAAGGGGCCTCTTCAGGGGCGAGTCAAGGCAGGGCGAAGATGCGCGGCACGGATCAGCCGGCGTACGGGGCCTCGCCTGATCGTGTTCCTGTTTGGCCCGACGGGAGGCTGCGACACCCCCACGCTGCGAAGTGCGTTCTTCGGCGCCTCGCTTGCGCATGCAGTGAGGGAGCTTCAGGCACTCTCCGGCCAAGAATGCGTGGCACCAGCCAAGGCACAGACAGCATCAGGGCCCCATGTCATTTGTGGACGGGAACATCCTCTAGAGGCCAGATTTACCGAATAAATGCGGCCTTTGATGGCTCGTGAAAGACTACTATTTCATTGGCTGCTCTCCTCGCACACAACGCTCGGTGGCACGGGCTGCCAGGTATTCGTCAATGGCTCCAGGCTACTCGTGTGTTAGTTTTCACTCATTAGTTCTGTCGATGTATGGGTGGCCCATGTCCACGCCTTGAGCTGCACACAGTGACTCTCAACCGCGCATCCTGCTTATGGCTCGTTCTCCTGTCTCGCCTTCAAGGCCCACGTGACTCGTCACTCAACGGCGCGCGCGCGTCCTTGTTACCCTCTGACTCAGAAAAAGAGTGAACGGGTGCCATGCCCCAGCGTGAGGCTGTCTGCTGGAGGTCCCGTGGCCACACCAACACAGGGCTACTCAATTCACAGGCCTTATGGCCTTCTGAATATCTCTCACGCCTTCTGCCAGCCTCTCTGGCTCAGAACTTTCCGTGGAGCAAACGAAGCAAGGGAAGAATTGCGCACTTCCCTGTCCTGCTGTCGAGTCTCTGTCGATCTCAAGGTTCATTGGCTCAAGAGATATCGCGTGGCAGCTCGGTGGCGGACTGTGGAGCCGCCGTGTGTCACATAATCGACGCTTATCAGAGCGATCGACCACTTTACTTCATGCATGCGCTTCGTGTCTGCGTTGTGTCAAACGATCGCTGCCGTCAATTTGCCTGTCGGTCGCAATCTGCCCTGGATCACGGTGACCTCGCCTGGCTCAAGCCATGTTGATTCCGCTAAAGCTATAGTCCATCGTAATGAGCCATCGACGTCCCACCGATACACATGACTATCTATGGAAGAGTAACTTGCTCCCAAATAGCTATGTTGCACGTATCGCCCATTTCGGGCCGCTCCGTTGGGCGACCTCTGAGTGGGCGCCACGTCGCATTCACAATTGAGATTTTCACAGCTGTGCTCTGTCGCCCACTCTGAAACCCCACCCGGTCCAAAGGAGCCCATGCTGGCCGGAGCGCTACCGCCGCGGTACCCATCCATCCATTCACACCTCTGCTCCACCGTTCAAGTGGCTCATCCCACCATGCTGCGTCGCAGAACGTCGCGTCGCCAGTGTGGTATGAATATCGTCAGTCCAATTACCGGTGTATTTTCAGCGACCGTAGCCAAGCAATAGAGAGAGTTCTATCGCCGTAGAGGCGGGCAATAAGGACCTTGTGTCGAAGGGCGTCCGATGGGAAGCCGGGTGGCGCCGACGACGGCAACGCCCGGGCCCGCGGTGTTTCAATGAGGATAAGGGCACTACGCGACGGACCATCTGAGAACGGCCCATCGTAATGAGCGCCGGCATGCAGATGGAACAGGCAAGCAAGAAGAAAAAATGAACAATGCGGAAGTAAATCCCCAAAGAGCTGGCCAAAAGTCGACTCGCACAAGTACATGGAAGCGGCCAGTCATGGGGGCCACCATCTGTTGTTGACCAATTACCGGCGAGGATATGCTACATGCCTCTAATGCGAGATTCGAGCCGTCCCGGCAAGATTCAATGATGGAGGCACACGATTGGGTGGTCGCAGAATCGCATAGACCCGGTGTAACCTCTTCCTGGGCCGGGAACGTGCGCCGATCTGGTCCCGTTGGGGGTGGCGGTCGGTCGGTGGCGACTGTTGCGGGCCGACGACGCACGCGCCGGTGCGTGTGGCCTGTAGCCAGCGTTAGGGGTCAGATGCAAGCGGGTGCCCGGGCGTACCCGCGCAGGCTGTGGGCGACGGGTGCGTGCATGCGTGCGCCGACCGCTGGCCGGGGATAAAACCCATGGTCGTTGGCGAGCCGGAAGGCGCAAGTTGAACCGTCGTCGTCAGCGACGCTTGGTGCTGTTTTCGTCGGGGTGTCTAACACCGACGACGAGGCGGAAGCCTGGAAGCGGCCAGCTGAGTGGGGCGGGGGGTTCACACCCCTCGTCTTGTTCACACCGGGCCGAGCGTGAGCTTCTGGGGGGTTAGCTGTCGGCGTGGGGCCTTCCCGCGTCATCGTGCACGTGCACAGGTTGCCGCCTTATGGCCTTGGTTGAGTTGGGGTGCGCTGCCGCGAAATGGGTTACTTCTGGGTTAGTGGAGGGGGGGGGGCGGTGAGCCGCTTGGCGGCGGAGGCAAGGGCGGCACTCTCGGCGGCGGCGGAAAATGCGGAACGCTCGGCGGCAGCGGCAAGGGCGGCACGCTCGGCGGCAGCAGCAAGGGGGGCACGATCGGCGGCGGCGAGGGTCAGCACCCGGGACTTCCACTGACATGGCGGACCATGCTGCTTTGGCGAGGGATGGGGCCGATGTCGCCGACGTGGCGGTCGCCCATGTGGCTCAGGACGACACGGTTGGTGCAGCTGACGTGGATTTCTCCACGGATTCTGCGATCTTGCGTCAGTTTCGGCCTTACGGCAGGTTCTATTCGCACCCTCTGCCTGTTGAGGTGGTCGATGGAGTACCGGTGCTTACCTACGAAGACGTATACGACATTTGAGTTCGCAAAAGCGCTCGTGAGCACACGCATCCGGTGCACGCGCAGTACGAGGCGCTGCAGGGGTTCATCGACTAGATGTTGGAATCCGGGTCGCCGGACCATGCTGACCACCGCGTGGCCGAGGTCCATGGGGACTCCTACTTCGGTAAGCAGGGACGCCAGCGTCGCGCCTACCAGTCGATGTCGTTTTGCAACGAGGTGGTGCGCCATCAAGTGCCTCTGCACGGGTTCCACTGTTTCGTGTACAAGAACGCGTTGCTGTTCCCTGCGAAGGGGACGAAGATCTTCGAGGCGGCGGCCAACTCTTTCTGTCGCCTACTGCGTAATTGGCCGAAGGCTGTTTTCGTTCCGCGCTCTTTGGTGACTGACTTGGCGGTGCCATTCGGGCACGACTCCGGGTTCGAGGAGTACCTCAGCCAGCTCGAGCTGATTGGGAACGATTAGAACGACTTAGTCGATGTGGATCGCAGTCCGCGCATGAGCGACTTGCCGAACCCCGTTCGGCTGCCCATGTTTCCTGCCGAGCACCTTCGTGCCGACGACACGCGTTTCTTTCGCAGTCTCGGGCTAATGCCCACCGCGTGGGCGGCCGGATTCTGCCGTGCTTCGCGGATGTTTGCATTGTCCCGTTAGCATCCATCCATCCCGGATTGGGAGCCCTTTACAGAGCTGTGGGTGGAAGACCCGTTGGTGGTGTCATGGCTAGCGGACTCGTTGCGGAACGAGAATAGCTCGATTTGGCTTGTGGTGTACTCAGAGTACTATTGCAACTTATTTGCGGCGTGGGTTCACACCCTTCGGGTGTACAAGCTCTTTGACCGTTTGGACGCGATGGTTCTTCGTCATTTTGACAAGTTGGATACGTCCAAGCTCAAGAACGGGCCCGGTGAAGAGGCGGCGTTTGCCATGTATGGAAATATGCGCAGGGCCGTGGATGAGATTCCTATGGTTGCCCTGTTTGGGTCGGCGCGTGTGCACGAGGTGCGTCTTCACGCGCCCCGGGGGGCAGCGCTAGCGGCGGTGGTTAACGCCTGCGTTGACCAGGTCACCAGCCTGCGCCGCGCTGCCGAGCGCGCAGAAGAGCGAGGCTTGAAATCCGCTTGGTCCATTATTGGACAGGCTGTTGCTCGCGCCGAGGACGGGGGCGAGATCTGAGAGCGCTCTGCTCAGTACCTGGAGGCTGTTCAGCCGGAGGCGGAGGGGTGTGCGGCCAGTGCCCTTGTGATGATGTTTCTTGTTGTGTTTGTTTCTGTCGTTCGACATGTCGTCGTCCACTTTCCAGTTGTTCTGTTAGTCATCATAGCAATGAAGAAAGAGGCAGCCCAGCATGGCCCAGCGTGTGCTGGTCGTATCCCGTTCTTGGAGTGGAAAAAGTGCTCGGTACTCAAAGCACGCGCGGATGGCGGTAGCGTACCAATTGGTGTTGGTCCATCGGAGAATGACTATGGTTGCTTCCTCATTCGTTGCTACCAGGCGACGAATGAATAAGTCAACATGTTGTACTGGAGGTACGTGAAACCCATCAGGGTGGTCAGAAGTGTCAGAATCATACTTTCTCGAGATCGATTGCAACGCTTTGGGCCACACATATGTGTACGGACAGTATTCAGAATTCAGGCGAGCGAACTGCCGTAAGAGCAGTTGGAGGTCATACGCGAAATTGCGATTCATCGAACGTATGGTGGAATTAAGCCACGCGATGGGAACTATTTCCTTAATTGCTTTTTTGGTGTGTAAGACCTCCCATGAGACGTTGGCGTGGATAACTTCACCAGCGGTGAAGTACACGTGGTGGATGGTTGGGGTCCACGTGAATTCCACGACGGCGTTCGTCACAGAAGTGAGTCCGGTTTGTCGCCGACTTCGTCGTGTTGGTGTTTGCCAATCGCACCCAGGTACGCGTTTTTTCTTCGGTCGAGGGAATCCCGCAACGATGTTATTTGGGAGGTTCTCCAGGGGTTCCTAGGTGTCGTCCTTGGGACCGTAGTCGAACCAGCGCACTTTGGCGCTGTAGGTACCATCGGTTTGGCGTATGCCCAATAGATTGTCGATCACACACTCATCGGCGGAGGCCGGGGGTTGCTTGGGTTTGTAAGGAACGTCTAGCAGGGAGTGGGTCACCGTGTCCGCCGTCCTTCGGACGCCTCACTGAGGTCGAAGTCTTCGAGTGGGTCACAACAGGTGTCGGTCGGGAGGGACTCATTCCGACCATTTGAGGCGTTTTCATCCAAGACTGACGACAACAGAGGTACTTGGTAGGGTTCTGCAAACCCGAGGGTAGAGTTCTTACGAACGATGACTTGATCGTAACCGAAGTTGCATAACTTAACCAGGAACTTTTCATCGGGTTGAACGATGGCGACGCCGCGGGCGACTGCCACTGAAATGTGACGGCACAACCGCATGTTAGGCGTGATAGTGACCGTACCTGGGGTATCGCATGTCGCCATGATCCATCTCTCTTGGTGTCCTTTGACACGCACATTTTACAGGCTCGGACTCGGGTGAGTTTGTCCTTCCAGTGGGGGTCCCAGGCGCTGTCATTCAGGCAGGCGAGAATCGGCGTTGGCCGAGGCAGTTCCGCCGTGCAGCGCACGTGGTCCTGTCGGACGATCTTGTAGAGACGTGGAAATATCGCCTCGATGTCTTGTTCGATGAACTCCGTGCCAAGGATGTAGGGGACTGAGAAGTTGTCAGCAACAAGGAAGCGATCGAATATGCGCACTCCTCCCGTATCAACCTACATGTGTATGGCGTACTCGGTGACGAGGCAGTTATTTTTGCGTCTCGGATTTGCAGAAGCGTCGTCAATTTCTCGGCGTAAGCCATCCAGTTCTTCGGGAGTAAACTAGTACGCATATGTTCATTCCGGTGCCGGTGTGTAATATCGGGCGGCAACTTTGCATTCTGCGTCGGCACGGGCCTAGAGTCGCGGCGATCTCGTAGTGACGTAGGGCACGACGCGACAGTCTCGTTACTTCACGTTTTCGCGTTCCGTCGGGCAACCTCAAGTCGGGCACCCGGCCTAGACGTCTTTCGCACCGTCGTTCTGAACGTCAGAGACGTCTTCATCGTCATCATATTCGTCGTCGGCAAGTGCATGGACGCCCACCAGCGGCTGACGGAGTTCGCGGGGGCGATACGCGTCAGGGCATTGCGCAGCAAAGTGTCCCGTCTTTTTAATTTTGTAACAGATTTCGGCGCGATTGGCCCGAGGAAAAATGGCCCGAGAAGGTGGCGGCGTACGGACCGAAGTTAACGGTCAGTCCAATGTTTCTCTTTGGTCCTGTGTCGCGTAAGCGACTTTGACTGCCGTTGGGCGGGTATCCTTGAGTTTCAAACGCAGCTTGTTTGTCCCATCTGAGTACATTTGGGCAATGGCAACCGTCTTCGACAGAGTACGGTCAAGAAACTGATGAAAGAGGAGCTGGACGTGCGCTTGCACGAGGTCCGACAGACCCGTGATAAAGACATCTTTGACGTCTTGGATCTTGAACAACCCGTTCCGAAGGTCGCACTGCGTTTCCACACACTGCGAAAAAAGGCAGTGGGTGCCTCGCTCTCTTGTTGCTTCATCATGATGATGTCTTGGTAGAAATTAGTCATAGCTGCGTGCGTCGCATACTTCGAAAGAATCCAGTTGATGGCGTTCCCTTATGTGCGGATCGCGTACCGTTTTCGCGCCAGTGTGTTGTTGCGCACGCCAGAGAATGCGATCTTGGCTTTTCCCGATAGTCGGAAAACTATGAGAGGGAGGGCTTGACCTTGTGTCAAGCCTGCCGCATCGCAAGCGCGCCGGAAGGTCTTTAAGAACGTGAAAATGCCCAGGGGAATTGCTCATGTGAAGGGCTGTTTCTCGTGGAACGCCCCGTTGAAACGTTTGTTGAGACGATGCGATCTTTGTACCTGTTTAGGCGTGCACGTCACTTGACGTCGGATCAAGAAGAAAATTTAATAATCCAGAAGGGTCTTAAAGCGGCTATTAGCCGTGCGAATCACCTTGATTCTACCGCCTGCAACTTCTCGGATACAGCCTGATCTTCAGGGGCGGGAGGAGTGAGGGGGGTATCCGATGCGTCAGCGGAGGCAGCAGGATCAGTGTGCCTTCCGCCCGGCGGCCAGTGTGCCTTCCGCCCGGCGGCCGGTAGGTCGATGGAAACTTGTTATCTCGACCCCGCCGATTGCCGCCGGTGCCTCCAGAAGACATACTGCGACCAGAACAATGTGTTTCAACGTGGCAAATGCCCCACGCGCCAGTCGAAGATCACAATCGTGGTGCCCTCGGCACCACGCCTACAAGTCTATGAAAAAAGCCCAGCGCGACAAGCGACCGTACTGACACAGTAGCAATGCCACGAGGCAACGAGAAAGTTCTCGGGAACACCGCGCCTCGAGGCACGTTGTCGGCGAGGGGATCCGCTGCTGCTCCACCAAATTTGGTATTAATAACGTCAGTCCAATTAGCGGTGTATTCTTGGCGACCGTAGCCAAGAAATACAGAGAGTTCTATTGCCGTAAAGGCGAGGAAGAAGGACCTTTTGTCGAAGAGCGTCCGATGGAAAGCCGGGTGGTGCCGACGACGGCAACACCCGGCCTGCGGTGATCTAATACGGATGAGGGCACTAGGCGACCGACCGTCTGAGAACGGCCGATGATAAAGAGCTCCGGCATGTAGATAGGACAGGCAAGCAAGAAGGAAAAATAAACAATGAGAAAGTAACCCCTCAAAGGGCTTGCCAAAAGCCGCGTCGCACAAGTACGCGGACACGGCCAGTCAAGGGGGCTACCATCATTAATTGGACAATTACCGGCGAAGATATGCTACAGCCATGCTCGCCACGTGGTCAATAGGTGACCTCATAGACCAAGGAGCTCTTCCACAGCACGGAAAAAGTTTTCGCTCAAAGCCGAGGTAGACCGCCAGAATAATTGCTCAAGGTCCGCTCATCTGCATTGGCGGGCCAAGCGGCGCAGAATAATAGCGAGGCACTCGACACCAGTTGCTCTGTCGCGGCACAGAGTCCGATCCACATTCAAACCCAGCAAAGAAGACAGTCGTCCCATGTCCGGAACGAAGAAACGAAATTTAGTCAGAGCTTCTTGCTGAGAAAAATGTTGAGGTTAAACACCACGGCCCTGACACGCCGGAAGCGCTCCAGAGACCGCCGGATGTACAGTCTCACCCGCCAGTATGTGAGCATCGCGTGTCTCATGTCTTCAACGCCGTGGTCCAGTGCGACATGAAGGAGGATCAGCCGACGAATCCGAGACCGGCTGCGTCGCAACTCCACAAAAAACACATCCGACTGAGAAACCAACACAACATGTGCTCGTCCGACTCTCAATACCCCCCTCCAAGGTCTCTCTCAAGCGAAATTCATACAGTTCCCGCGGCCTCACAGCTCCTGCGAGCGGCTACTTGCCTTTTGGGAGCCACGTCAAACGGCATGCGGATGTGCTTGAGCGAGCTTGAGATGGCAAGAGATGCCAAAGAAATTCACATCAGCGGGCCTTGTGCGACCGCACTGTCATCCGTTTCAAGCTTGTTCTTGGCGGGAGCTCATACTGGTATTTGGTACATGCAGAAGGTGCGCGCCGCCGAGACATGGTTCTTAGGAATGTGGGCTGCCGACCCACAAGCTACACACGATTGGTCCCCACGACGCGTTTTCAGAAGGTCTCTATTCTTTCATGTTCATCACTGGTCAGAGTGGCCAGAGGAGAATACGACATACGACACGTTTTCTTTCAACAGAAAAAGCAGCGGAATCTGCAACCTTCCATTGAACAGTGCCGACGCGCATGTATCTGCCAATGGCAAGCTGAAGTTGACTCTGCAGCGAATGAGACGTTGAGAAACCCAGAGGAGCCCCGACACTGGGCCTTATCTAGTGTCCCTTCTACTGACCGCCTCAATTGAATCTGTCCTCCTCATTGGAGGATGCTTTTCGAGGGCCACTTTCGACCCCGTCCGGTCGTCAGACGGCATGCATGAATCCAGAAACGGACTCAGAGCGGCCTGTTTCTCCATGGAGAAAATTCAGTGCATCCGATGTCGATGGGTTGCCGGCGCTTGATACCTTTGTCCTCGCGCCAGCAGGTCACTCTCGCCTTGACCAGACCGCCTCTCCTCGCCACTCAACAGCCACGAAGCGAGCCAATAGCACTCAGCCGTTCCCACGTGGTCTACCCCCCTTCCCAAAAGCCCTTTTTAATCCCCCCTCGCCCGCCCACCTTCCTTGCCGCCCCCCCCTGCCATCCCCGGATGCGGACACCTCCCTGCTTCCTAGGGTGCTGCACCATGGGCAAGAGCACGCACGCTCTCCGAGGTGCCCATGCCGCGCCTCCCACCGCTCCCCCCGTGCCGGCAGCCGCCAGCGCCGCCCCCCCCCCCACCCCACCCCTGCCGCCACTGATGCCGCCGCCACCCCCCCCGTCGACGAGGCACGTGGCCTGGAAAGGATCCCCGCTTGAAAATTGGCACCGAGGTCCACACAGAGGCCACCCACGTGACGAACTACGTCGAGTGCTCCCGCCTGTTTCGGACGCTGGCCTCCACCAAGCTCGTGAGCTTGCGGGTGAAGGAGGTCATCCCGGGGTTCCAGAAGGACTGATGCCGCAAGACAGATCTGCGGGTAGCATGGGTCATGAAGACAAGGACGGTGGAGAAGACGCTGGCCTTGCGGAGCGTGAAGGCTTGCCCCCCCCTTCTCCGCCCCACTTTCTCCTTCGCCAAGCCTCGAGGGTGGCTCCCCCGTGACCCAGGCGTCCCAGATTGGGTTGGCGCTGCGCGAAGGTGGTCATCCCCTGCCCCCCTCGTCGCCAAGCGTCGGTACAGGAGCAGGAGGGGCTACCTCCGCGGCGCCTACGTTGCACCCTAAGACTGTCACCGCCCATGGTTTTCCCTGAACGGCAGGGTCTGTTCAGAAACCCGTCGGCGGTCCGGTGGCGCGATGCACCTCGTCGGTGCGGACACTGGAGGGGGAGGTCATGTAAGAGGATGGGGACTCGGCCGGCCCGGGGCAGACGCGCACCCCCTACGACTACTACCACTTCATGTTCCCGATGGAACAGCTGGCACGCATGGTCCGCCTGGCCTCTCCATTGCTCTAGCGGAGAGGTTTTCAGCCGACCACTGAAGAGGAACTCCTCAAGCTCATCGGTGTTATCATCCAGGCGACCCGCTATGAGTTTGGCTCGCGCACAGAGCTATGATCTACCAAGCTGCGCAATCCGTACCTGGTGATGCGGGATTTTGGCGAGCGCACGGGTCTCTCTCGCTGTCGCTTTGACTTCCTGTGGTCTTTTGTGGCATTTAGTGAGCAGAGATGTGGCGGTGGTGACGTCTCAGAGCAGAGCCGGTGGGAGTTAATTTCGGACTTTGTCAATTCCATCGCGACCTCCAAGTCTCCCTGAAAGTACCTTTGCATGGACGAGTCGGTGTGCAAGTGGTATGGGCAGGGCGGTCCTTGGATCAAGCGAGGGCTGCCCATATACGTCGCTATTGATCGCAAGCCTGAAAATGGCTGTGAGATAAAAAAAACGGCGCATTGGAGGAGCGGGATCATGCTGTGGTTGAGCGTCGTACCTCGGCCGAGCACCAGCAAGCCACAGGTACTGAAAAGGAAGACGGTCTGCCTCATGGCGCGGAGATGCTCAGGCGGCTGGTGGCACCCTGGGAGGTCACGCAGCGGTTCGTCTGTGCGGACTCATCATTCGCTAGCGTGGCGGCGGCCAACCAGCTGTTGGGTATGCGACTCCGCTTCATCGGCGTAGCGAAGACGGCGACACGTGGCCACCCCATGCAAGCGCTCTCCACGCTGGAGGTGGACACCCGAGGGGATCACGCCACGTATACCCACTCGACGTCAGAAGGGGCTTTACAGCTGCTGGCGTTGATGTGGGTGGACAGCGAGCGACGGTACTTCGTCTCGTAGACATCCAAGTCCTTGCCTGAAGAGCCGTATGACCGTGTACGATGGCACCAGATGGCATAGAATGCCCAGCGGGTCGCCCTGTCGATCAAGCTGCCACAGGTGGCTCAGGCGTCCTATGAGTGCTGCGCCCAAATTGACCAGCACAACCGCTGTAGGCAGGACGACATCCAACTGGAGCACAAGTTGGAGACGCATGAATAGTCAATGCGCGCAAACCTGTCGTTGCTGGGAATTTGCATTTTCGACTCGTGGCTGCTGTACTCGGGGGCTCGTGGAGCGACACACATTCTGACCTAGAAACACTCTTACGAGGACCTGGCGGCGCAGCTGATTGACAACACGTTCGACATGATCGTTGTCAGGGCGCGAGCCGCGACGGCTTCTGCGCCGGTGGAGAAAGTGGAGGCTCCGCTCCCCTGCAGAGTGGGGATTCACCTCACTCCCACGCGAAAGCGTTGCAATGGAGCATCTGCCGGGGACGGGGACCACCCGGTGCAGCGCATGTGCCGTGTGTGCAAGCGTCACAAAACCTCCCATGTTTTCTCGGGCTTCCGGGGAGGCGACGACGGGGACATGATCCTATGCGGCCCCAAGAAGGGGTGGTCTTGTCTCGATGTGCATCTGCGCGACGCGCATGAGCTGGATGTGTAGCGTCGACGATGCGATTGTTCTGTTTTCGGTTCTGTGTGTACACGTGTTGGTCTTTGATTCAAGTACCAAAGTGAGAGTAAACTAGTTAATTTGGACCCGCCCGTATCTCGTTGTCGCGGATTCCGTGCCCCTCACGGACTCCCCGGCTACAAATACAAGTTGGTCCCCCAGGGCTGGGACCAGGTAGCGAAGCTTCCATTTCAATACCGCAACACAATGATGTTTAAGTCTCAAGATCAATCACATGGCCAAAATTGGCTCAGTATTCGAGAGGGGGGAGGGGAGAGGCGGCGGGCGCAACGTACCCTGCTGGCGGCGGGGAACGCATCCGAACAGCAGGACAGCCCTGAACAACGCCTGGGGTAGGCCCGGCTCGCAGCACCCTCCCTTTCAGAGAGACACTAGTCCCCCCCTTGCCCCCCTTCCTCCTATCACCGAGTCGTTCGGAACCGATGATCTACCACCGTTCGAACTGTTTGACGCCAGCGCAATGACGCGGGTGCAAGTGATCGGAAGCGGTGGCCGAGAGACACGGATGGGAGGCGTCCAGTTACGAGAGCGGTTCGTGCATGCACGGTGTGACCGAGGACTTGCCGTCGCACTACGGAACACTCGTACAGACGGCCGCTGCAATAAAAGTGCTCCGAATTCTCTAGCAAGCAACAGAGGCCACTGCAGCCTAGTGGGGTACTCCCGCGCTCGTACTCGAGAGCTGACAGGCTCAAAAGAGCAGTGCAAAAGCCCGTTGGCTTAGAAAAGGTGCTCGCCCTTCCGGGCTTGAGCAATACCACCCGCTCCGAAAGACCACGGACGCTAAGGTTCAGTGAAATTGATGAAGATGGTTTTTAACCGCAATGAATGCCCCCTTCGTCTAGATGGCACTGTAACTGCTCAATTCCAGTTCTGGGTTCTCCCGCTGTTGACGGCTACTGGGTTGCCTCTCAATCCGAATCGTAGCGCCGTAGTTGTTCGTGGCTTAATCCTGAATGAAATTCAGGTGGCGTTGGGACGCACTTACCGAAGTTAAAATCTTCAGCTGTGATTTTATTTTTATTTTTAACACAATCACGACAATCTCCAATCACACATGCGGGATCGCGGACAATCAGACAAGTCAGCCTTGGCTGGGGCGCTCACCAAGCGACCGTCACGGCGGTCCGTATGCCCGCTGAATGCACGGAGTGAAGTCGCCCTCTTGTGGATGCAGAGATACCAGGCCAACTAGACAACGCTTTTCAATCTACTACAGTGCAGCGCTCCCCCGCTAATGGTGGTTGAACACAACAGTCCCACCTCTGGCCACCCCACCACAGCACACAACCCTCATTCTCAGCTCTCTTTCTCGTCGCTACTCCCCAGCCCCTCCTCCACATCCAGGGTCAAAGAAAGCCCGGTACTATATTCGCCAACGCTGGGAATATCCTGATCGCCGGCGGCAGTGCGCGACCCATCGCTGCTGCTGCACAGTAGCCCAGACCGGGCCAGCGTAGGATGTCCTCCCGGCCCAGCCTCTGGGCCGTCGACGGGCGCAGGAGGCGTCAATCGACCGGAAGAAATCTCTTCCGAGTCCTCCCCAGACTCGAGGTTGACGTCTTCCTCCAGAGAAGGCGGGGCAGCCAGTGCCTCGTCGACCGGGGGTGACCCCGATCCCGCCGCGGGGGATGACACCGGCGTAGGCCCCGGGAAGGGGCGCGCCATCATCTGCTGCTCCAGCGCCGCGTTTTCACCTTTCTGCGGCGGGAGAGGCACGCCCTGCTGGTTGTTGAAACGTGCAGGAAGTAGAAGGCCGGGCTGAACGCCAGAAAGAGGCACAACAAGCCCAGGACGCTGTGCCGGCGACGGCCCGACCCCCGCCCCGTCCGCTGCCGTGCCCGGCGCGGCGCGCGCAACGACGGAGGTGCCGGTGTGCCCCACGGACTAGGAGCCCGACGATTCCACCTCCATGGGGACGGGGGGGGCACCCTCAGCGGCCTCACTGTCATCGGGGACTTGGTCGAGAAACCATTTAGGTTTCTCGTAGGCCGCGGCCCACTGCTCGCGGACGCGGGCGACCTCATCCGCCTGCGGAGGCACGGGGGGCGGAGAAGCCCACACGGTCGACTGGTTTGTCAAGATGATCGCCTGGAAGCGCACGGGGACGAGTTCGCCCGCAACCCTGACGCGTTGCTCAAATCCGAGTTCACGGGACTGAGATGTCGGCGTGGACAGGTAGATTTGGAGATGGTCCGCGCCTGACCCGTCGAGGAGGGCCATACTGTCCGACAGCTTGTAGTTGGACGTGTAGAATGAGGCGCGCTCGCCCTGCAAGTCCTCGCAGGGAACGACCGCTCCGCCCACGGACGTATCCACAGCGTCCGTAAAAATTGTGACGGCTGTCGGGAAGTTGGTGTAGGCGGGCAGGGACAGAGCCGACGACAGCGGGATTGGCAAACCACCGTGAGTCACATGATTGTTGAGCGCCAGGGGACGCTCCAGGATTGGCAAACTCGTAGCGTAAAAGGCATTCCCCGATGGAGCCGGCCGAATGTGGACCTTGAGGTTGAAGGCCTGTCCGGAAGAAAAACAGACAGTATGCACAGTGCCACCGAGAAGCAAGACCACAATTGCGAATAGCGTCAGATGACTGGCCAAATGTGCCATAAAGAGCCATTCGTTCCATTTCACTGAAAATCAATCCGCGGAAGACGTCCACCGACAGAAGCATAGAAGGGACAAACATACCTGGCCAACGAGACGTCCGTCGCGCTTGAAGTTGTCAACAAACTGGGCGTATTGAAGCCAATGAAGAAGGACACGCAGGGGTCTCTAGAGGTCAACGAACACAAGGGTACTGCCGCGCGTCCCGGATGGACGGACGTCGCCCGCTGGAATGAACGCATTGACCAGAGCCACAGTCACACG
>ENA-ORXR01001820-ORXR01001820.1-marine-metagenome-genome-assembly--contig:-NODE-1820-length-21586-cov-12.329815_pt1 | contig 21586 bp, 19 predicted proteins | sample MGYA00237866_ERZ511479 | MGnify/ENA metagenome assembly ERZ511479 | reverse complement strand
TTGAATGAGGCGAGAGCCGTTTGCACAAGCGAAGGCCGCATCCATAAAGGCGGCTTAAAAGGCTTGATGGGCGCGCCGTCGCCGATATGTGTAGCGGTTGAATCCATGGCATAAAAATAGGCTTGAGGATTAGAAACTCAAGCCTAATTTAAGTCGTAATGCAGTAGCTTACTAAGCGGTCAGGAAGTGATCCGCAATATTCATATTGTCAGCAGGCTTAAGGCCGTAAGCTTTAATCAAATCTAAGATAGGTTCTTTCTCTGAGCTTTGAATAGCAACACTATATTGAACTTCACCGTCAATTTTTATTTCAGAAATTTCAGCGGTAACATTACCCTTCTTGTAAACTTCGCGCGATTTGACAGCTTCGAAATATTTGCTCTTACGCTGCAAAGACTCTGATAAGCTATCAGGTGTCGCGACGCTGTTCAGAGATCCCCGAAAACGTGGAATCGCACACCCAATTGTAGCGGACGTTGTACGCTTCATGGGGAAGGATGTCGTGATGGACCGCTCCCAGAGTTCAACTGGCTCATTATCATTTAGCTTAGACCGGATTTCGAATGTTGTATCATCGATCATACGCGGCATGACATTACGACGTCCGGGAATAAGGAAGTATTTCTCATTACGAGTTTCCGACTTAACAGATTCAAAGTCAGATACGATTTTATCACGCAATTCTTGAGTATCAGATTTGAATGTACGCCATTGAAAAAAACGTTCAGCTAATGTGCGGCGATGAGTGTTTACGGGTCTGTTATTGTAATAAAGCATGAGATCCTTTGGGATGGTTCGTGTGGGGCGATACAAGTGAAAAAGACCGCAGAGATTATTTCACGGCCTGTGCGACTATTTAAAAGAAAGCAAAATGAACTTTATAAATGGTCAGGTTAATTTGCATGAAGAAGTTATAACAGAGCATTATAAAAAATGCAAGGATTTGTTAATGATTTCAAACCCAAGGGCAAAATGTGAGAAAAACCCTATCGAAAATAAAGCTCCCAAATCTCAGCTAAGCAACAGAATTAAGGGAGGCGCTGTTTCAAAAGTTATGAGCTAGTCGCAAATTCCATGATAACCTCATCAACTGCTAGATTATCTCCGGCCTCGCAGGTAATTTTTGAGATCACGCCTTTCTTCTCGGCCCGCAAGGTGTTCTCCATTTTCATGGCCTCAACCACCGCCAAAGCCTGACCGTCTTGAACTTCATCTCCCTCTTTCACGAGGATAGAGACGATGACGCCTGGCATCGGACAGAGCAGCAAGTTGGACGTATCTGGCGCGAGCTTAATCGGCATGAGTTTGGCGAGCTCCGCGCCTCGCGGCGTGCGCACAGCGACTTTAAACTCACAACCTCTATGCCAGACATGATAGCCTTCAGAGCATTTTTTGGCTTTGAAATTAAACCCGTTATTATCAACAAAGGCCCGCACAAGTTCTTGGCCCGGCTTCCAGCTTGTCAGCACTTCCATTTCCACAGCGGCTTTATCTTCCTCGAGATTATTCATAACAATCGTGCGCAATCCGCGCTCGCCATTGATATCAGCGGTGTAATGCGTATCGCCAATTTGAACGGCCCATTCATCAGGGATATGACGCGCATGGTTAGAGAGCGCGCCGGAAATTTCTGCCGCGCGGTGCTCATTGATATCGTGCATCAGTGAGCAAACCGCCGCGATCTTACGCATATGGCCCGCATTGGGCTCCGCGCCTTCAAACCCATCAGGATACTCGTCGGCAATAAAGGCTGTGGTGATGTCCCCGCGCTCAAAGCGGTCATGATCATAGACAGCTTGCAGGAAGGGGATGTTGTGCCCGATACCCTCAAGCTCAAATGTATCAAGCGCATTTTTCATGGCGTTAATCGCCACGCCGCGATCCTCGCCCCACGTGCAGAGCTTGGCAATCATAGGGTCATAATACATGGAAATCTCGCCGCCCTCATAGACGCCCGTGTCATTACGAATAATCGCGCCGCTCGACAGCGTGCCTTCAGCCGGCGGGCGGTATCGCTTGAGGCGGCCAATGGAGGGTAGAAAATTACGATACGGATCTTCGGCATAAATCCGGCTTTCAATCGCCCAGCCATTTATACCGACATCTTTTTGCTTGATGGCGAGCTTATCGCCATTAGCCGATTTAATCATCTGCTCGACCAGATCAATACCGGTGATAAGCTCGGTCACAGGATGCTCGACCTGCAAGCGTGTATTCATCTCTAAAAAGTAAAAATTCTTATCCTTATCGACAATGAATTCCACCGTGCCTGCTGAGTCATAATCCACGGCCTTAGCAAGGGCGACAGATTCCGCGCCCATGGCTTTACGGGTTTTCTCATCGAGGAATGGCGACGGGGCTTCTTCAATGACTTTTTGGTTGCGGCGCTGAATGGAACATTCGCGCTCGCCGAGATAAATACAATTCCCGTGCTTATCGCCGAGGACTTGGATTTCGATATGGCGGGGCTGTTCGACAAATTTTTCGATAAAGATGCGGTCATCGCCAAAGCTGGTCGCGGCTTCATTTTTGGAGGATTGAAATCCCTCGCGGGCTTCTTCATCATTATAGGCGATCCGCATGCCTTTCCCGCCGCCGCCGGCTGACGCTTTGATCATGACGGGATAGCCGACTTTGTTTGAGATTTTGACGGCTTCCTCCGCGTCCTCGATCAAGCCCATATGGCCCGGCACGCAAGACACGCCTGCCTCTTGCGCGAGTTTTTTTGAGGTAATCTTATCACCCATCGACACAATCGCGTGGGGGTTCGGCCCGATGAAAGCGATCTTTTCTTTCTTCAGGCGTTTCGCAAATTCAGGATTTTCCGACAGGAAACCATAGCCGGGATGGATAGCATCCGCGCCTGTGCCTTTCGCGGCCTGAACAATTTTATCCATCACGAGATAGGATTGGTTCACAGCAGGCGGGCCGATGTGAACGGCTTCATCTGCCATACCGACGTGGAGGGCGTTCTTGTCGGCATCGGAATAAACGGCGACAGTAGAGATGCCCATTTTCCGCGCAGTTTTAATCACGCGACAAGCAATTTCACCACGGTTGGCGATTAGGATTTTTTTGATTTTGGTCATATTCTGGGAATACCCGTTAAGTTGGCGTCATTAATTGTAGTCATCCAGCCCAAACACTTAGGAACACCAAATTTCCAAAAAATAAGACCTGCAAAAACACAAAGAGTACTTAGTACAAGTGGCATGGCGATAATCAATTTTGTAAAATAGAAGTCAATGAAGCGGTTTGCTGACCTGATTGCCTTAGTTTGTTTTTTCAACTCGGTTTTGAGTTCATCACTAATTTTCGCATAGGCTGTCATAAGACCATCAAGAACTCTTCTATAGTCTTCAATTACGGATTGACATTGTTCAGCCGTAAAACTTCTGTCACGGACGTGTTGTAAAGATGAATTTTTAAAATCAGCTATATCGCCTCTAATCAGGTCTTGTGTTTCTTTCAATTTTTTGAGTTCAGCATCGAGCTTTTCAATAGTTTCAAATTTCCTCAATTGTTCACGTCTCGACTGAAACCAAAAAGCAAACGCGAACCAAATCCAAAGTGATAAAAACGTAACCTTCAAAAACAACAAACTAGGTTTCTTTTGCACCAATTTTTCAGATGACCCGACCTGCAAAGAAGCATCTACTTTGAAGTCCATAAATGGAAACTTAATCGACGGTTCAAATATCACTAACATTAGAAAAATAAATCCAAAGACCACCGTTTGGTAACTCAACCTGGTGTGCCGCGCTGACCATTCGATCTGCTTATTGTCTTGTGTGGTCGCCATTAAAACAGCAAGTTCCCACACTTAGTCCACCCAAACCCTTCATCCCGACGAAAGTCGGGACCCATCTCCTGCCGTGGCGGCACGAGATAAAGTTCCAGTGATGGACCCCGTTTTTCAACGGGGTGAACGGGTATGGAGGACGGGTTTGCCATATCTAAAGCGGCAAGTTCCCATGCTTCTTCCATGGGTTCTCTAACTTCTTATCCTTCGCCAACGCCAAGGCCCGGCAAATCCGTTTTCGTGTCGAGCGCGGCTGTATCACCTCGTCAATATAGCCACGTTCGGCAGCGCGGAACGGACTTAGGAATTTCTCTTCGTAATCCGCGACATGTTCCGCCGTTTTCTCGGCATCGCCCAAATCTTTGCGGTGGAGAATTTCCACGGCGCCCTTCGCGCCCATTACCGCGATTTGCGCGCTGGGCCAGGCATAATTAATATCGCCGCGCAGATGTTTCGGCGCCATAACGCAATAGGCGCCGCCGTAAGCTTTGCGCGTAATAACGGTGATTTTTGGGACCGTCGCTTCGCCAAACGCATAGAGCAATTTCGCGCCGTGCTTAATCACGCCGCCATATTCCTGATCCGTGCCCGGCAGAAAGCCCGGCACATCGACCAGCGTCAGAATCGGGATTTCGAAACAATCGCAGAAACGCACAAAACGCGCGGCCTTGCGAGAGGCGTCACTATCGAGGCAGCCCGCAAGGACCATAGGCTGGTTAGCGACGACGCCCACGGTTTGGCCTTCGAGACGGATGAAGCCGCATAAAATGTTCTTGGCGAAGTCTTCTTGGATTTCAAAAAAGTCGCCCTCATCCGCGAGCTTCGTGACCAGCTCTTTCATATCATAGGGCATGTTCGGATTATCTGGGACGAGCGTATCCAGCGAGGTGTCTTCGCGGTCATGCTCATCGTAAAATGTGCGAACAGGCACGCCGCTGCGATTATTGAGCGGGAGGAAATCAAATAAGCGGCGAATTTCCGACAGCGCCTGCATGTCATTATCATAGGCCCCGTCCGCGACCGAGGATTTAGACGTGTGGGTCTTCGCCCCGCCGAGCTCTTCCGCTGTTACGACTTCATTGGTCACGGTCTTGAGAACATCCGGTCCCGTCAGGAACATGTAGGAGCTATCGCGGACCATGAAGATGAAATCGGTAAGCGCAGGCGAATACACCGCCCCGCCCGCCGATGGGCCCATAATGACCGAAATTTGCGGAATAACGCCACTGGCGAGGATATTGTTCTGGAACACATCCGTGTAACCCGCCAGCGCCGCGACGCCTTCTTGGATACGCGCGCCGCCCGAATCCTGCAGGCCAATGATCGGCGCGCCGTGACGCATGGCCATTTCCTGCACCTTGTTGATTTTCTTGGCGTGGGTTTCCGACAGCGAGCCTCCGAAGACCGTAAAGTCCTGCGCGAACACGAATGTCTTGCGGCCATTGATCGTGCCCCAGCCCGTGACGACGCCGTCGCCCGCCATCTTGTTCTTTTCCATGCCAAAATCGGTGGAGCGGTGGGTGACGAACATGTCGAATTCTTCGAAGCTGCCCGGGTCGAGCAAAAGTTCCAACCGCTCTCGCGCGGTGAGCTTCCCTTTGGCATGCTGCGCGTCGATACGCTTATCCCCGCCGCCTTTGCGGGCCTGCGCCCGGCGGTCTTGCAATTCGTTCAGAATATCGCTCAAGCTAATCCCCTATGACTGTTCGATATTAGACTAATCACCCTACTGCCCGTTTATGGCAGTTCAACCCTGATCTAACGCAATTCCATCTATGATATAGCCGTTTTCCGTTAGCTGAAATTTTCAGCATATACATTCGTGACGCACCGCCTTGCGTCATTCGTAGTTGCATCGGCCCCGCCAAAAAGGGCACAGGCTGTGTAAATACCTATGACGGACCTCCCCCCGTTTTGAAAAACAGTCAGACCATGAAGCTCAACACGTCTTATATCATCGCCGGCTCGCTCGTTATTATCGGGGTCGTTTGGTTCGCGGTTAACAGCTTAGGTGAAGATGCGCCGCGGGCCGTCTCCACACCGGCCACAGCGAAAGAAGACGCCCGGCAAGTCACGCCGAGCGTGCAAGTCCGGCGTATCACGGCCAGCCTGCATCCGGATGTCTTGGATCTTTACGGACAATCACGCGCAAATCGAGAAGTCTCGCTCAAGGCGGAAACACTTGGGCTCGTCTCGCAGATTTTTGTGAGCGAGGGCACACGCGTTGGGCAAGGACAAACCGTTTGCAAACAAGACCTGAACGCTCGCCAAGCCCAAGTCGATCAAGCCAAAGCAAGTTTGCGCGCTATTGAAACGGACTTGGCCGCCGCGCGCACTTTGGCAGAGAAAGGCTTTCAATCCCAAACCCGCGTGACATCATTTGAGGCGCAATTAGACGGCGCGCGTGCAGCGTTGAAGCAAGCCGAAATCGAAGCGGATAATATCAATATTCGCGCGCCATTCTCCGGTATTTGGGAACGTCAGGATGCGCAGATTGGGGATTATCTCTCGCCCGGTATGCCCTGCGGCCTGCTGGTCGATCTCTCCCCACTAAAAGTTGATGTGCAGCTGACCGAGACACAAATCGGGCGCATCTCTAAGGGTAGCGCGGCTGTCGTGCAACTCGCCACAGGCGAAACCGTGGAGGGCAAAGTTTCCTTTATTGAGGCGAGAGCCGATCCCGCCACCCGCACGTTCCGAACGGAAATTCAGGTGCCTAATAATGACTATGCGTTGAAAGCCGGAGTCACGGCGACGGTTCGCTTGATATCCGGCGAGACGCTGGCGCAGCAAATCCCCGCGAATGTGCTCGCGCTGAATGACACCGGAAATGTCGGCATTCGCTATGTCGATAGCTCTGACATCGTGCGCTTTGCGCAGGTCAAAACGATTGACGAAGACCCGGCCGGAATTTGGGTCACGGGGCTTCCCGAAAATACCCGCGTCATTGTCGAAGGACAAGACTATGTTGCCGTCGGCATGACCGTTGAGGCCGTTGAGAGCTATGGCGGGACGCCCTAATGTCCATGCGCGACATGTCGCCCGCCGCACCCGGATTGCCCGGAATTGTCGCCTTCTCTATCCACCATTGGCGGATGACCATTGGCATAATGATGTTCTGCGTCATCGGCGGGTTGCTGGCGATTAGCCGCCTGCCAATGGACGCGGAACCTGATGTCCCTGTGCCTTTCATCAATATTCGGGTCGTTCTGCCGGGGGTCTCGCCGGAAGATGCAGAGCGCCTGCTCGTGCGGCCATTGGAGACCGAGCTGAAATCCATTGAAGGCCTGAAAGAAATCGAAGGCGTTGCCGCAACAAATGTGGCTTACGTTCTTTTGGAATTTGACATTGATGTCGATGAGGATCGCGTGCTGGCCGATGTGCTGGAAAAGGTCGACCGTGCCCGCGCAGAGTTCCCACAAGAAGCCCGCCAGCCCGTCATTGAGGAAGTCAGTTTTTCCGCGCTGCCAATTCTGACCGTCAATCTCTGGGGCGACGCGCCTGATCGGGAATTGCAACGCCGCGCCAAAGATCTCCAGCGAAAAATAGAAGCCATTCCCCTCGTGCTGGAAGCCAAGATCAGCGGCGAACGGACGGATGTTTTGGAAGCCATTATTGATCCGGCCCGCACAGAAAGCCTCGGTATCACCTTTGCGGAAATCGCCGGGGCCATATCTCAGAATAACGCCCTCGTCCCGGCGGGCGCATTGGAAACGGAGTCCGGCAAGTTTAATATCAAATTACCGGGTTTGATCGAAACACCGGAAGACATGGCCAGCCTTGTCGTTCGGCGAGGTGGGGACGGCGCGATCGTTAGATTAGGCGATATTGCTGACGTGCGGCGCGGCTATAAAGACCAGACAACCCTCGCCCGTTTCAACGGGCGTCAAAGCGTCAGTTTGGAAATCAGCAAGCGCCAAGGTGTCAATATTTTGGAAGCCAGCGATGAGGTTCAAGCGCTCGTCGAGGCGGAAAGTTCAGACCCGAATTGGCCGTCCACAATTAACGTGACCTTCAGCCAATCCCGCTCCGTTTATATCAAAGATATGATGTCGTCACTTTCGGCTTCTATCATCAATGCGGTAGTCTTGGTCTTTATTGTCTGCATTGCGGCATTGGGCTGGCGGTCTGCGATTTTCGTGGGTTGGGCCATTCCGTCCAGTTTTCTGATTGCATTTTTCGGCTTCCTCATCGTCGGGGAGACCATCAATATGATGATCCTATTTGGCCTCATTCTCTCCGTGGGTGTCTTGGTCGACAGCGCCATTGTTATTGTCGAATTTGCTGACCGTAAAATGGAGGAAGGCGTAAACCGCGTGGAAGCCTTTAAGATGGCGGGCGAGCGTATGTTCTGGCCAATTATGAGCTCTACCGCGACGACCTTGGCCGCCTTCCTGCCGCTCCTGTTCTGGGAATCCACGACCGGGAAGTTCATGAGCTATTTTCCGCGCACGATGATTTACGTGTTGTCGGCATCCACGCTTATGGCGATTATTTTTCTGCCGACAATCGGCGCGATTATCGGTTTAAGGCCCAAAAATACCACGAATGAGAATGTCGCAAAATTATCGGCCGGGGACGGCGACCCGTCAGAGACGACTGGATTTATCGGGATTTATGTGCGCCTGATTCAGAAGATTATCAACTACCCGATATTGGTGGTGGTTGGGATGATTTTACTCGCCGCAGCTATCGTTTTGACCTTTAAGTCGTCCATGGCCGGACCACCACCTAAACCCGTCGAGTTCTTCACACAATCCCCGTCAGAGCAGCTCTATGTTCTCGCGCGATCCCGGGGGAACACGACGGCTGAGCAATATATGACCATCGCAACCGACCTGGAAACCCGGATTGAAAATATTGACGGCATCGAATCCGTTTACACCGTGACAGGCGCTGGCGCTGGCGGCGGCAATTCTCTTAATGGTGTCGGCAATGTTCCCTCCGACACTGTCGTGCGCCTATACACAGAGCTGCTGCCCTTTACGGAGCGCCGCAGCACGCAAGCAATTATGGATGATCTGAACGACGCCGTCGCAGGTATCCCCGGCGTTATCACCGAAGTCACTGCCGTCGATCAAGGCCCGCCCATTGGGAAGGATATTGGCATACAAATCAGCAGTGACGTCCCGGCGGACCTTCGATCCGCGACGGCCAAAGTCCGCGAGAAACTCACGGCGATGGAAGGCATTATTGATATTGAAGACACCACGCCCCTGCCCGGCGTGGAATGGGAATTTGTCGTCGACAGAGCCGAAGCCGGGCGATTGGGTCTGGACGTTAGCCGCATTGGTGCGGCCCTGCAATTCACAACAGAAGGCGCACTGGTCGGACGCTATCGTCCGCTGGATTCTGATGAAGAAGTCGACATTCGCATTCGCTACCCTGCCTCTGCCCGCACGTCATCAGAGCTGGACCGATTGCGCATTCAGACACCACAAGGCGCTTTGCCATTATCCTCGGTCACGACTCGGATTGCTAAACCCCGTCAGGATAAAATCGAGCGCCGCGATCTGCTGCCTTATTACGTCGTGCAGGCCAATACCGCGAAGGATTACGCCACAAATATCCAAGTCGAAGAGCTGGCGGAGTGGTTAGCGGAAGAGGCCGATTTCCCGCCGTCTGTTCAAACAAAATTCTTGGGTCAACAAGAAGAAAACGCGGAAGCCCTCGCCTTCTTCAAAGCTGCCGGACTTGCGATTATTTTTATGATGAGCGTTATTCTGCTCTTGCAATTCAACAGTTTCTACCATGTGTTTCTAACCATTTTGGCTGTCGTCATGAGTGTCTTTGGTGTCTTGTTGGGTTTGGTTTTTTATTCCTATGTCTCAATGATCCTAACACTGACCGGGGTTATCGCCCTGGCAGGAATTGTGGTGAACAATAATATTGTTCTGATTGATGCCTATCAGCGATTGCGCGAGCATGGGTTTAATGCTGTTGACGCCGCCATTAGAACAGCCGCGCAACGCTTGCGCCCGGTTTTTCTGACAACGCTGACAACCGTGGTTGGGCTCATGCCGCTTATCTTGGGCTGGCAGGCTAATATTTTCACGGGTGAATTTTCCACTAATGGGTCGAGTACATCTGAAATCTGGGCGCCGATTTCCTATGTTGTCGCTTGCGGTTTGGGCTTTGCAACAATCCTAACGCTGATCGTAACGCCGGTGATGCTGGCAATGCCAACAGTGTTGCGCGACCAAGCGAAACGGTTGTGGCGATGGACAATCTACAGATTATGGCCGTGGTTTAAATCAAAGCTGAAGCGCAGCAAAACTAAACCTATTCCCCGCTCACATTAGGCGCAGTTTCAAGACTATCCCCCCGGTGAAGGAGACGGCGCGAAAATAACCGTAGTCTGACCGCCACCCCCGATGAGCGTGCGGCGGACTTGCCATTGCTTCGGATCGATATTGACCGACAGCGCCCCGCTGCCATCCGTATCTTCTTCCTGCAAAAGCGGAAGAAAAATAAACGGCACGGAAATTGAAATCCGCTCCTCCGGCGCATTTGGCGCGCCAGAAGCCGGAATAAGCTCAGCCGTGAGCTGAATTTTCGCGGGCGGTAACATGCGTCCTGCAATAAAATTCCAACGTCCACCGACACCGATTCCGGTCTCACCAATGACAGCATTTTGCGCGTAAAACCGAACCCGCCCGGGAACCGAGGAGGTCCCCGTAATAATGACGCCGCCCGAAAAATCATAGTCAATCACCGACAAACTCAAAGGACCCGAGCTGGGCGTGCCGCCGAATGGAGATTGGATAATGCGCGTCGGACTACCCGGAGCCGTCACCATAATAAGCGCGGATGTCTTATAAATAGAGATCGGCGGAGCTTCAGTTTCAGTCTCGGAAAAGAGCTCTCCCTGCTGCGCGCGGTCGGGCTCGGTTTCAGGTATCGGCAAACGAAAAACGGTTTCTTCAGACCGGATGGCGGGCGCGTCTTCGCCCATATAAAGTTGAGCCTCCAAAGCCATAGGCTTGTCTTCCACATCCAGCGTAACCCCCCATTGGCCAAGATCATTGACGCTCACCTGCCGGAGACGCTCTCCGCGATTGGTGATCACGACCACAGCGTCAGGCTCAGCTCTTCCGGAGAGGCGAAGGCGTTGAAATGTGCCGTCACGAAATTCGCTGATCCGCTGAAAGCTGGCGGGTTGGACGCCGATCACGCTCCCATTCGTCAACTCCGCTTTCGTCTCCGCTTCGGTCGCGGATCGCTCACCTGCGTCCGATATCTGGAGGGCGGCGTATAGCAGGATCGCCAAAATCAACGCAGCCCCAACAATCAGGATATAGCGTCCCGGATTAAATTTTGAGGTTGATTTCTCAGACGAGGGTTTCAAAGCGGGTAACATCTCCTATGGCGGGGCTATTCAGGCATCCTTTATGTCGATATTAAATGAAACGGAATAGAATGACAGACGCCAAATCACTCAATATTTGTGTCTTCTGCGGATCCTCCCCGGGGGTTGATCCGGCGCATTTGAAACTGGCAACGCATCTAGGTGAGCAAATTGCCGCGCGCGGTCATGGCCTCGTTTACGGCGGCGGCGGGCTCGGGCTCATGGGCGCGACGGCACGGGCGGCGCGAGACGGCGGCGCGAAAGTCATAGGCATTATCCCGCATTTCCTCAATGAGATTGAGCGCACGATTCCCGGGATTGAGCATGAATTTGTCGACGATATGCACGCCCGTAAAATTCGCATGTTCGATCTGGCCGACGCCTTTGTGGTGCTACCTGGCGGGGTTGGAACCTTGGAAGAAGTCATCGAAGTCATGAGCTGGCAGCGCCTAAACCTGCATGACAAGCCGATCGTTTTTCTGTCCGATACCGGATTTTGGGATAAATTGGTCAGTGTGTTGGACGATATCATCACCGCTGGATTCGCTCCGGATAGCCTTCACGCGGATATCGAGTCTGATGCGGATATCGACGCAGTTTTCGACACCATTGAGCGACGCTTGAAAGAAGGCCGGAAAGCCCAACCGCTCGGCGGAAAGCTCGACAACATTGCGGATCTCGTTTAGACAATCACGCCTTTCAGAATTGGCGCGAGGCCTGTTGCGTCAATCGCGTCAAAGCTGCCGACTTCGGTTGAATCAACGTCAAAGACTGCGAACAAAGATCCGTCAGGCCCGTAAACCGGGACAACGATTTCACTGCGGCTGCGCGCATCACAGGCGATGTGACCGGGGAAGGCGTGGACATCTTCGACGATTTGAACCTCGCCCGTTTTCGCCGCTGCGCCGCAGACCCCGCGCGAAAACGGTATCCGCAAACATCCCAATGTGCCTTGATAGGGCCCTATGACGAGCTCATCTGTTTTGGCTGGGTCAACGACATAGAATCCCGTCCAGAAATAACTCTCAAAAGCTTCTGACAATAGACAACTCACCGTTGCCATGCGCGCAACATTATTCGTCTCGCCGTCGAGGACCGCCGCAATTTCTCTTGCGGTTTGGATGTAGGTTTCAGCTTTGGTCATAGCGGCGATATAAGGAGACCTATCGCAATCGTCCATAGGGTTAGATGAAGGCCCGCGCTGCGGCACGCCCGGACAGCCATGCGCCTTGAACGCGTCCGCCCAAACACCAATCCCCTGCCACGACCAAGCCGTGGCCTTTCAGACACGGCACATCCGGGGAGGTTTTATTGGAGGCGTAAAGCCAGCGGTGGAGCGCGATATGCGGTGCTTCATCCAGCGGCAAGCCGAGTAGCGGCGAGGCGGATGTCAACATCATATCCTGTATCCACGCTCGATCCGCGTCGACATTCGCATCAGACCAAGCGGCCTCGGAATGAACCACAATCGTCCCGACATCCTGCGAACGGCCCGGCTTGGAATTATTGATAGAAATCCAGTCAATCGGCAAATCTTTCACCCGTAATGTATCCCACCCCGGATTGATGGGTTCGGAGAGTCCAATCATGAGACAGAAGCAGGCATGCATCTCCGCCGCCTCAACAGAACAGCGTTTCATAAAACCGACGGGTATAATCTTCTCGGCTTGCGCGGGCGGTAAGGTTGAAATCACTCCGTCAAACCCGGTCTCGGTCGAGCCATCTTCAAAACTAATGGTCCAACTTTCGGCCTTTAAAACAGACGCCACCCGCCGCCCCAGATTTACATCTAAACCTTCTGCCCAATATTTCGGGAGGCTGTTCATACGCGGCGTCCCGACATAGCGGGCGCGCCCGGTGTCACCGCTGAGGGTTCCTGTTTTGAGATAGAGAGCCTTCGCATCCCAAGGCGCGGCGACTCCCGCCTCTATCGCCGCGTCGATCTCGACTTGGAAATCCGCATCTTGAACCGTGAAGAATTGCGCGCCATGGTCGAACTCCCAAGCCTCCGCATAGCGCGTTGACATACGCCCGCCGACGCCGCGGGATTTGTCAAACAAAACAGCTTCAATGCCGTGCCGTCGTAGCTCCCGGGCGGCAGACAATCCGGCGACGCCGCAGCCTAATATCGCAATTTTCATGAGCGCTGAGTCACTTCTGTTAGAGTTTCAGAGGAATGCGTTAAAGCCGACTTCTTCGCACGATTCCAAAAGCGAAAAAACCGTCCTGTGTCCGTATCGGCAGGAATTTGAGCAAGGCGCGGGGCTTCGACAACAATGACAGTGTGGTCTTGTTGCAAATCGGAAAGCGCTTGTTGGATATAAGGGTCCGGCGATCCGGCCGCATATATAGGCTGCCCATCCGATAAGGCTGACAAAATCTCTACAGGGTTCCCCGCATAAATCGGAATATCGAGATCATGCGCACATTCGTAAATAAAGACGCGTCGCTTGAGGGAATAGGCTTGCCTGTCATGCTCCTTTGTATCCCAGATGAAAACGGGCCTCGCATTGGGACCTCCCGATTGAAAGACCGGATGGTCCAGCGTTATCGCATCTTCATGAACCCAGATAACACTCATGGCTTTGGTCCAAGATTCGGGAACAGACGCGCGTAGAGGTCTTCATATGTACCTGCCAACGGCGCATTGGTTTCAATCCGCGTATCCACATTATCACCGGAAAAACGCGCGACGTTCTCTAAATTAAAATAATATGGTTTGTGAGAAAATGTGCTCGCCGCCCATTGCCAGGACAGATTGTTAGATGCGGGGTCGCCGTCGAGGAGGTGTGTCAAAAACCAAGCCGCCCCAGCTTGCCATTTCACATGCCGCCAATGACAAATATACCCTGCCAAATAGAGACGTGCATGGTTGTGGAGATATCCGGTTGTCAATAGCTCAGTAATAAAGCCATCCAAACATGCAATGCCTGTTCGTCCTTCGGTGATGTCGAGCGGCAACTCGTCCTGATAGTCGTCAGGGGTAAATCCCGTCTTATAGGGTTCTACGCTTTGCCAAATCGCTTTCGGGAACTCTTCATACAGCCTCTGCCAATATTCCCGCCACGCCAATTGCTGGATGAACTTCCCTGCCGATTTTGTGTCGGACAAATCGAGCGCACGGTCCCGCACATCGGTGACGCTTGTGACCCCGTGGCGAATATAGGGGGACAAGCGCGTAACAGCGCCGTCCAGATGGTTGCGAGTTGACCCATATTTCGCCGGGTCCAAACCCGCCAAGCGTTCCGCTGCCTGCGCCCGGCCCCCTTCAATATCTGAAACAAGAAGGTCCGACTTCGAAAGTCCGGGTGATAGGTCCCTAACGTGGTCGACAAGGCTCTGGCGATCAGATACCCCTAAACGGGTTATAGCCTGCGGGGACGACAATTTCGGCATTGTTCTTTCCATTTGACTAACCATGTGGTTGATACGCGGCAGCGCCCAAAAACAGGGCAAAATGGGATATTTTTTCGTATACGAAATAAACCTTAGAAGAATTGTTCGTTTCCATATCTTTTTCGCTGGAAAAATTTAGTTTCTCGCTCTATTGGACCGCTGAAACTGCGACTCTGGCTTGATTGACAGCGCTGTCAATTCTATTCGCACCGCAGACCCAAGACAGGACGCAAAGCATGACTATACGACTCGCTATAAATGGATTTGGACGCATCGGACGCAATGTTCTGCGGGCACTGGTCGAACAGGACCGCGACGATATGGAAATCGTGGCCATCAATGATTTGTCTTCGACTGAAAACCTCGCGCATCTTTTGAAATATGATTCCGTTCACGGACGTTACCCAGGCAAAATATCGTTCACGGACACAAGCCTAAATATTGGCGGGAGTGATATCGAAGTCACATCCATTCGGAATTTGGAGGACCAGAACTGGGCAGATAATAAAGTCGATATTGTTTTGGAATGCACAGGAATCTTCAAGGCGCGTGACGCGGCGGCGAAACATTTGGCCGCCGGCGCGAAGCGCGTGCTGATTTCTGCGCCAGGGGACAATGCCGACAAGACAATTGTTTACGGTGTCAATGACGGCGAGCTGACAGCCGAAGATGTTATCGTCTCTAACGGGTCTTGCACAACCAATGCCCTCGCCCCGATTGCCAAAGTCCTACACGAGACAGTCGGGATTGAAAAAGGTTTCATGACAACGGTCCACGCCTATACGGGTGACCAACCCACGCTGGACGCGGTCCACCGCAAGGACTTCAACCGAGGCCGCGCGGCAGCTATGTCCATGATCCCGACCTCAACAGGTGCCGCGAAAGCAATCGGTCTCGTTATGCCGGAACTCGCCGGGAAGCTGGATGGTAAAGCCATTCGCGTCCCAACCCCAAATGTGTCCGTCGTCGATTTGGTTATCAATACGGATAAACCTGCCAGCGCAGATGCCATTAACGCAGCCTTCCGCAAGGCGGCTGACGGACCGCTGAAAGGCGTGTTGCAAGTCGTTTTAGACAAGACTGTCTCAATCGATTTTAATCACGATCCGCATTCTTCATCTGTTGTTCTCGGCGAGACCGTGGTGATGGGCGAGAACATGGTTCGCGTGCTGTCTTGGTATGATAATGAATGGGGTTTCTCCAACCGGATGCTGGATACGGCAGCGGCGATGGCGAAATTTCTGTAGGAGGCGAAGCCATCAAACGCATGACCACGCAAGAGTTGCTCACAAAGCTCGAAACACATTTGTCAGAACATAAGCAGGCGGTCGTCTCCGACCCGCAAGCCAATCCTGTCAAACTTCTGGCCTATGATATATCAAAGGCTGTTGAAGACCGCAGCGTTGCCTTTCGCGATATTGAAGCCTTGGTCAAAACGCTATCCGACCGTGGCGCTATTGATCGGGCCAATCGCCTCCGCGAGCGCGCCGGAGTTGATCGCTTCGAAGAGCTGCACAGCGAGATTGCCCGCATTGCAGAGGAGAAGGCCGCCGTCGGGTTCGAAACTTTTAAAAGCTGGGCGGAAACACCCGGTCAAGGCATCGTCCTAACGGCGCATCCAACCTTTTCCCTCTCTCGCGATATCCGCAATACGCTGGGTGCAATTGCCTCCGCCAAGAGCAAAGACATAGATGGATTGACAGAAACCCTGAAAACCCATCCTTATCTCCCCAAACGCGCGCCAACCCTCCTTGAGGAACACGACGATACGCAAGCGACCCTGATACGCATTCAAGACGCCTTGACCAAATTAAACGTAGTTATATTGGACGTCGCAGCCAAGCAGTTTCCGAAACAGTGGACGAGCCTAACCCCGCATTTGGCGGACGCGTATAGCTGGGTTGGATATGACATTGACGGCCGGACTGACATCTCTTGGGGCGATGCGTTGCGCTTACGCCTGTCAGAGAAACGGGATCAACTATCTCGTTATGCGAAAGAAGCCGCACGGATAGCAGGGACTGGTGGATTTAAGGCTCAAGCCGAAGACGCAGTGGACAATTTGTCGGACCGGATCAAAGCCGGGCTCGCCTCTGCCGAACGTGACTTGGATCTATTTGAGGAAGATTTAGACAATCCCGATAATCTGGTAGCCGCCGCCAATAATTTAACGCGAAAGTCCCCGCGTCGTTTCACGGAACTCACCTCACTCTTACCCGATATCGAAAGCGCTATTGCGGGCGCATCCAAGGCGGAAATCCAACGCGATTTGATCTGCCTGCGTGCACAAATGAAAGCTTTCGGCCTTGGCACAGCACGGATCCATTTCCGCTTAAACGCCCGCCACGTCATGAACGGCGTCAAGGGAATTTTCGGCCTCTCTGACTCCGGGTCGGACACGCGGACTGTTTTAAACCGCGCAACGAAACTCACGAAATCGGTCAAGCCGCAGCCCGTGAACTTCGCCTCGCTCGCACTGGAGAAATCCACAGCGCATGAGAAGATGATCCTGATCGCGCAAATCCAGAAATATATCGACGCCTCTGTCCCGATCCGCTTGCTCATTGCGGAGACCGAAGACGCGCTTGTCCCGCTCTCCGTGCTCTATCTCGCACGCCGCTACGGCGTTGCCGATATGCTCGATATTTCGCCTTTGTTTGAAACAGCTGATGCGCTGAACAACGGTGGGCGGATCATCAGCAAAATGCTGGAAAATCCGGTCTACAGAAAATACATCGAAGATCGCGGCGTCTTTGCCATACAAACCGGATTTTCAGATGCGGGGCGGTTCATGGGGCAAATCCCTGCGACACTTGCCATTGAACGGCTGCAATCTCACTTTGCCCGCGAGATGGAACGTCATAATATATCAGACGTCACAGCGCTCGTGTTTAACACCCACGGCGAAGGTTTAGGCCGCGGCGGACACCCCGGTTCAATCAAGGAACGTCTTGATTATGCGATGAGCCCATGGGCCATTTTACAGTTCGAACGCCGGGGCATCCACCTGTGCCATGAAACGAGTTTCCAAGGCGGGGACGGGTATCTTTGGTTTCAAACGCCTAAGCTTGCCGCCGCGACAATCTTCTCGCTTATCGGTGGACGCATGTCAGACCGCAGTGCAGCCGGAGACGATCCATTTTATACGGAGAAAGATTTCTCTTGGGATGTCTACCGCACGATAGGGTCTGAACAGGACGCGCTATATTCCGACCCTAACTATGTTGGACTGCTCGGGGGTTTGGGTCAGAACATGTTGATCCCGACTGGCAGCCGCGCGGTAAAACGCGCGAAGTCCGGCTCTGGGGCAGATATGTTCAATCCACGTCTTTTGCGCGCCATTCCGCATAATGCGATTTTGCAGCAATTCGGCACACCCGCTAATATTGTCTACGGCACAGGCCGCGCCGCTCGAATTGACCCTGAAAAATTTGAGGCGCTTTACGCCAATTCCGCGCGCGCCAAATCCATCTTTGATTTGGTTATCACATCCATGGGCCGCACAAACCTGTCAATATTAACGGGCTATGGACGTCTGTTTGATCCGGGTTTCTGGATTAGCCGGGCGCTATCCGGGGCAGAACCGCTCTTGGCTAATCGGTCCTTGGTTGTTGCGGAAACGCTGGAGGCAACGCCTTGGAGGTCACAGATTATGGATCTCGCCAATCGCCTGCGCCTAGATAAATATGACAGCCACAGAATTTTGGCCCGTTGTGATAAGACCGCTGATTTCTCGCCAAATGATACGCTCGTTATTCTACATGCGCTACGCCTTGCCGTAATCATGAAGATGATGATCACCTTGACAGAGCTTCCCGTCATTTCTGATGAGGCCACATCGCGCCTATCCGCCTTGCAGCGTATGCAGACTTTCCAGATCGACGATATTCTGCGCGATTTGCGTGAGAGATATCCAGCCAAGACGGCTCCGTTGGAATGGACGGAAGCGCTGTCAGAGAAGACAGGCACACCCGTCACCTCCGGAGGATATCTGCATATTTCGGATTTTGTAATCAAGCCGCTCGACCGTGCCAAAGATTTGGTCCGTCAGATTACGATTGCGGTGACACACCATTATGATGCATTTGGATAGAACTTAGAGCAGCTTATCTTGCTGCCTCGACATGCTGGCTTTCAGCGCATTTATGGCGGACCGAATACGCGTTTTGACTGTGCCAAGCGGAAGACCCGTTTCGGCGCTGATCTGTTTATGCGTTTTAAATTCCAGAAACGCCATGTGGATCGCCATTTGTTGGGCCTCCGTCAAGCGCGCAATATGCTCCCGAAGGATTTCCGTGCTTTGGCTCGTCATGAAGTCTTCCTCTGCGGAGGGCACTTCATCATCAGCAATGACTTTCATCAGCTCTGGATCGCGCACATCCATACGGCCATGTTTGCGTTGATGATCGATCCATTTATTACGGGTCAATCGGTAAACCCAAGTCGCAAAACTCGCTTTTGCCGGATCGAACAAAACCGCGCGCGTCCAGACTTTGATCATGACATCTTGCACGATGTCTTCCGCCGTGCCGTTACCGACACCGCGGGCCATCAGCCAGCCTTTTAATTTCGGCCTATAAACTTCAAACAGGTCAGAGAGCGCCTGTGCATCCTCATCAGATTTAATGCGCTCAAGCCACGCAGCATCCCGCTTAGCGGCGCTTACCGATTTTTTGGAAGGCGCAAAGCCGCGCTTGACCTCCGTTTGATTTCTACTCATGGCCCTCTCCCTTGTCTGGCGAGGCGTGTTGGCAAGCTTAGGTCAGGGATTTGAGAAAGTCATTGTCCAAATCAGTAACACGCCGGACTCAGGTGTGAGAAGGTAACACATCTAAATTAGGTTCGGGCGAATAGGCCGTGTAGGTCGTCCCGTCACCGCTCTGCATATTGGGCGCTTCGGCCCCGCCACTGAGCCCCCACCACCGGAGACCTGATAGCGCAGGCAGTAACGAATATTGGCATGATTCATGGTTGAAAATATATTTTATCTCTTGACTCTTTCCAACTCATTCCTCATATTTCTGTTATGACAGAAACTACTGACATAGAAAAACTCCCTGAAGCTGTTGAACGCTTTGTCCTGCATTGGGGTGATCTCGGCGGAACCTGGGGCGTCAACCGGACGGTCGCGCAAATTCACGCGCTGCTTTATATGACGGAAACACCGCTTAACGCCGAGGACATTCAGATGCAGCTTGGCATTGCCCGCAGTAATGTCAGCAACAGCTTGAAAGAGCTCATGGCTCTCAAACTCGTGCGCCGCTTCCCCATCGCGGGCGACAGACGCGATCATTTCGTCGCGGAAACGGATGTTTGGCAAGTCGCCCGACATATTGCCGCCGCACGTAAAGCCCGTGAAATTGACCCTGCGCTCGCGACCCTGACAGAATGCCTCGCAGCCGCGGCAGGAGACAATCAGGTCACGGATGAGCAAATGAAACGCCTACGCGACATGCACGATTTCACGGCCACAATGGACCGTTGGTACGAAAAGATGTCGTCACTCCCCTCATCAACCCTCTCGCGCCTCGTCTCAATGGGAGACGCAGTCGTGAAGGTTCTAAAACTGGGACGTAAAGCAGAGTGATGTAAAGGAGCGGCGAAATGGTCGCCTATAGATTTGAAGAGACAGAATGGCCCCGCAAACCAATAGCGGAGCTGAAACACAATCAACCCCTTGGCGATCTACGCTTTCGCCAGCTTTTTACAGATGAACAATGGAAAAGCCTGCCCCTGCCTGTACGCAACCGATTTGGACGGCGCGTCGGAATTGGTGATGCCCTCATCTACAGAGGGCATGTAGATTATAATCACGTGAACCGTTGGGGCCGCATCCTAAATGAAGTGCTGAGATTAGTCGGCGCGCCCTTGCCGCTCGATACACAAAACACGGGCGCGGCGGCGATTGTCACCGTAACCGAAGCCCCTGACGGCAGCCAAGTTTGGATGCGCCAATATGCGCGCCAAAACACCAAAAGGCCCTTCCCGCAAGTCATTCAAAGCGCGAAGCACTTTAAAGGCCCGGCGGGCATTGAAGAACATATCGGCGCGGGTATTGGTATGAGCCTCATCCCGCTGGTCGAAGGCATCGAGCTTGTCTTTCGCGCGCAGGATATTTTTTGGGATATTCCGGGGCCTTGGAAAAAACTCCGCCTGACCCTCCCGCGTTGGCTCGGCCCAAGCGTGTTACGCGCCGGGCATGAGGAGATCGGAAACGGCGAATTCGCCTTCACTTTAAAGCTGGAACATAAATGGTTCGGCAAACTGGTGAATCAACGCGTCCGGTTTGAGGACGGTCTTGTTCATGAGTGAAATAAAAGAAATTGCAGATCAAGACCCGCCCGGTTTTTTTGCCACGCTGAGTGCGGCAACACTTACCTTTTGCATGATTGCGGCACCGTTCCTCATTGTCTGGTGCTCGCTCGGGCCACGCCCGAGGGTCCAGGAGATTATCGTAGTCTCTGCGTTTGTCTTAATCTGTATGGGCTTGACCTTCTTTTTTGTCGGCGGACTGACAGCCTCCCTATTCTGGATAATTTTTAAAGACTCAATAGGCTTGAGTCTCAAAAACGCGGCGATGGTTGGTGGCTTCACTGGCTTCACCATCTCCGCAGTCGTAATGTTGGGAACGCAGGGAGAATTTATAGGACGCGACAGTGTCCGGGCAACATACGGTCTGATTGTCGTCTTCATGACAACCTGTCTTGGCGTGCTCACGTGGTGGAACGGCTATCGCGTTGTGCTCAATCGCCGACGAAGACAGCGAGGAGAAATGCAGTGACCCTCACCCTCTGGATATTTATCGCGATACAAATGGCGATGGGCGCGCTCGACACGCTTTATCACCATGAGTTCACGGAGCGCTTGGCTTGGCGAGATAGCCAAGCGAAGGAGTTGAAGCTTCATGCCCTGCGCAATATCGCATACGCCGTGGCCTTCACGTTGCTTGCCATATTTCAGCCCGGTGGTTGGTTTGCGATGGGATTAATTATACTACTCATCGCCGAAGTCGGCGTGACCTTGCGCGATTTCGCGGAGGA
>ENA-ORXR01001818-ORXR01001818.1-marine-metagenome-genome-assembly--contig:-NODE-1818-length-21608-cov-19.646742_pt1 | contig 21608 bp, 21 predicted proteins | sample MGYA00237866_ERZ511479 | MGnify/ENA metagenome assembly ERZ511479 | reverse complement strand
ATTTTATAAAGGTGATGCTTTTTTATTATGAAATTATTTTATGTAAAAATTAAATACTATGTCAAAACGACCAAAACCGCCTAACGCTCCAAGTGGAACGGGCAACAAATCAGGTAAAGGACGCGGTAATAACCCACCTGCGCCACCAAAGCCTAAACCAAAAAGCAATTAAAATCAAGGGCTGCACTTTGCAGCCCTTTTTATTTGACGGAACGTAAAACGATTTTGCAAATCGTCCGTAGCGCAATGCGTCTCGCTTGCGTTTTCGTAACGTAGAGAAAATTCATGAATTTTCTCTACGTTACGTGTAGTATGCGGACGCAAGCCGGAGGCGTTACGCTACGTTTCGCATTTGCAAATCCCCTAATTTTTCCCTAATTTTATCATTGAAAAAATACATCTTCAAGCAAATACAAAATCATGGTAGATTATTCCGACATAGAAACAACCACCAATCCATCCGGTAAAAAAGTCGTCGTGATTCCGTTGGAGGAATGGGAAAAAATTCAAAAGGAATTAGACAAATTGGGGGCGTATAAACCTGATTTAGAGGAAGCTATCGTAGAAATAGAGGAAGAAGTCGATTATGATAAAATTTTGGCAGCACAAAATTACAAACCAATTACTTACGAAAAATTTCGCGCACTTGCTGATGAGATTGAATGGGAACACTCGTTGGATGAGATGCTTGCTGCATTGGATTGACCCGAAAACACATGACCAATGAATTACCTGTTAGACACCAATATCGTCATATTATATAGTCGGGATTCGGATATTTCAAAACGAATTGAGGACGAATATCGCTTGTTTGACAAATCAAATACGCTTGCCGTTTCAGTTGTTACACTTGGCGAAATTAACGCATTTATCAAAAAACTCGGCATCGGCGACAAAAAACGCCAAAAGATAGACCGCATCCTCAATCAACTCGCCAAAGTCAAACTCAACTCAAAACCTATCATCGAAAGATACGGCACAATCGACGCATACAGTCAAGTCAAACTAAAAGATAAGCCCAGCAATTTCACCGCCCGAAATATGGGTAAAAACGATATGTGGATTGCTGCCACCGCAAGTGTGTATAATCTCACTCTTCTCACTACGGATAAAGATTTTAACCACTTAAAAGACGAGTTTGTGAATCTTGAATTTGTTGATGTTGAAATGTATAAGCAACGCTAATCCAGTTTATTTATCCGAAAAATAATTATGGAATAATTCAAGTGAACGTAAAACGATTTTGCAAATCGTCCGTAGCATAATGCGCCTGTGCCGACGAATGACGGTATCTCGCTTGCGTTTCCGTAACGTAGAGAAAATTCATGAATTTTCTCTATGTTACGTGTATTATGCGGACGCAAGCCGGAGGTGTTACGCTACGTTTGTTTTGCGTCCCGATTCAATCATTTTAATAGCTTCATCATAAGGAATACCGGGTTCGTCATCTGCCATACCTTCATCATATAGACGGACATCATCCAAGTCCTCTAAGAATTCTATGATTTGTTCAAGCACTGCGGCATCGTTAGTATCAGCAACGATACGCATGATGTTGTTTTTTATATGTAAAGCGTCTGCACTCATTTTTGTTTGATTTTAATTGCAATTTACGGAAAAAATAGCATTCATTCAAACAGACTTATAAGCAATCAGGCTTTTCATTTGCGTTTTTTGTTACTATCTTTGAATTGATATGTTTAAATCGTCCTCATCAAATTTCCAAGCCTAAACCATACTCATACATGAAACACCTACCCGACATCTACCCCGAGTTGCTCGAAAGCATCAAAACAGCGATTCAAGCAGAACGCAGTCGTGCGATACAGCAACTGACGCGCAGTTTGATTATCGTATATTGGGATATTGGCAAGTTGATTGTTCAGAGTTTAGAGACTGAAGGTTGGGGCAAGGGTGTCATTGAACAGTTGTCGAAAGATTTACAAAAAGCATTTCCGGGAAAGACCGGATTTTCTCTCAGAAACCTTCAGCTAATGCGCCAATTTTACGAAACATATAAGGACTACGCAAATACGAAACAGCTTGTTTCGCAAATTCCGTGGGGGCATCATATCCTGATAATGTAACGCACAAAAAGTATGGCAGAAAAGGAGTATTACCTGAAAGCGAGTGCTGATATGCGTTGGAGTCGTAATGTATTGCTCAACCAAATAAAAGCCAATGCCTACGAGCGTCACCGCACGTTGCCCAAGCAAAATAATTTTGACCGCGCCTTGCCACAACACATCGCCGAACAAGCCAACGAAGCCATCAAAAGCGAGTATAATCTTGAGTTTTTGGGTATTCATCAACTCATGTTGGAGCGAGAATTGGAAGCCTTATTGCTCCAACATTTGCAGGAATTTTTGTTGGAACTTGGTTATGGATTTACGTTCATCGGCAGTCAATATACGCTTGGATTGAATGACAAAGATTATCGGGTAGATTTACTGTTTTTTCACAGGGAATTGCGCTGTTTAGTGGCGATTGATTTGAAACTCGAAGCCTTTAAACCCGAACACGCAGGAAAGATGAATTTTTACTTGGAACTCTTGGATGAACAAGTAAAATTAGCGGAGGAAAACGCCTCTATCGGTATCATTCTATGTGCCGAAAAAGACAGTCTTGTGGTGGAGTATTCACTTCGTGCCATCAATAAGCCGCTTGGTGTTGCCGAGTATCGTTTGAGTTCTCGCTTGCCCTCTGAGTTGACAGGCAAAATTCCTACGCCGGAAGAATTGACCGAGCAATTGAAACAGAAACTTACGGAAAATGAAGGGGATTGATACGCGAGATAGAACACGGATTTTGCGGATTAAGCAGATGGGGCGGATTTTTTACATTATGTATTTTTTAAATTAAAAAAATAAAAATAAAAAACTCGCGTATTATCAAAAAAAAATCCGCATTATCCGTTCAATCCGCCAAATCTGCGTTCCATTGCATTATCACCATAAACCATCACACACTATGAAATTAAAAGTAGGATTACTCGGAGGAGGTTCATGGGGAACCACCGTAGCCTCCCTCACCGCCCGTAACTGCCCGACCACCATCTGGGCAAGAAACCAAGCCACTGTAGATGAAATCAATACCCTCCACACCAATGAAAAATATTTGCCCGGCGCGAAACTCCCGAAATCGCTCAAAGCAGCGAACACGATAGCGGCTACAGTCGGTAATGCGGATGTCGTGGTCATGGGTATTCCGGGACAACATTTTCGGCAGGTCTTGTGTGAAGCGCGTCCGCATATACGCCCGTGGGTGCCGATAGTGAGTTTGTCGAAGGGGCTGGAAGTGGGTACAAAAATGCGAATGACCGAAATCATCGAAGCCGAAATGCCCGGACATCCCGCAGGTGTATTGACCGGACCGAATCTGGCAAAAGAAATCGCTGCCGGACAAGCCGCCGCCAGCGTCATTGCGATGGTCGATGATACGATAGCGGTGCGTTTGCAGAGTGTTTTTCAGACCGGATTATTTCGGGTATATACCAATGAAGATGTGATTGGTTGCGAACTGGGCGGCGCACTCAAAAACATTATTGCGATAGCTACAGGCATGGGCGACGGTGCTGATGCCGGACATAATACCAAGTCGGGTATCATCACACGCGGCTTGGCAGAACTCACCCGACTCGGCGTAGCGATGGGCGGACAACTCCAAACTTTTTCGGGCTTGGCAGGTATGGGCGACCTCGTCGCAACGTGCAGTAGTACCCAAAGCCGAAACCGTTATGTAGGTTTTAATCTCGGAAAAGGAAGAAAAATAGAGGACATCATCGCCGAAATGTCAGAGGTCGCGGAAGGCGTGAAAACCGCAAAGGTCGTCATGGAACTTGCCAAAGAATACGACATTGAAATGCCGATTGCTACCGAAGTATATAAAGTTTTGTATGAAGGAAATACGGTGCATGATGCCTTTAGAGGTTTGTTGCGTAGAGAGAGTGGGTCGGAGGCGGAGCCGGGTTGATTAGACGGTGGTTACGGTTTTGTGTTCAAAAATGGCATTAAGGCTTTCTTTGAGTGTGTTCATTTGTTGTTGACTTATATTTAAATGAATAGCGACAACACTGTCTGTATTAATTTTTTGGGCGATTACATCCTCAAATTTAAATATTAATTCATTTTCTTTAAATTCATATTCAATATTATCACTATACACACTCTGTGTTTGTTCGGAATTTTCAATATATATTTCTTCTTGTTCTTCAGATGAAAAACAAAGTGTAAGGTAATTAAAGTTTCCAAAATCGAAATATACAAATGCCAAGCCTTCTTCATTGGAAGGGCTTGCATCTATTGATATTGCTTTGTATTTTTTCATAAAAAATGTTTTGTTATGAGTGTTGAATTTTCCAACCTTTACCACCGTTTTTGACGGGTTTTAGCTCGTTTTCGCCTTTGAATACATAGATTTTCTCGTCAGCGTCAATTATTGTCAACTTTTCTAACCTCAATCGTTGTGCCATTTTTTTAATATCTCCTTTACAATAAGGACACACAATCCTTCCATCCACTTTCAATATTCCTATTCCACCTTTCAAGCCTTGTTTTTGAGCCTGTATCATTGCATCTATCTCGGCGTGCATTTTAAATTCATCATTATTTACTGCCGATAAACCTTCAATTGGATGAGCATTTCGCGGTTCTCTTTCTGTCGGATTCACGCCTATAAAGGTGTGACCCTGTATCTCAAAAACAGCTTTAACAGTAGTTGGGTTCAATTGACTCACAGAAAGGTTTTAATTTTGGTCTAAATTTAGGGTTTTACTACGTTTTTTGCAAGTTTATTGTTCGACTTTCGCTGATTTCTGCAATTTGTCTAATTCTCTAAACAATTCCGCCCCCATTACTATTACATTCCCGTCTCAATACCTACATTTCAGAACAAATAAAAATGAGTGAAAACATAAAAAGACCATCCATATTCCTTTTTCTCACAGAAGGACTTCGTATGGTTTGGGAATTGATTGCGTCGATTCGATTTCGCAGCGAATATGTGCCTCCGCGTACAGGAGACGGACACGCCGTATTGGTGATTCCGGGCTTATTTGGTTTTGACATGATAATGCTTCCGATGCGTAAATTTCTGACTCGGATGGGTTATACACCATACAAATGGGATTTGGGTATCAATACCGCCGACCCTAAAGACCTTGACGTTTTGACAGAAAGAGTCGATGCTTTATACGAAAAACATCAGGAAGAAATTAGCATCATCGGTTGGAGTTTGGGTGGGATATTTGCCCGCGAATTGGCAAAGCGCAAGCCGGATAAAGTGCGTCAGGTCATCACCACAGGCTCACCTTTTGGGGGTATCGAAAATCCGAATAATGTGGTGTGGTTGTTCAAATTATTGAAGGGAGAGGTCGAGGATTTATGGGATAGAGCGTTGATAGACAGCCTGCCCGAACCCACGCCCGTTTTGACGACTTCCATTTACTCTAAAACAGATGGCGTAGTGCGTTGGCAAGATTGTATGAGTGAGGTGGAAGATGAATTGCATCGAAATGAAGAAGCCGTGAGCAGCCATCTTGGGATGCCGCATAATTTGTCGGTTTTGAGGATTATTGCAGAGCGATTGCCGGATAAAATACATCTTAAAAAATCCCCTTCATCACAAAAGCACGGGGTTTAAACCCTCACGATTACCCATAAGTTGTCCGGAAGCCTACTCGACGGACATTTTTAAAATGTCAGGCGAGAGGTGTATGTGTTTTTATTTAAAAATCAATTTACTATAAAACTTATTATTTGTAATGAATATTTTTTCACTCAACAAAAAACACCTATTGTAGATTTGAGTTGTTTTGTAAATATTTCTAAATAAAGTCTAATCTTCAATAAAATAAAAAAAATCTTGTTGCCTGACATTTTAAAAATGTCCGCCAACTCACTCTCCCGAAAAGATATGGGTAAGCGTCAAGGTTTAAACCCCGTGCTTTTGTGATGAAATCGTCTCAAGCATAGCTTTCGCCTTCAACAAACACTCCTCGTACTCACGTTCCGGCACAGAATCATAGACAATCGCGCCACCCACTTGAAAGGACAAATACTTTGAACTCGCACTATACAACATACTGCGAATCACCACATTAAAGTCGAAATTACCATCTGGCGTAAAGTAACCCACTGCGCCCGAATACAAGCCCCGTCGCGTCTGTTCGTACTGTTCGATGAGCTGCATACTCATCACTTTTGGTGCGCCGGTCATGCTGCCCATCGGGAAGGCGTGGCGTATCGCATCCACCGCATGTACGTCCTCGCGCAAGGTCGATGTAATCGTCGAAATCATGTGATTCACTTGCTCAAAAGGATACACACCAAACAGTTCTTCCACCCGAATCGTACCTGTGCGACTGCTGCGCGTGAGGTCGTTGCGTACCAAGTCCACAATCATTACATTTTCGGCGCGGTCTTTTGTGCTGTGGCGTAGCGTAGCTTGCAATTCGGTATCTTCGGCGGTGGTATTTCCGCGCTTAATTGTACCTTTTATGGGTTGGGAAATGAGTTGTTGCCCTTGCTTTTTGAGGAAACGTTCAGGACTGGCGCAGAGTAGGTATTGATTGTTTTTTTTGTAGAATGATGAAAACGGTGCTTTCGCTAATTCATTTAAACGGAAAAACATGGCAAGTGGCTCTATATCTGTATTTTTTGCGAAAAATTCTTGACAAAAATTCATCTCGTACAAATCGCCTTCAATGATGTGTTGGCGGATTTTTTCAACAATATTCAAATACTCATTTTTCGGAATACGCGGCTGTACGGCGATGTTTGTTTTTTTATTTAAATCAATATCAACGCGGGTATTTTGTATTTCGTGAAAAATGTTTTCGTTATTATTTTCTGCTGAATGAATGACCACTTTTTTATCGTAAATTTGAATAACATATTTCGGCTCAAAAAAATGTAAAACAGGCATTTTTATACCGTCAAAATTACGCGATTCGAGTCGTTCAATATCATTTTTAAGGTCGTAAGTCAAGAAGCCGAACAGCCAGCTTTTACGTGCATTCACCAAGTCTTTCAATTGCTCAAAAGCTCTTTCGCCCGTATCCGCGACGGTCAATTCACGCTCTGCACCCACCGCGACCAATGCCTCACAACTTGAATATTTATCATGTTGATATTCGTTGGAATCTAAATAACAAAGTGTATCAAATTGATTTGCCCAAAGCAATGCCTGACGCTTAAAAAGCGCGATGTCGGGAGGAAAGAAAGTCGTTTTTTGAGTGTGTGTAAGTGTTGAGAACTCTATCAATATTTGAGTTGAATCTTGTGAACAAAATGTCTGATATTTTTGCAAATGCCTGACATCTCATATTTGTCAAATTTGATGCCATATAGAGTTTCGTCTGACATTCATTTTTTCACCTTTTTGATTGTAATCATTTCATATTTAGTTTCTGAATGGTGGTTTGATGCTTTATCTTCATAGGTATAAATTAATTCGGTTCGATTAACCACTTCTAAGCTGCTTTTATTCGAGATAATTGAGTTAAGTACTTCCAATTTTTTACCTGTTTTCTGAATACATATTGTAATTAATGTATTTAGTTTTGATTCGTCAATAATTCGATTTAAAAATGCTATTTCCTTATCCTTTTCTTTTTTTCCGAAATGAAACATGCTATCTAAAAGTATAAATTCAAACTCACCGAAATTAGAGAAATTGTAAATGTCTGCTACAATTCCGATTAATGGCAAATTCTCTTTTTGGGCAATTTTGTTTAACTGCTCAATCCCAACTTTTGAATTGTCAAGTCCAGTTACCTCAAACCCTAATTTTGCCAAAGCGATAGCGTCTCTTCCTTGTCCGCAACCTATATCCAATAGCTTCCCTTTTTCTTTTATTTTCGAATAAAAATCTACTAATTCAGGATAAGGATTGCCAAATAAGTTTTCTGTTTGATAGTATTTATCGTATTCGACTTTCATTTTTTATTTGACTCTTTTTGTAAAAACTTATCAATCTCTTCTATTCCGTAGGCTTCAAGATAAGCCTCTTCGCCAATGGTATTCCCTTCATTAGAATCATAATCCATAAATATTTTCCACGTACCGTTTTCCTTCTTGAATATCACATGAAATTGACCATAATACGCTTTTTCATCCTCTCGATTTTTATTTCTGACCAATTTATAAATCCCTCTTTCACTTGCTATGGAATCGTTATTTATCCGTTCAAAAAATCGCAATGAAATCTCGTTTGTTTCGCCCTTTTTCTTTTTATCCTCAAATCTGCGTTTGTAATTATTGATGTACGTTTCGTAATCGGAAATTCTGCTGCCACCCGCAATGCGAATCACATCTTTTGAATGAATTTCTGCCATCAACTCATAATCCAACGAGTCGAATGCCTGATAGAATTTATACCAAACCTGATTTATCTCTTTTAAATTATCGATAGTTTGGGCATTAGCATCATTCGTGAATGTAGCTATGAATAGAATGAAAAATACGATTTTATTTAGCATATTAAACTGCATTTTTATTCCGGTAGAGACGCGATTAATCGCGTCTCTGGATTCGCACGACACGCGATTAATCGCGTCTCTACCCGGAAAATTACTGTACAATAACTTTCCGACTAAACTGCCCTTCGTCATGCTGTACATTTACCAAATAAACCCCTTTCGCAGCAGTACGCAGGTCAATATTCTGATTGAAAGCACCATTAACATCACCCAAATCTGATTGATACACGACCTTACCCAACATATCATGTACCGTCAATTGAGCATTTTGAATTTGTACATCATTCAATTGAAGGTAAAACTCGCCCGTATTTGGGTTTGGTTGTACAATCAACTCGCTATCAGACAGTTCAGTATCTTCAGTTGAAACGGTATTACAATTTCCGCTGTACGGTATTTCTGCCAAATCACCAATCGTAAAATAATGATGCACCTCCGACCCAAAATCTGACCTAAACGAATATACCGTAATGGAGACATCGCCCCGCACGATAGAGGCATTGCCCGTGCCTTGCGAGGCATTTGCCCACCATTGCAAACCATCTTCACCTGTATCATAAATACTAAGTACATAACAGCCCGGTTCTAGAGTATAGTCATCATTATATTGCTCATTGCTACTCATTGATCCCGTAGCGCGTTCACCAATGACATTGCTATCCACATCGCGAAGTGTGTAGCCTGTTTCATCACCTCTATTATTCGTATTGATGCGGACTTTGATAGATGACGGATAAGAATCTTCGGGAATATCAAAGGTCGATTTCAAGGCATTATTCTGCGGATTTTCGTCCGAAATACCATTGACACCCACAATCGACGCACTAAAAAGACGGTTATCGGTATTATAGTCTGCCCAATTGACAGAAGGCAATGTCACGTCCGTTTCTTCCATAAAATCAAGGCTGCCTGTCCAAGTGTATGTGCAGAGCGTACTGCCGTTTACCCCGTACAAAATATCGGCAGTAGTCATTGTATTGCTACCTTCATTTCTGATGGTGATGGTCGGTTGTCCGCAGGAAGGATTGAGGCGTTTGTGAATGTCGTCGGTACTCGGATTGATGATGTCTGTGATAGCGGCATCGTTGGCAAAATTGAGGTCGCCATACGATACCAATTGAATGCTATATCCGTAGGAAGGCGACTGTGTACCACCCCAAAAATAACTCTCCATATCTAGGTCGATTTCCTCTGTATTTCCGGGTGTGAGGTAGGGCGTAAGATCATATTCATGGGTAAAAGCACGCATACCCGGACACCAATTCGCACGGTCATATACCCACGTACCACCTTGCGGATAAATGGGATTGAACCCACAATCGTCGCGCCAGAGCGTACCTGTACCGACTTGTGTACCATTCACATTCACAAAATAATCGCGGATGCAGAATTCAGCACAACTATTACTATTATCAAAACCATGTCCACTCACCGTGACGCGGAGTTTTTGTTGGGTAGAATTGGCAGGAATTTCAACTTGCTTGGCGTACCATTGATTGGCTTCAAAGCCAAAGCCGCCCGTTGAATAGCCGCCACCACCTTTATATACATTTTGTATGCTAATGATGTCTCGTGGTGGTTTTCCTTCGATAAAATCAAAGCGCAAAGTGGCTGCAAAACCTGTTGACCAACCTTCGTAAAAAGCACGAATCTGTACTGAATCCTTTAAAATATGTACAAAATCCGTCACGTCAAACACATAATCATGCTCCCAATTGGGCGTATAACCGTTTTGGCTTTCGCGCATATAGCCCGCATATGGCGTGATGACCCGCGCCATTTCGTAAGGATTTATGACCTCAAATACATTCCAAGTCGTATCCAATGTAATGGTATCAACGTTCGTCACCGTAGAATCAAAAGTTCCCGTAGGAATCATCGCTTCGATGCGTGTCGTATAATCCCAATCGCTACATCCACCTGATGCACAAGCCATTGTGTAGGTCATTAAAATTTTACTGTATTGCGTCGTACCATCGGGAAAGTAGCCCATATCATTATACCCACCATACCAAACCATGTCCGTTTTGTCGTGTACATATACGGAAGTGGTATCGCCGGGAGCAGCGTAAATGTTTGTGGCAATTATTAATGTGAGTAAATTCGTAATTAGTGTAAAATGTATTCTCATATGATTATTTTTATGATAATTTATTTTTTCAAAAATAATAAAACATCTTCAAACGCGAGCTGAATATTTATACAATTTTTCATCTTTGTGTGAACTTTATGTACGGTAAAACCCGTTTCTTGGAAAACGTAGCACGGTGCTTCCAGCCCGTGCCTCGCGTTAGGAACTCGAAATGTACGCAAAACACGGGTTGGAAGCACCGTGCTACGATTGACTCTTGAACTTGAACTTAAAAATATGCTACTCAAAATAAGCACGACACACCAACCCGCTACCGACTTGGGCTATCTCTTACACAAGCATCCTGATAAGGTGCAAACCTTCGATGTAAGCGGTGGTAATGCTGTCGTTTTTTACCCCGAAGCGACTGTTGAAAAATGCACAGTGGCACTCCTCGTCCAATTGGATTCTATTGATTTGGTACGAAAACTCAAAGCTCCCGGCAAGACGCTCATGCTGCATCATTATGTCAATGATAGACCTTATACTGCGTCTTCATTTACAAGCGTGGCGATTGCGAAAACCTTTTCTTCTGCATTGAATGGAACGTGTAAAGACCGCCCCGAATTGGTCGAGCAAACCATGCCATTTGAAGTGACAATTCCTGTAATGAAAGTACGCGCACGGGAAGGTACTTTGGAAAGTATATTCGAGCCGCTTGGTTATCAAATTGAAGTGACGCAACATCCACTGGATGAAGTGCATAACGAATGGGGCATGAGTCAATATGTTTCCCTTAAACTCACTAATCGACTGACTTTAAAGGATTTACTATCGCATTTATACGTGTTATTTCCTGTTTTTGATAATGAAAAACACCATTATATTTCCGAACAGGAAGTCGAAAAACTCATCAGCAAGGCAGGTGATTGGTTGCAACATCATCCCGAAAAAGAATTTATCACAAAACGTTTTCTTGGTCATCTTTCTTCATTGGCAAAAACGGCATTGGCGCGACTCATTCCCGAAGAAGAAATTTTAGAAAACGAGCAAGAAGAAACCTCGCCCGAACCCGAAAAGAAAGTCCGTCTGCACCAAGTTCGCCTCAATGCTGCACTCGAACAACTCAAAGCCTCCGGCGCGAAAAAAGTCTTGGATTTAGGTTGCGGTGAAGGGAAATTGATGCGAATGTTGATTAAGGAAGGTCAATTTGAGCGCGTACTTGGCATGGATGTCTCGTATCGTGAATTGTTGAAGGCAAAAAGTAAGTTGTATTATGACAATATGTCGCCGCGACAACAAGAGCGCGTATTGCTCATTCAAGGCTCGCTGATGTATAAAGATGCCCGGCTGAAAGGCTATGATGCGGCGGCTATCGTAGAGGTGATAGAACATATGGATGAAGATCGTTTGGATGCTTTTGAACAGATTTTATTCGGATATATCGCGCCTCAAACCGTCATTATTACTACGCCAAATAGTGAGTATAATGTCAAATACGAATTTCTCGAAGAAGATACCTTCCGACACAATGACCACCGCTTTGAATGGACGCGACAGCAGTTTGAAGATTGGGCGACACGAATGAACGAACAATTTGATTATCAGTATAATATCACACCAATTGGCGACTTGGATAAAGAAGTAGGTGCGCCTTCTCAAATGGCTGTTTTTATTAAAAATTAAGAATTTTTGTCGGCAGCTATCAGTCCGCAGTCCGCCGTTTATACGTGAAACAAACTCGCGTTATAGCGGCGGACAGCGGACTAAAAAACTGCCGACCACCACAACATCATGGAAATAAAATTACCGGAACTCTCATACGTCGCGCTCGTAGGTGCGAGTAGCGTGGGAAAATCAACTTTTGCAAAAAAACATTTCTTGCCTTCGGAGGTGATTTCTTCCGATTATTGCCGCGCACTTGTCTCTGACGATGAAAATAGCATGGAAGCCACTGACGATGCTTTCGATGTACTAAATTATATCGTCGGGAAGCGACTCAAACGCGGCAAACTCACCGTCATAGATGCCACAAATGTACAGCCTCATGCGCGACAGCCCATTGTTGCTTTGGCACGTCAGTACCACTGCCTTCCGGTAGCGATTGTCTTGGATTTACCTTTGAATACACTCAAAGCACGACATGCAGAGCGTACCGACCGCGACTTTGGAAATCACGTTATTCCAAAACAATACAAGACGCTCAAACGCACCATTAATCGTTTGCGGAAAGAAGGATTTAGTCAAGTTTATATTCTTGATAATGAAGAAGATATTGCGAATGTTACCATTACGCGAGTACCACTTTGGAATAATAAAAAACACGAAAAAGCTCCCTTCGACATCATTGGTGATATTCATGGTTGTTTTGATGAATTGGTGGAATTATTGGAAAAATTGGGTTATACCGTACAGCGAAAAGCGGATACATTTGAAGTGATACCGCCGGAGGGCAGACGTGCTATTTTTGTGGGTGATTTGGTGGATAGAGGGAATAATTCGCCGGATGTGCTGCGACTTGTGATGAGTATGGTCGAAGCCGGAACAGGTTTTTGCGTAGCCGGAAACCACGATGCCAAATTGCTCAAAAAACTCAACGGCAGAAATGTACAAGTCAAACACGGACTTGCCGAAACGCTCGAACAGTTGGAAAAAGAATCGGAGGAATTTGTAGAATCTGTCAAGGTATTTTTACGAAAATTAATCAGTCACTACGTGTTGGATGGCGGTAGATTGGTAGTCGCACATGCGGGCTTGCGGGAGGATATGCAGGGGCGCGGGTCGGGTGCAGTACGTTCGTTTTGTTTGTATGGCGAAACAACGGGTGAGATTGATGAATTTGGTTTGCCGGTGCGTTATAATTGGGCGTCGGAATATCGCGGAAAGGCGATGGTCGTCTATGGTCACACGCCGATTCCCGACCCCGAATGGCTCAATAATACCATTAATGTTGACACGGGCTGTGTCTTTGGTGGTCGGCTGACTGCCCTGCGTTATCCTGAGCGCGAATTGGTTAGTGTAGAGGCGAAAAAAGTCTATGCCGAACCCGCTAAACCTCTACATTTGTCTGGGAATCAACTCTCTGCACAACAAGCATACGACCATCTGCTCGACATTGCAGATGTAACAGGCAAGCGGCGTATTCAGACGAAATTGGGACGAAGTATTAGTATTCGGGAGGAAAATTCTATCGCTGCATTGGAGGTGATGACGCGCTTTGGAGTGCATCCTAAGTGGATGGTTTATTTGCCGCCTACGATGTCGCCTACCGAGACGAGCGCATTGCCCGATTATCTCGAACATCCCGCAGAAGCATTTGCTTATTATGCGAAAAAAGGTATTCAGAAAATCATTTGTGAAGAAAAACATATGGGTTCGCGTGCGGTGATTGTGTTGTGTAAAAATGAGGACGTGGCAAAGGAGCGTTTTGGCTTGGTCAAACCGACTTTGGGCATGTGCTACACACGCACAGGAAGACCGTTTTTCAAAGATGAATCATTGCATCAAAATATTCTCATTCGACTGAATGAAGCGATGCATAAATCCGATTTATGGTCAACACTAAATACAGATTGGGTAGTCTTGGATTGTGAAATTATGCCCTGGACGTTGAAGGCGCAAAGCCTCATTTCACAGCAATATGCAAGCGTGGGGGTGTCGGGTACATTGGCGTTGAAAGAAACCATTGATACGTTGAAAATTGCTCAACAACGCGGCTTATCTGTTGATAATTTATTGGAAGAATATTCCATGAGAAATGAAACAATTGATTTATATAAAAATTCGTATCGAAACTATACCCAAACCGTTAATTCGATAGATGATATTCGCATTGCGCCTTTTCATATTTTGGCTTCGGAAGGTGCAGTACACACCGATAAAAACCACGAATGGCACATGAAAACCATTCATCATTTATGCGAATCGGATGAAAAATTATTATTTCCTACTAATTATAAAATTATTGACTTACAAAATAATACAGAAATAAATGATGCGATTGATTGGTGGGTAAAAATGACCGAAAACGGCGGCGAAGGAATGGTGGTCAAGCCTTATGATTTTTTGGCTTACGAAGATGGTAAACTCCTTCAACCTGCCATCAAATGTCGTGGCAAAGAATATTTGCGTATCATTTACGGCGCTGATTATACATTAGAAAAGAATTTAAAACGACTCAAAAAACGCAATTTGGGACGCAAGCGTTCTATGGCAATGCGCGAGTTTGCTTTGGGTGTTGAAGCATTGGAAAGATTCGTAAAAAATGCGCCTTTGAGACAGGTACATGAATGTGTATTTGGCGTCTTGGCATTGGAGAGTGAGGCGGTAGATCCGCGGTTATAACGTTCACAAAAACATGATTTACAATTTAATACATTGACAAATATTGTTAGCGCATAATGTGTTAAATTTTTCAAGAGAGTGGACGTTGCCGGATTAAGAAGCGTTGACATTACTGTGTTAACCAACCTTTTTAACTCACAAAATACACAAATATGAAAAATTTAATCGGCACTTTATGTGCTTTTTTGATGCTTGCTTTACTTTTAACGGCTTGCAGAGATGATGATGAAAGTCAGTCTGAAGTGCCAACTCCCGAAGAATTTCAAAGTTTGAGGCAAACCGCTTTAGATAATATCACACAAACTTTTGAGTTGGACTTTTCAACGGGAGCGAACTCCTTTACTTCAGAGCAAGGCGTGGAACTTTATGTTTACAGTTGTACCGATGCTTCAGGCAATCAGTCCACAGGTTTTACAGATGTAGATTTGAAGTTTATGGAGATATTTGACAGAGGAACGATGCTCGTCACCAATAGACCAACTGTAGGTATTTCGCCAAGTGGCGAAGAGGGCATTTTGATTTCCGGTGGTGAGTTTTTTCTTGATGCCACCCAAAACGGAGCGCAATTGGACGCTTGCGCTATCAATGCTACGATTCCCACAGATTTGACCGGCGGAGTTGATTTTAATATGTCTCTATGGACGGGAAATATTGATGCGGACGGTGACCTTACTTGGGTCGCTGACACCACTTCGGGTATAGAGATGGATACTTCTGCATATTTTGTCTTTACGGATGAGTTTGGCTGGATTAACTGCGATGTATTCTGGGACGACCCCAGACCGCGAACGGCTGTTACAGTAGAAACTCCTACGGACTATGATGAAACAAACAGTGCTGTTTACTTCTCTATTGTAGGGGAGACTTCCGGTTTAGGCAGAGCAGGCGGACAGTTTCCCATCGGACAAGAAGCACACTTTATTTTCGCAACTGCGGAAGATGATGACTGGCGATATGCCGTTCAAGCAGTCACTATTTCCGAAGATGAAATTGTCACATTCAACCTCGATGATACAACAGTAGTAACGGAATCTGAATTGATTGATATTATCAACGCTTTGCCTTAGTAGAGAAATTCCAAAATCCATGTACCAAATTCCAATAGAAACATCGCATCTAATTGGAATTTGGTAATTTGGATTTTGGAATTTTTCCTCATTCCTTAGCACGATTTTTGATAATGGATGGTTGATTTTCCCGACTGCTACGCCTTCTAATCATCACAATATGAGAAAACTATGGTCAGCCATTAAATGGCTTTTCAAGACAGGAATCAAATTTACTTTAGCAGGTGTCACGCTATTTTTTTTGACAAATGCTTGGGTCATTCTCATGAATGAAAATCGTTTGTACGACGATATTCAAGACCTTCCCGTTAATGATGTTGGTTTGGTTTTGGGAACAAGTAAACGACTGTCGAGTGGTTATACAAATCCCTATTTCACCTATCGTATCAAAGCCGCTGCCAAGCTCTACAAAGCCGGAAAAGTCAAGTGCCTGCTAGTCAGTGGCGACAATAAACACCATAGTTATAACGAACCTCGCGACATCCAAAACGCCCTCATCAAACTTGGTGTGCCCGAAAGTAGCATTACCTTAGATTATGCAGGATTCCGGACTTTAGATTCGGTGGTACGCAGCAAAAAAGTGTTCCAACAAGACCAAATCACCGTCATTTCTCAACGTTTCCACAATTACCGCGCAGCTTTCGTCGGCAAACATTATGGCGTAGATGTAGTCGCATACAACGCTCGCTCTCCCCGCCGTTGGGATTACCCGATTTATCGCGAATACCTTGCCCGACCCAAAGCCATCCTCGACCTATACATCTTACGCACAAAACCTAAATTTCTCGGTAAAAAAGAATATATTTGCCCGTGAGTAATGCTATAATGCGTCAATGCTATAATGCGACAATGTTAGTGAATGAGTGAACGAATTTTGAATGAATGAGTCATTCAGATACATAATAAAATATTGTAGCATTATCGCATTTCAGCATTGTCGCATTAATATTCATTCATTCGCTCATTCAAAATTCATTCATTAAACTATGCGCTATAAGATTGTTGCAGGAAACTGGAAAATGAACCTCAACCAAAACGAAGCTATCCAACTCACCGATGATATTAATCAATATCTTTCGGATAATAATTTACCAAAACAAATAAAGGTAGCGATTCATCCGCCTTTGCCTTATTTGGCAAATTGTGTGAATTATATTTCGGAAAAAAATAATGCTGTTTTTGGTGTTGGTGGGCAAAATTGCTACACGCAGACATCAGGCGCATATACGGGCGAGACTTCACCTGAAATGCTCAAAGACATTGGTTGTCAGTATGTTCTAATTGGACATTCGGAGCGTCGGAAGTACTTTAATGAAAGCCACGCCTTCCTCGCTGAAAAAGTGAAGAAAGCACTGGAAACGGGATTGACACCGATTTTCTGTTGTGGCGAACAGCTTGACATTCGCGAAGCAGGTACACATGAAGCACATGTGGAAACGCAATTGCGCGAGAGCTTATTTGACCTCTCTAAAGAAGATTTTAGCAAAATAATTATTGCATACGAACCCGTCTGGGCTATCGGAACAGGTGTCACTGCCTCACCCGAACAAGCCCAAGATATGCACGCTGCCCTGCGCCAACTTATCGCCAATCAATACGACAAGGACATTGCCGAAAATACCACAATTCTCTATGGCGGCAGTTGCAAACCTGCCAATGCGGAATCTCTATTCAGTCAGACTGATGTGGATGGTGGATTGATAGGTGGTGCCTCGCTCAAAGCAGAGAGTTTTACCGAGATTATAGAGATTATGGCAAAATCACAAGCGTAAAGATTTGAACGTCTTTTAATTATCACAAAAGCAGCGGGTTTAAACTCGCGGTAGTGTTCGATAAAAATAGGGAATAGTCGCAAGGCGAATTCTTTAGTTCAACGTGGATATTTGAGTATTCAAACTCCCAATTTTCATAAAAACATTCGCCTTGCGACTATTTCCTATTTTACTCAAACACCTCCAAACCTGCCGCTTTTGTGATAATTGTGGTTGATATAATATTTTGAAAACAAAAACAACATATCTAATTTTCGGCGGCACTATTGCGTTGTTGCTTGCCTATACGACGGCACGCGCCTGCTTGCTCTCTATGACCCACGACGAAAGCAGTACCTACCTAAATTATCTCAATATGAACATCTGGCAATGCTTCCACAGTCCAAAATGCTGGGGAACTGCCAACCTACACTGGCTCAATACGCTGATGATGAAGGGAACGGTCAAGCTGTTCGGCGTGTCGGAATTTTCAGTGCGCTTGCCCAATTTATTGACACATCTGGTCTATCTCGTTTTTTCTTATTTATTGGTACGGGAAATGCAGCGTCCGTTTTTGGTGACATTTGCAGCGTTTTTGATGCTCAATTTGAGTCCGTATTTACTCGAATTTTTCGCGCTTGCGCGTGGCTACGGCATGATTTGCGGTTGGATAATGATGAGTCTTTATTTCCTCTGGAAATATATTGACACACGAAAAAATAAATTTGCAATCGGTTCATTTTCAGGAGCTTTCCTTGCCGTAATGAGCAATTTTGTCGCCCTCAATTACCTCATGGCACTCACAGGCGTTTTTTATTTATGGTTAATTTATTTATTGTTTTTTGAGAAAACTAATACGAGAAAAATATTTGCACATACGCTCACGCCACTACCTTTCCTCATCACATTAGCGGCTTTATTATACCGTCCAATTCAATTTCTCAGTACAGGCGGTGAATTTAAATATGGTTCAAGTTCACTTTATCAGAGCCTCGAGACGATGGTGCGCGACTACCTTCAAACCAAAGCAGATGCTTATTTTGGCAAGAATACAATTATTATTTTTGCTTGTTTGGCGATTGGATTCATCATCATGGCTACGGTACGCGCTACACGCCAATTTGTCCGAAAACCGCAAGACACACGTACCACTTTTTTATTGGCTACGGTACTCATTATATTGAGCGTTATCCTCATACAGAAAGTCCAATTTCATGTGATGGGCACCAACTATCTTATCCTGCGGACTGCCTTGATGCTCGTACCGCTTGGGTTGCTGCCCGTTGCTTTGTGTCTCTTATTATGGGAAAATAAGTGGGCGAATAGACTACTCATTACCATTGGTATATTTTCGGTGATACATCTCATTCCGCACATCAATTTTAATCAATGTCGCGAATGGTGGTACGACAAACATACCAAAGAGATGGCATTATACGTTGAAAACCTAAAGGTAGAAAAACCTGTTAAACTCGGTGTGCATTGGACCTTCCAACCCGCAACGATGTATTATTGGAAAACAGGACAACTCAATGCGATTGATGAACTACTATACAATAAAGATATTCGCACTGACGATTATTTTGATTATTATTACGTGCCGCTTGGCGATACCTCAAAATTGCATCCGGCGTATGTGGTGGAGAAGCAGTTTGGGTATGATTGGTGGTTGTTTCGGAAGGAGTGAATAAGATTAAATTTGAAAATGTTATTTAATGCAGAGATTTGAAAATAAAGAGCATATCATTTTTCACGGTGATATAATTGAGGTTTTATCTAATGAAATTACTGATGCTTCAGTGGATTTAATTTTTTTAGACCCACCGTATAACATCGGCAAAAAATTCAATGGAAAAAAATACAAACAAAAGGATAATGAGTATCTCGAATGGTGTTATGAATGGATAAATTTATGTTTGAAAAAACTCAAGAAAACGGGCAGCATGTATGTGATGACTTCCACGCAGTTTATGCCATATTTTGATATTTATTTGAGAGATAAAATTGAGATTTTGTCACGGATAGTGTGGTATTATGATAGTTCGGGTGTACAGGCGAAAAAATATTATGGTTCGATGTATGAGCCTGTTTTATTTTGTGTTAAAGATAATAAAAATTATACATTTAATGCTGATGAAATACTTGTAGAAGCTAAAACGGGCGCAAAACGCAAGTTGATTGATTATCGAAAAAATCCCCCACAACCTTATAATACGCAAAAAGTACCGGGCAACGTTTGGGAATTTCCCCGTGTACGCTATCGTATGGAAGAATACGAAAATCACCCAACACAAAAACCCGTAAAATTTTTGGAAAGAATCATCAAGGCAAGTTCTAACGAAGGTGATTTGATTTTAGACCCCTTTTCGGGTACTTTTACGACTTCTTATGTGGCAAAAACCTTGAACCGCCAATCTATCGGTATTGAATTGGAAGATGAATATGTAAAAATTGGATTGAGACGAATGGAAATAGCAACTCATTTTAATGGCGAAAAATTAGAACCCATGAAGAAAAACTATCAAAAGAATTATGTGGAACAACCACAAGTTTTAAAACTATTTGAAGAACCTGATGCAACATAGTTTCACTGGCAAAATAATGGAAATTCTGCGGGATGATTTCGGCAAATCAGCCGATGATATTTTTCAGAAAAGCGATTTATTGAAATATATTAATCGTAAAACTGCTTCTGCTCATAAAGGCTCAAAAGCAAGAAGTAGTTTTGCTAATATTTATGCGATTTACGTATTAGTAGAAGATTATCTTAATAAAGGCTTTGACAAGAAAAATAAATACGCAGATTATGAAGGCGCAATATATACTGACCTGAAAGATAGAATGAATGGACTACCATTTGGTGAAAAGTTACAAAATCATGCGCTTAATCACCGGATGAATAAGGAATTTGAGAGATTTTATGCCGATTCTGAATATACACCTATTTTGAGAGATATTAAAACCAAAAGGTACTGGATAAATGAGCACCTTTTGAAAATAAAACAGGGAAGAAAAAACGTTAATATTTCATCATCTATCCTACAAATCATTGAAGCATACATAGCAACAAAACAGCAATCTTTCAATACATTTATCAAGACCTGTGAACAACTCAAAACTCTTACTAAGAAATCTCCTGATAAGATAAAAGCCTTCATTTTTTCGTTATTAGAACCCAATGCAGACGCAAGAGTTTTTGAAATTGTGAGTTATGCCATTTTGAAATTTCATTATGCCGAACAAAGTGTTTTTTGGGGATTTGAAATGACTAAAATTGAAGAAGAACAACTTAAATTGTACAAAACAGGTAGAACGAACGCAAATGACGGTGGGATTGACTTTGTAATGAAACCTCTGGGACGATTTTTTCAAGTTACCGAGACTACCAACGTAAAGAAATACTTTTTGGATATTGACAAAATTGAACGTTACCCGATTACGTTTGTCATTAAATCGGAACTTTCTGAAAGAGAGTTGAAAAAGTCAATTAAGAAAGGGGCAGAAACACAATTTGTAGTCAAAAAAATTATTGAAAAATACATAGAGGCGGTAGAAGAAATTATTAATTTGCCTAAATTGAAACAAATATTTGAAGAACTGATAAAAGAAGGAAAGACTAATGTAATTTTAGAGGAAATCATCCGCCAAAGCAGAGTCGAGTTTAACATCGAATAGAATTAATCAATAAATGAATTACACAAAATTCACCGTAAAGACCACCGAAGAACACCGGGAGATATTGATAGCGATGTTTAGCCAACATCCGTTTGAGGCATTTGAGGAGATAGATATGGGCTTTTACGCCTACATTCCTGATGAGAAGATGAGTCCGGAGATAGCGGCGGCATTGGAAGAATATCGGCAGCGATTTCCGTATGAAGCTGTACGCGAGAGCG
>ENA-ORXR01001816-ORXR01001816.1-marine-metagenome-genome-assembly--contig:-NODE-1816-length-21642-cov-5.583955_pt1 | contig 21642 bp, 18 predicted proteins | sample MGYA00237866_ERZ511479 | MGnify/ENA metagenome assembly ERZ511479 | reverse complement strand
GTGAGGTGGGCATCCTCGATGGACAGTCCTTTTCGGAGAAGAGGGAGGATGCCTCGTTTCTTGGCGAGCCGGTCGAATTGGCTGAGGATCTTGAGCTTCCAATCGGCGGAGCGCTGGAGTTTCTCTAACTCCTCGGACTGAGTCTTTTCGAGGAAGTCCCAGAAGCGGGTAGTGTCGATAGCGTACTGCGCATCGAAGTCGTCGGCGAAACCGTTGAAGAACTTTTTCTGCGAGCCGTAGGCGACGGAAGGCTCTGCCACTCGGGCGCCCATCTCCTCGAGACAGGTGCCGGTCAGCGTCTTCTCGATGGCGGCTTCGAGGGCTTGTTCGTTGGTTTGGCTAACCATGACTAGATGAGATGGGGTTGATAGTTCGAAGGGAGTGGGAGTACTCCGACGATGACGAACGGGTTGGGGGCTTTTTTATTGTGGTGCTCAAGTGTTGTTCCCAAGATCAGCTGGGTGTTTAGGGCGGAATTCCCCACAAAAGTGTTCCAATATTTTTCTCGCACCTTGGCAACCGCGACGGCTTCGTCACCATCGGCTCGGGTGAGGCAGTTCCAATAGAGTGCGCCGATCTCCCAGTCTTCGACCATCATCTTGCTAACCTTTCCCCGTTCGTCTTCAATTCGGTACGAGAATTTGTAGGGTAGCTTGCGGACAACGCTGAAATCATGCTCGACGCGTGCTTGGTCTTTGAATAGGTCGGCTTGCGAACGTTCGGCTTCGAGCGCGGCTAGCCGTCCAGAATCCCAATCGCGCTCCGCATCTTCGACGACAAAGTCTAGCCATCTCACAGGTTGAAAGAGTGCGAGCGAGATGTCGTTGGCATGGGCCGATCCGATTAGATTGGCAAGGTCGTGATGGCAATTTACCTTATCGACGAAGTGTTTCCGCCTGAGTTGCCAGCCTTCAGCGGTTGAGAGGGGGGAGCCGATCAGGCGGATCTGTTGTTGATCTCGTACTCTAAAGGTCTCAGGGCGTTTGTCGCTCGGTGACTTTTCGAGTTCGGCTTCGACCCATTGAAATTTCTTGTAGGCACTTTCGGCGTTTAGCTGTCGAAACTGAATCGGGTAGATCCTTCGCCACTCGCCCTGCTCGTTGACACCAGCGGTGCAGACAAGCTCTGCGTATTTTCGGGAGAGCGTAGGATAGGTTTTCACCGTGATGAGGACGCGCTCCTTCATCCTTGTAAATGCTCTACCGAAAACGCTTTCTCTGAAGCCAGCCAGTCACTCAGGCTACTCCGGTGGCAGAAGGCGGGATCGGCTTCGAAACAAGTGAGGGCAGTGCCAGAGTTGTTGCCAATAATTTCACAGAGTTGGCCGAGAGCGGCCTCCCGTTCCGGTAAGGTTTCGCGGTATTCTGTAAAGAGCTCCTCGTAGTCTTCTCGGGTTTCCAGCTTCCGCCGCTTCGATGAGGTAATCCCGAGTTCAGGCAAATGGTGATAGTCGATCCCGAGTTTAGGTAGGATTCGACCGAGCGACTCTGCGGAGAAACCGAATTTCCGGCTGCGTGGGTTGTTGCGCACGTCGCACAGTGCCGTTGTGCCGCTGTAGATCAGGCGATTCAGGTAGGTTTCGAAAGCAATCCCTTCATAACCAATAGTTCGCACTAAAGAGGGGGCCGCCGTTGTCGCCCTGTTAGCTTGATCCACCGACGCGAGTTCGGTGGCGGACAGCACGCGCCCTTTCATTTTGCTATGTTTCGCGAAGAACGGATGGGCGAGATAGGTTTTGCGAACAAGCGAATCCCCCCGTTCGCGGTGGTTACTCAGCCAAGCCTTTAGCGCTACGACCGCTCCTGAAGGTGTCACCTGCCTAGGCAATGGACGAAGGACGGAGACATCTCTTTCGTCCAAGGTGAGCCAGCCTCGCTTGCTCAGGAGGTCTAAGTCATCGGCGCACTGAAACGAGTATGCGCCGTAGTGGTAGGGGGTGAATGCGTAGTGTGGATCTTTCGCTTCTTGCCCATGGAGAAATACCAATTTTTGCAGATCCATCCTCCCCAAGGAACCACCTGCGGCATCCAATAGCAGCAAGAGGAAACGCTGACGGTGGTAGACAGGTGGCTTCATGAATTGGCGGACGGTTGGCTCAGTGAATGTCTGCAAATGGTATCGGCTACGGGCCAAATGTCGAGCGACAGGCAGTTCAAGTTTCTGGTCAGGTGACTTTGATTTTTCCGGTGACGGCGGAGTCGATGAGGGTAGCTCGGAGTTCTTTTAGGTGTGCGATTTGGTCTCCTAAACTGGATGCACTACCGTCGATTTGTTCAGATTTCTCATGCACAAAGCTCACAATGGCGGTCTGTTCGCCCAAAGGCGGCATGAGGGTTCTGATCGATTTGAATTCATCCCAGTATAGACGTTTGCGGAAATCTGTAATCCCTTTCGACCATCGATTCATCTCCCCAATCATGCCGGGGAGCCGATATTGCAGTTCAAAATATTCCGATTCAAATTTGGATGTTGGAGCGCCCACTATATATGCAGGGCTCACCATTCCATCGACCCGTACACAGCCAATTCCACCTTGCCATGCCCGCATCATGTTGAATGCAACATCGCCCGGGTATACCCGGCTGTAACTCGTGCGATCTTGAATTCGCACCTTTCCCTTGTCATTTTCTTCGTCGCTCAGTTCATTTTCTGACACACCGGAATGAATTGAAACCGTAAGAATTGGCAGTTCAGCTAGTCCCGGCTCTTTTCGCTCTCGAAACAAACTTGCGTTCGCAGAAAATTCCCAATGCGCCGGGATCTCGCCGATACAGTCGATGCCGGAGTCCTTCATGGGGACGTTGGGGTCGAGGCCTTTGGTGACGGCGGTTTGGATGAGGATCTGCTTGCGCTCCTGGAGCAGCTTGATCATGCGCTCCTTCTGGGCGATGGCCTCGTCGATCTTGGCCGTCTTGTCGTCGAGGAATGCCAGGATTGCGCTCAGTTCTTCGGGAGGAGGAATGGCGATGGGAATATCGAATAAATCGTCCGTATAGAGACGAACAAGCCCTTCGACGACGCCTGTCGCCCGGCAAATAAATTCCCTTAAGTATTGTGGGCTTCGGAAGAGGTATTCGAAAATTTTTGTGTCAACGGAGTGTCTTGGCTTGTAGACGGCGTAGTCGCCGCTCACACAACCGGTATTTGCCAAAGTGCTTTTAAAGAACACTCCGAGATGTGGCTTTAGCTTGTTAAATACTAAGTCACCTTCGTCCACCAACTTATGTCCAACCGCGCTTGCAGCGGCTTCGGCCTTTGCATGAAACTCTGAGCGAACGACCAATCCGTGAATTTGGCTCATCATCAGTAGGGTTTCGTTGCCATCAGAGGATCGCGCCGTCCGCTCTTTTAGAAGATTTTTTATTCGGCACGCTTTCCATCCGGCAGGTATGTGCCCCAATATCTCCATCCCAGAATCCTTATATTCCGGGTATCGCTTCAGAGGTACGTCTAGGGATTGGCTCATGCGGTTCGCTTAAGAAGAAGGGTTCTGGGATTCGAGGAAACGGATGAGTTCCTCGCGTTTGGGGAGGGCGACTTGGTAGGTGGAGACGAATCGGTTCTCGTCCATGCCGCCGAGGGCGTATTCGGCGAGGGTCTGGTCTTGATCCGTGCAGAGGAGGAGGCCGATGGGCGGGTTGTCGCCGTCGGCTAGCTCGTGTTTCTGGAAGTAGTTGAGGTAGGTATTGAGCTGTCCGGCGTTGTGGTGGCTAAAGGCTTCGATCTTCAGCTCGACGAGGACGTGGCAGTGGAGGCGGCGGTGGTAGAAGACGAGGTCGACGAAGTAGTCGGAGGCACCGATGTGGATCTTCTTCTGGCGTGCTTCGAAACAGAAGCCGACGCCGAGTTCGAGAAGGAATTCCTGGAGGTGGTCAAGAAGGGCGGTTTCGAGGTCGTGCTCGCGCATGGCCTCGCTGGGGGTGAGGCCGAGGAACTCGAAGATGTAGGGGTCTTTGATGATATCGGCGGGACGGACGGCGGTGGTGTTATCGCTGGCGATTCGGAGGAGCTTTTCCTTGTCGGTCGAAAGGCCGAGACGCTCAAAGAGGAGCGAACCGATCTGGCGCTTGAGTTCACGGACTGTCCAGCCGGCTTTCACGCATTCGATCTTGTAGAAAGCGCGTTTCTCGGGGGACTCGATTCGGAGTAGCTCGACGAAGTGGGAGAAAGACAGCCGGGTCATCAGGCTCCCTATAGGAGAAGCAAAACTAGGACGGCTTTTCCCGTCGGCAAGCGCGGGGAGAGATTTTGCAGACAGCGTCTGCAAAATTGGTTGAACGGAAGATTCTGCAGACAGTGTCTGCAAATTCTCTGGGTAGTGTTGAGCGAAGAGGCGGCAATCAGCGAGTGAGCGAGCACTCAAGCCTCTCACAGCCAGCCGCTCGTCCAGGGTGCTGAGGAGCTGGTCGCCATAAGCGGCACGATCGGCACCGTTCTGCTCGAACTCGATGATGTAGGCACCCACCAGCCAGTTCCGGACGGTGAGCCCAACATTTGCCTGCGAAGCCACCCGCTGACGCAAGGATACGTCAAGGGCTTGGATCTCAGAGATGAGGGCGTCGAGCTTCAAAGGGATGCGGCTAAAGTGGGAGGGAGTTGTTACTCATTCGCAACAACTGAAGGGATGCTCCAAGGAAGATCCGCGATTCTACTTCATAGCATATGGATAAAGCCCCGAATATCAAAGAAGCTAGCAATCGAATATATTTAAACCAGTGGCTCGAACAAAAAAGGCTTCGCTGGACACTAAGAACCTATCATTGAGCGATTTGAAGTGTTTTTGGGTCACAAGTCATCGGCTTCATGCCAATATGATTGAGACGACCTTCCTCCCTTTACCAAATGATTCGATCTACCTTCGCGTTCTCTCTCGTCTTTGCGCTCTGCTTCGCCTCAGTTACGGCCATTGCACAGCAGCGAAGCTCTGATCGCCGGAGCATCGATCCGATTCCCTTTCCTCGGATTGAGATTCCGCCACCGCCGAAACGGCCTAAGGAAGATCCGACGATGCTGTCGATCGCTGAGGTTGATGTCGACGTCGCTGTGGTCGGAAACATTGCTTCGACCAGAGTCGAGATCGTCTTCTCCAATACCGCGCCCAGAGTGCTGGAGGGGCAGTTGGTGTTCCCCTTGGCAGAAGGACAAACGGTCACGGGTTTTGAAATGGAAGTCGAAGGTAATCTCCGGGCTGGCGTGGTCGTCGAGAAAGCTCGGGGCCGCGAAATTTTCGAAGAGATCGTCCGACAAGGCATCGACCCCGGACTACTTGAACAAGTCGGATCAAACTCTTACAAAGCCCGCGTCTACCCAATCCCAGCCAACGGCACGAAGAGGCTAGCATTGACCTACGAACAGGTGCTCTTACCCAACGATTCTGGACATCCAACTTACCAACTTCCCCTAGCCCTTAAAGAAGTGAAGGAGTTCGGCCTTCGAGTCGAAGTCGTCCAGCAGGAGCTTGAGCCGAAGGTCAAAAAAGGCGGCGACAGCCTAAAGACAATGAAATTCGATCGGGTGCGCGAATCTTGGATCGCTGAACTCAGTCGGACGGACTTCGACTACAATGGCATCCTCAGTTTCGAGCTTCCAGAGCCAGAAGGCTTAGATTCGAGCACAGCGATTTCGGTTACCCAGAATGTCGATATCGATGGCCTCCGCTATGGCGTGGCTAGCTTCTCAAACTTCCAAACCGACGAGGAGGCAATGCCGGCCCCGGTGATCGACAAGGTGACCGTTCTCTGGGACGTGTCGGCTTCTGGTGCGAACCGCGACAACAAGGCCGAGTTGGCTTGTTTGATGAGTTATCTCGAGACTTCCACACCCAGCGAAGTGACTCTACAGACCTTTCATATCGATCTCGATCAGCCGATGGCATTCGATACATCAGGCGGCAATTTCAAGGCCCTCCGCAACGTCATTAACGCCCTCATTTACGACGGAGCTACTCAGATTGGGGTGCTCGATTTTTCTAAATTCGTCGGAGATGTCGATGCCATTCTGGTGTTCACCGATGGAATTTCGACCCTAGGAAAATCTCGGGCGAAGAGAGCTAGCGGCAGCCCAACTCCAGTCCACGTGGTGACGAGTTCGGCCACTGCAGAGCACACAGTTCTGAGGGGCATCGCGGCTGAAGGTGGTGGGGAATACCGCTCTCTGGCAGGACGGAATCCGAAGAAAATCGGCGGCGAACTGGCAGCTGGCCAATCCAATCAGATCTTCGTTTTGGGAGTCAGCGATGCCAACAATGGGATTGTCGAAATTGTTCCTGAGCGAATCTCGATCATGGATGGTCGCATTGATCTTGGAGTCGCCTTCAAAGGAAAATCCGCAGATGTCGAAGTGATTCTAGGTGATGGCGACGGCAACGAAATCGGTCGTTGCAAAGCCGCGTTTCACGCCGACGACGGAACATCAGGGAAGGCCGCCAATGGGCTGGTGCGACGCCTGTTTGCTCAGCGTAAGATCGCTGGCTTGCAGAGTGAGTGGCCATCAACCCGAAAGGAAATTGTCTCGGCCGGCCAGCGTTTTGGAGTCGTGACGCGCGGCACCTCGCTGATCGTTCTCGATCGAATGGAAGACTACGTTCGCTACGAAATCGCCCCGCCCGAACCCGGGCTTCGGAAGCAATACCTGAGCGAACTGAAGAAGCGCGACGCCGAAGCCGAAAAGACACGCGGCGACCATTTGAAGGCCGTCGCCAAGATGTTCACCCAATTCGAAGCGTGGTATGACGGCAAGTATGAGTGGCTCGATGCAGCCAACCTCCGGAGGGCAAAAGCGATCCAACAAGCCAAACTCAAGGCCGCCCAAAAGGCCGAAGCCGACGCGTTGGTCGAACAGGCCCAGTCGCTGAGTAAAGCTCTGGCCAGCAACAAGGAAGGCTCAGCAAAACACGCCAACGCAGTCGCCCAAAGCGCCGACTTGTCCGAGCGAATTGCTCAGTTCATTAGCGACCATGTTCCAAATGGGATCGCATCAGTCGGAGACAGCTTGGGTGCGGACGACCCATTCGGAGCATCGACGGGAAGACCAGCTTTTCGATTGATGTCACCTCAACCGGCTCCGGCAGCTCCCATGACCGTGGCACCCGCTAGTGACGGCTATGAAGAATACTCCTACGGAGACTCTGGAGGAAAAGCACCGGTCGGGGGCTTCGCGGGTGCACTAAGTGAGGCGACAGAATCTGAAGGGATGTCGCCGAGGAAGTCTAGCCGATCAAAGATCGTCGCCGGTGGAATCCAATTGGCCAAATGGGATCCAAAAACACCGTATTTGAAAGCCTTGAAAAAGGCCAAAGCCGACGACCGATGGACGGTTTACGGGGAGCAACGGGACGACCATGGAGAATCCCCAGCATTCTTCCTCGATGTTGCTGATCTGTTTCGCAGTCAGGGACAAGAAGACATCTCCGCCAGAGTCCTGTCCAATCTGGCAGAGATGGAATCGGAGAACCATGCGCTGCTTCGCATTCTCGGCTACCGCCTACTCCAGCTCGGCAAACCCAAGCTGGCGGTTCGAGTCTTTGAAGAGGTGCTCGAACTTCGCGGCGAAGAGCCTCAGTCTTACCGCGATCTCGCTGCTGCTTTATCATCCGCCGGCGACAATCAGCGAGCTGCAGAAATGCTCTGGAAAGTCGTGAGCAGGGAGTGGGATGATCGCTTCCCGCAGGTTGAGCTCATCGCCCTTCACGAGTTGAACGCACTACTCGACCAAGCCGATGGTGAGGCAACACTCAAACGGATGCCCAACAATCTTCGACGCAGTATGCCGGTCGACATTCGGGCCGTGATGACGTGGGACGCCGACTTGACTGATATTGATCTGTGGGTCACCGGGCCTGATGGCGAGAAGTGTTACTACGGCCACAATCTGACCAAGACCGGAGGCAAGATGTCGAATGACTTCACTGCCGGTTACGGCCCTGAAGTGTTTCTGCTTAAACGGGCTCTTCCGGGAAGCTACCGGGTGCAGGCAAACTACTATGGGAGTCGTCAGCAAACTCTCGTCGGGCCTGCGACACTCCAACTTGAGCTGATCACCAACTTCGGCCGCCCGAATGAGAAACGCGAGACCACAACCCTCCGGCTGGAAGGCGAAAAAGACGAAATCGAAGTCGGCACGTTTCTATTCGGTGTCACCAAGAAGAAGCGGTAACGCGAGACGGTGAATGCAAATGTATGATCGGTCGCGCTCGCAAGAAATAGCGGCTTGAATAGAACATGTCCAAACCAGAAATCGTCGTCGTCTTGGCAACTTTTCCAGACCTCGTCGTCGGTCGAAAAATCGCACGACAGCTCGTTGAACGACGGCTGGCTGCCTGCGTAAATCTTAATCCGGGCGTCACTTCAATCTATCGCTGGGACGGAAAGATCGAGGAGGAAACGGAGGTGCAGGGGTTGATCAAGACGACCCGAGTTGGCTTTGAAAAGCTGAAAGCAGCGATCGTCGATCTGCATCCGTATAACACTCCCGAAGTGCTTCTGGTCTCAGTCGATGGAGGAGCAGAGGGCTACCTCAATTGGGTAGACGCCGAAGTGCGCGAAGCCGAGTAAAAGTGATTTGCGGGAAGATTGGTGTTAAGTTTCGGGAAATGCGCCGCCGCAATTTAGGCGTCACTTGGCTCGGACTCATCGGTCTAACAGCCATTGTGTTCTCAGCCTGCAGTTCAAACGAGGGCGTCACCCCTCTGATGAAGGCGGCCATCGCCGATGACGTCACCGAGATCCAGCGACTACTTTCTACCGGCGCGGAAATTGATGATCGGAGCAAGTACGACTGGACTGCACTCGTCTTCGCGATTCAGAGAGGTAACGAAGAAAGCGCCGTCTCTCTCATCAAAGCGGGAGCCGACCCCAATGTGGTAACGAAGCGCGTTCCCCCTGGCTTCATGGCCAGCAACGGAGGCTACTTTGTGACAACGCCGTTCCGCGAAGCCCTCCGCGAAGGCAACCTGAAGGTCGCTCATCTTCTTCTAGATTCCGGAAGCCAAGTCGGTGCGGATGATGTGAAACTCGCAGGCAGACATGGTGATGCGAAGTTGTTCGAGAGGTTAAAAACCCTCGACGGAATCGATTTCGACTCGCCCGAAACACTCGGGGCAGCCTTAGGAACAGCCGCTAACAAAGGCAATCTGAAAGCGATCAACTGGCTGCTGGCAAATGGGGCCTCACCCAACGGCTTCGATCGATCACGGCCACCGTTGGTCGAGGCGATCAGCGCGACCGAACCAGAAGCCGTCCGCCTTTTACTCGCGCGCGGAGCCGATGTGAATTTCGTCTACCAGCCCTACACGACTCAACCAGACAACCTCTCCAGCCAGTTGTCTGCCAGCCTCCAGATGCACGTTCAGGACTTTGAGGGGCATCTCGACATCGTTAAACAATTGGTCGCCGCTGGAGCCGATCGGTCTTTTCGCTATAACGGCGAAACTCCGCTTGATCGAGCGATTCGCGACCGAGACGAGACGCTTGCGTCCATCGCTAAACGCGATGAAAGCCCGGCTGAACAAAGTGTCTCCAAGCGCCTCCAAGGCTACCTTGCTCACGAAAATGCGGTAATCGAGATCTTGAAGGACTGACGATTGCCGTTTCGAGGGTGAAGTTTCCGGCTACCAGGGATCTAGGATCGCGTGCAAGCACGCTCCTACGCCGACGACTGCCACGCTCGCAACCCCGCCCTCGTCTACGGCGGATGACGGGCTGAGGCCAGGACGGCCCGCTCGCCGATCAGGCCGGGTTCGACCTCAGCTACATCTCGCTCACCGGTGTCGCGCACGTCCTACGGACGAAGACGCGAATGGTAGGAGCCGTGCTTGCACGCGATGGGAAATTTTGTCTAATCTAGAATCATGACTCGGGACCCCCGAAAAGGCCATTCCGCCCTCCGCCGCGGACGAGTGTCTATGGCAGGCGCTACCTATTTCCTGACGTTCTGTGCAACCGGAAATGATGTGCTTGCTGAGGGTGGTTCCCTCGGATCGATATTCGTCGAACTCGGGCGAATGGAGGCCGATGGAATTTGGAAGGTTCGTTGCGTGACGGTCATGCCCGACCATGTCCACCTCATTGTCGAACTGGGAAACAAGCTGGTTCTCGGGCGGGCCGTGGCAAGGCTGAAAGCCAAAACGAAGGTCGCAATCCTAGCTAGGAATATGCGCTGGGACGTCGGATTCTTTGACCATCGGGTCAGTCCTGATGAAGGTGTATTTTCGGTTTTTTCATACGTATTCTCCAACCCAGTGAAGGCCGGTCTTATTAGCGTGGACGGAGCCTCGACCTGGCGGGGATGGTGGATTTCGCCACAGGATGCGGAGTGGTTCTATCCCGAAGCTGAACTCGTGGCGTGGGCAGACGAGTGCCCAATTTGGGCGAACGGAATGAGGTGAAGCGTGGTGGTAGAAAGAGCTTCACAATCGCGTGCAAGCACGCTCCTTCCCAAGAAAACGCCAAAATGTGCGCGCGACAACCGCGTGCAAGCACCCCACCTACGCACGAAGACGCCCCCAGATGCGTGAGAAGCTTGCAACCCGTCCAGCTGGGGCTGAGAATAGCGAATCGGGCTATCCGATTCTTCTACCGTGTTCCAAGTCATCTTCAACAGTATCAGCGCATCCGAGATCTCACAGCTCGGCACCGTCGAACAGCTCGACCTCCTAGCTAAGTTTCAAGTCAGCCCTGAACAGCTCGACAACCTCGACGGTGAACACTTTGGGAAAATCGAGCGCGATGGAAAAGCCCTCTATCGCTATCGGCTCGACGACCACCGGATCTATTTCTCGTTAGATGGTGGAAATGTCATTGTGCATCGTGTCCTCAACCGAAATTCGTTCAGCGACTTCCTGTTCCGCTCGACCAACCTTCCCGTCGCTGAAGACGAAGCTCTTGGGGAAAGCGGCCACTTTTGGGAGTTGATTCAAGAGGGACAGAACGCCAAGAGGCTGTGAAATGGGCCCTTGTCGAGTGAACGATTCCTGCGACTCGCTCTTGACCCGCCTACCGCTGACAAATAGTCTCAACCTACGCCCGTTGCTGTTAATCGCCGCAGCGGTCATACCGGCTTTCAACCTGACCAAACCACTACATTTTGGACCTTGAAGAGATAAACAAGATCGTTGAGCTGATGGAAGACAAAGAGCTCTCCCATTTCAAGCTCGAGCGAGATGGAACCAAGCTTGAACTCCGTCGGGGGATGGATGCTGATGCAGTCTCCGCAGCGATTGCAAGAATGCCGATGCCCTACCAACAGGCCCCTGCTGCAGTAGCATCTGCTCCGTCATCCAGCGCGCCAGCAGCCCCATCTACCGGCGCCGAAGAAAGCTCTGGCCCATGCATCGATTCACCGATGGTCGGAACTTTCTACCGCGCCTCATCCCCAGGAGATGATCCGTTCATCAAAGTCGGTGACTCCGTCGATGAAGACACCGTTGTCTGTATCATCGAGGCCATGAAAGTCCTGAACGAGATCAAAGCGGAGACTCGTGGCACGATCACCAAGATCTTGCTTAGCGACGCGACTCCCGTTCAATACGGAGAGCCACTCTTCGAGATCGCACCGTAGATCATGCTCAAAAAAGTCCTCGTCGCCAACCGCGGTGAAATCGCCGTTAGGGTGATCCGCGCCTGCAAGGAACTCGATGTCCAGACTGTCGCCGTTTATTCGGAGGCAGATGTGGATTCGATGCATGTCCAGCTGGCTGATGATGCCATCTGCATCGGACCCGGGCCGAGTTCCGAAAGCTATCTGCGACCAAACCGTATCATTAGTGCCGCTGAAATCGCCAATGTCGATGCGATTCATCCTGGCTACGGCTTCCTTTCAGAAAGTGCGGAATTCGCTGACATCTGCGCGAGTTGTAAGATTAAGTTCATCGGACCTTCAGCCGACGTCATCACCCGAATGGGTGACAAAAACTCAGCGCGTGCGACAGCCAAGGCGGCCGGAGTCCCAGTAACTCCCGGTAGTGACGGCATCGTCCCAGATGAGAAAGCTGCCCGAAAAATTGCCGAAGAGTTTGGCTACCCCATCATGGTCAAAGCCACGGCCGGTGGCGGTGGTAAGGGCATGCGCCCAGTTCACAATGAAGCAGCTCTAGGGGCCGCGTTTCAGGCAGCTTCCCTCGAAGCGAAGAACGCTTTCGGCAACGGTGACTGCTACATCGAGAAACTGATTCTCAATCCCCACCATATTGAGTTCCAATTGGTAGCCGACTCCCATGGTAATGTCGTCCACCTTGGTGAGCGGGATTGCTCACTCCAACGCCGAAACCAAAAAATCATCGAGGAGTGCCCATCGCCTTCTCCGGTCATGACCGACGATCTTCGCAAGCGCATGGGCGACGCATCGGTCGCGCTCGCTAAAGAAATCGGTTACGAAAACTGCGGCACGATTGAGTATCTCGTCGACGATGATGGGAACTTCTACTTCATGGAGATGAACACCCGAATTCAGGTGGAGCATCCTATTACCGAAGAAGTTCACGGCTGCGACCTGATCAAGGAGCAGATCCGAATCGCCAGTGGCGAGGAGCTCTCTAAACACGTCGTCAACTCCATCCCGCGCCACCACGCCATCGAGTGCCGGATCAACGCCGAGGATCCCTACCGCGACTTCATGCCGTCTCCTGGGAAAATCGATCTATTCTACGCTCCAGGCGGCCGAGGCGTCCGAGTCGACACCCACGTTCTGTCTGGTTACACGGTGCCTCCGTATTACGATTCGATGATCGCCAAGTTGATCGTCACCGGAGCAACCCGCGAAATCGCGATTGCGCGTATGCGTCGCGCACTCGGCGAGTTCTACATTAAGGGGATCAAAACGACGATTCCGTTCCAAGATGCCATCCTTCAAACGGCCGACTTCAAAGAAGGAAACTACAACATCGCTTGGGTAGAAAACTTCATCGCCAAAGAGAAGCAAAGGAAGAGCTAACCACGGCATGAAGCCAGATCTCAGCGACGCACGTCTGTACGCGATCCTCGACCTCGGTTATGTCGAGCGAGATCGTATCTCGCAAACTGCCGAGTTGTTGGGACGCTCAGGAGCGGGAATTGTTCAACTCCGCGCCAAAGGATTTAGCCAGCAAGAGGCTGAAGAAATGGCGATCGAAGTCGCACCGATTCTGCGACACGCTGGTGTTCCCTTTATCGTCAACGACTTCCCAGAGATTGCCGGCCGTGTCGGCGCCGACGGATTTCATTTAGGTCAAGACGACGGGGATCGAGAAGACGCCCTCCATCGTTATCAGTCCGCCGCCGCTTCGGCGGGGCAAACCGTCGCCCACCCGATTGTTGGTCGCAGCACTCACTCCGTCGACCAAGCGGTCGCGGCCGCTGAGGAGAGATTCGACTATATCGGTTTCGGGCCGCTCTATACGACTCCTACGAAGCCAGGACGCCCCGGTATTGGTATCGAAGAGATCGCAACCGTTCACCAACTCGTCGACCTTCCGATTTTTTGTATTGGCGGGGTAAAAGTCAACGGCCTTACCGAGCTCGTCGCCGCAGGTGCACGCAGAGTCGTCATCGTATCGGGCCTCTTAGAAGCCGGTGACGCGATTCCAGAACGGGCCGCTGAAATTTTGGCGGCTCTAGAACCCGTCACCTAGAACCGACGATGAAGAGCTGGAACGTGTTTCTTTCCATTTCGATCATCGTGGGGTGCCTTGTCAGATCAGCCGGCCTGGCAAACGCTGACATGAGCAGCGATGTCGACGAGTTGATAGCTGAGCAAATCGCCAGCAAACAGATCTCTGGTGCAGTCACCATGGTCATCCATCGCGGAGAGATCATTCATTTCAGCCCGGCCGGGTTTGCCAACCTAGAAGAAGCCCGGTCGATGACTAAGGACACCATCTTCCGAATCGCGTCCCTGACTAAAAACTACAGCGCGGTCTTGATCAAAATTCTCGAAGAAGAAGGAAAGCTCAAGGTCACTGACAAAGTCGAAAAATTCCTCCCTGAGTTCAAAGACATGGTCTTGCAGACCGATGATGAGGAAGGCGACGTCGACTTGAGAATCTGGCACCTGATGAGCCATACATCGGGGGTCAACATTCCCGATGGCTACAGTGAAACCAACGATCTGAAGACCGCTGCCCACTTAATCGCTAACCAGTCACTGCAGTTCCGTCCTGGCGACCAATGGAAATACAGTAAGGGGATGGATGTCTGTGGCCGAATCGTTGAGGTCGTCTCTGGCCAATCATTTGATGCGTTTCTCAAAGAAAAAATCACCGGCCCTCTCCAATTCAACGACACTGCCTATTTCGTGGCCCCAGAAAAGTCCGACCGGTTAGCGGTGGTCTACTTTCCAGATCCAAAAAATCGAGGTCTCAAACGTGGCGATCATCCGTTTTACAGCACAGCGCCTACCCGCTGTCTCAAGCCCAACCCATCCTCGGGGCTCTATGCTTCTACCGCAGAAGTTGGAGAGTACTACACGATGCTTCTTAACGGTGGCGAAATTAACGGCACCCGAATCTTGTCAGCAAAGTCTGTTCAAGAGTTGACCCGTGGATGGACAAAAAGCCTGCCCACGAACCCAATCGAGGGTTTTCAGTGGGGGCTTGGATTCGGCGTGGTCGGCGAAGCCACCGACGGTGAGCACAGCGCTGTGACAGCGATGCTTTCTCAGGGAACTTTCGGTCACGGTGGTGCCTACGGAACCCAAGCGTGGGCTGATCCAACCACCCAAACCGTTTATCTTCTAATGATTCAACGAAAGGGGTTCGGCAACGGAGACCTCTGTGATCTTCGTCGAAAGTTCCAAGAGATCGTCGCAGCGGGGCTTTCTGAATCTGTCGAATGAATCCAACAACCGCCTATTCGTCGATCTCGATCGGCGAAGGCGTGTCGAGTTTGATCTCGTACTTCGAATTGCCTAAAAACGCTGGTCGCGCCAGAACTGCCCGTTCAACACGCGGGGCATCCTCGCCATCCAAGCCGTCATTTGGACGAACAGCGATCGCCTTGAGCACCGGACGGAAAGCCTGATAGGGGTCGTCCCCCAACACCGTCGGTGAGCGCATTTGAATGACCTTAGCTCCCTGAGCGGCACCTGGTGTTAGAGTCGGTTCGTCTTCGGCTTTCGGAGTCAGAGCCGCCGCCAAAAGATGCGATGCCAACGGCTCGCCACTGTGAACATCACAAAACTCATCGATCCGCACATCTTCTCCGACGACCTCGGTGTAGGTTGTCCGAATCGACACTTTCCGGCCGTCTCCCAGCAACTCCTGCTCATAGCAGGCGTCAGTCGCACAGCGGCCGCTTCGGTCGCAGATTTCGATCGTTTGAAGACCTGGAGGTCTGGAAAAGGCTCGAGGAATGTAGGACTTCGCCGCCTCGTTCATAATGTCGACCCAAACCGGAAGCGCGATCGCATTCGAAAACGCTCCTTTATAGATTGTCTTTGGCGCATCGAATCCGACCCAAACGCCACAGGTCACCTCGCTGCTATAACCGATGAACCAGAGGTCTTTGAAATTGTAATGAGTTCCGGTCTTACCAGCAACTGGCATCGAAACGAGGCCAAAATCCTTAGCGCCTTTCGCGGTTCCGATTTGGGGAACCTGCTCTAAACATGAGTGCACTTGGTAAGCAGCGATGGCGTTGATCACATCGATTTGTCCGTGCTCTACGCCCTCGCGATGAAAGATTGTCCGGCCTTCGTCATCGACAATTTTTCGAATAAAATACAATCCGGCTGGCCGGCTACCTCCTTGAGGGAACGCGGTGTAGGCGAGTGTCATGTCAGCCAATGATGCGGCGCTACTACCGAGGTAGGACGACGGATAATCCTTCAGTGGATCCGTGATTCCCATGCGCTCGGCAGTGTCTTTCAGACGTTCCAATCCGACCTTTTCTCCTAACCGAACGGTTGCAGCGTTCTTCGAGTGAACAAGAGCGTGCCGCGCAGTGACTTCGGTGTTTTTGTAGTGTTGGTCAGCCGCTTCTAAACCCCACTCCCCGAGAATCCCGGTGAGTCCTCCGATCATGATTCGTTGGTTGTTGATCGGGGTATCCTTGAGAAGGCTGCCCGGATAGAGTTCCCCTCCCTCAAAGGCTGAAGCAAAAACAATCGGTGTAAATGCAGTTCCAACGGCACGGCTCGACTGCAGCGCACGATCATATTTACTGTGGCTAAAGTTACGGCCACCGACCATCGCTCGAACCGCTCCCGTAGTGTTATCGACCACCAGTGCTGATGCCTGCAAATACTCTGGATTCGGAACTGGAGTATCTGATGGAATTTCTTCAGCACGGAGTTTTCTCATGTGTTCCTGAAGCAGAGATACATACCCATCGTAGGTCTGGTGCTCGTAACCGTTACGCTCTTCGATTTTGCGAATTCGCTCAATCACCGACCGCTCGGTTTCCCTCTGCAAGTCGATGTCGATCGTGGTGTAGATGTGGAATCCACCACGCAGGGCGCGGCCTTTTCCGATGCTCTCACCCACGCGCTGACGGATTTGTTCGTAAACGTATGACGACCGACCTTCGTCGGTAACCTTCGGTGCGGTGACGATGGGCGCAGCTTTCCATCCATCTGCTGCTTCTTCTGTGAGAAAATTCTCAACCACCATTCGAGTCAGGACGTAATCCCGGCGCTTCTTAGAATCCACAGCGTGTCGCCTTGGCGATAGCCCATTGGGCGCCTTGATCATCCCCGCCAAAATCGCGGATTCGCCAACCGTGAGTTCAGAAGCTGGCTTTCCAAAATAGCCCTGAGACGCAGCGAGCACACCGTGGTAACCCTCTCCGAAATAGATCCGGTTGAGATAGAACTCGAGGATTTTCGCTTTCGGGTAGCGCTCTTCAATCCGGTGAGCCAAGAAGGCCTCGGTGATTTTCCGCTGCAGTGTCCGCCCTCCGATGTCGTAAGAATTACGAGCCAACTGCATGGTAATCGTGCTGGCACCATGAGCTCTAGACCCGCGGTTTTTCACATTGCGCAACATCGCCCGAGCGATGCCGATATAGTCGATACCGTTGTGTTGGAAAAACCGACTATCCTCGATCGCCATCAGAGCCTGAACGAGATGAAGGGGCACTTCCTCTAATGTCACTGGGCGACGGTTCTCGACGAAAATCCGTCCAAGCTCCCGACCGCGACTGTCATAGATCAGGCTCGCCTTCTCAACTTGATCAATGGTGCTAAGGTCTAGCGCGTAAGCATCCTCTCGGAACGGCTTAATCTTAAACCAAATGATAACGGCACCAACCAGTGCTAGAAGCAAACCGAACAACAAAACTCTGCGCAACCAGACTGGAAACCAACGTCGGCGACCAAAACGCAACGGAGGACTTTTAGTCGGTCCCTTAGTAGATCCACGGCGCTGGGTTTCGGCGGCGACGGGATTCGTATTCGGCTTCGCCGCAGCCCCCTTCTTCTTTTCAGAAGAATCGTCGTCGTCGCCTGGGAGTTTAATCAGGTCGCCTATCATGGTGCCTAGGAAAGGTCTGATTTTTTAGGGCAACCGCCAACAATTACCAAAGCTGGGCGTAGTCTGAAGAGCAACCCGGAGGGCTCTGTTTTTTCCCCAGCGCAACGCGCTGCAATAGCTAACTCAAATCTCATCATTGTGACGGGTGGCGGAATTGATCCTACATTGCCTATGACACTGTAACGGCGTTTTCGCCGATCTCCATGGGAATAGACTGAAATTGCGCTATCGATGTCACTTCCATTTTCAAATGAATCCGGCACTCGACCAACAGTTTCAGCGTCTTCTCCAAGACCACCCAAAAGGGATTCCGTTCCGGATTGCTATGGAGCAGGCGCTCTACGGCCCCGACGATGCTGGTTATTACTCAAGCGGAAGAGCCTCTGTCGGAAAAGGCGGGGACTTCGCAACCAGTGTCAGTATCGGCGCAATCTTCGGAAAGCTTCTGGCTCGCCACGTTGCAGAAGTCTGGGAAGCCCTAGGAAGCCCAGACCGAATGGCGATCATCGAGCAGGGCGCCAACGATGGTCGCATGATGGCTGATATTCTGTCGGGGCTAAGCGAACTCGAGTGCGCCGACACGGTTTTCGAGCCGGTCTTTGTCGAGCCGATCGAAGCCCTGCGCGATACCCAGCAATCGACTCTGCAAACCCACTGCGAGCCCGGCTTCTCTTCCGTTCGGCTCAAGGCGCCCCGCTGGGTGGTTGGGGTATCCGATCTAACAGAGACCGACCTCCCTGCTGGCATCTTCCTGTGCAACGAATTGATCGATGCGTTTCCGGTCGATCGCCTCCGCAAAATCGGCTCTGAGCGCTACGAATACCAAGTCATCGTTCGCGACTCTACTAAAGGAAGCGACGGCTGGAAATTCGACTGGATTTCCCTCCCCCAATACGACCCACGCTACCAAGAAAGCGTCCAACTCGATTCCGAACACGGTTGGCCAGACACTCCGGAACCGGCTCACGAGTTTGAGCTTCGGTCAGCCGCGACCCAATGGATTCGCGAGCTGGCAAATTCGGCATTTCGCGGTCACGCCTTGATCATCGATTATGGGTTCGCGGCTCGAGACGCTTTCCATTCCAGCCGGTCTTGTGGAACACTTCAAGCCTACCGAGATCATCAGACGATCGACATCGACGACTGCCCTGATCAACTCGGTGACTGCGATCTGACAACCCATATCGATTTCACCCAGTTGGTTCGGCAAGGCGCTCCCGAGTTCGAAATTTGTGGGTTCGCGAATCAAGGCACGTTCTTGACCAAACTCGCCGCACCGTGGCTCCTCGAACTCGAACGCGGTGCACTGACGAGCATGGAATCGATCGACAAGGCGGAGTCGATGGCTGCCGAAATGCGTCAATTTCAGACCCTCACCCACCCCGGAATGATGGGCGGAAAATTCCAGATGCTCGGGCTCTGGAGCAGAGACGTCGAAACGTCATCTGAAAGACCTGATCTTAGTGGGTTCGCGCCGGGGAACAACCGCTCGGCCAAGCAGGCTGCGCAACGGGCTCTTCTGGACTAAACATTAACTATATTTAAACGAAAATTAATTATATTTAGTTTTTTGTTGCGATTTTCGATCAATTATTTAACTATTGATCATGCCTGAACTACTGGAGCGTGGACATTCCTGTCCGCCTTTGCCGCTCGGCTCGTATTGAACCACTGATGCGGACAAGAACGCCACGCTCCGAGATTGTGTGGTCTCGGAATCTAAAATTTTGCAGTCTTGAAGCCAGACTCTGATCGTCCCCGTTGGACAGACAACCTCAGTGATGACGACTGGGCATTCTTAAAGCGCTTTCTGTTGGCCTCAGGTTCTCTCAAGGCTTTGGCCAAAGAGTATGAGATCAGCTACCCCACAGTCCGACTTCGGCTCGATCGATTGATTCAGAAAGTTGAGCTTCTCGAGGAGGCAGAACAGCTCTCAGACTTTGAGCGCTCGCTTCGCAGTCTCTATGCTGACGGAAAGATTGACATGGACACCTTGAAGCAGCTTCGCCAAGCCCACGACAAATCACCTGACCATCCATCATGAATCCGACTATCGCCACTTTAGCCACACTTGCTCTCTCCACTCGTCTACTCGTAGGGGCCGCCGAGACAGATCCGTTGATCGAAGGTGGTTGGGACAAGATCCAGCCGATTGAGCTGACGACTTCAACGGTCGAAATGGAAACCGGTAGCCCCACTCCCCAAGAACTCGTCGTCTTGGACAAGCCCGAAATCACCGCCCATCGTTACCTCATCGCTGGAGAAATTCGCTACACTGATGCCACTGGCTACCTAGAAATGTGGAACCAATTCGGTGAGACCCGCTACTTTTCTAGGACGCTGGGCGAGCTCGGCCCGATGGCAAAAATCGCTGGAAGCTCAGACTGGCGGCCTTTCATGCTGCCGTTCAACGCCGAGAAAGACACAGTTCCCGATCGGCTCGAAATCAATGCAGTCCTCACCGGTGGTGGCAGCATCGAAATCCGCGATGTCAGCCTTTACCAGACCGACGTCACTGCTCCCGGTCAGATGGCGACGACAGAGCTCAAGGCTTCTGCGAAGTGGCTGGTCATGCTCGCGGGGCTGTTTGCCATTGTTGTGTTCTTGGTCATTTTCGGGCTTCTCCGAAGACAGAAAACCGCAAGAGAACTCCGCAAAATGCAGGTGAGTAATGGTGGCCAGTAGTCTTTAGGCTCGGCCAAACACCAAACTCGCGTGGGTCGACCAAAAGCCGCTCGAGTTGCTCAGAACGACACCCGGATCCTCATTGATCGGAGCAGGCCGCCCCGCGATCAACCGCAAGCCTTCGGTCGCTGGATCCCGATTCACCAGCCCCGGGGTCGGCGGTGCGACGCCCTCCCGAAGAACGGCAATCGCGACGATCGCTTCGAGCACCGCCGTGCCACCGAGACAATGTCCGGTGACGGGCTTCGTCGAACTGACCGCCACTCTATCAGCAGCGTCACCGAGAAGGCTCCGATAGGTTTGGGCCTCGGCGGAGTCATTCATCCGGGTGCCAGTTCCGTGAGCATTGATGTATCCAAGACTGCCCGGTTCGACCTCCGCGACGTTCAGGGCTTTCCGAGAAACTTCTAGCAAATCAGTGCCGTTCGGATCAACAGCGCTTCGGCCGCCGTTGCCCGTTCCGAGAGCCCATCCCAGGAGCGAGGCGAGCGGGTTAGCGCCGCGCTTCGCGACCGAAGCGGCCGACTCGAGAACCAGAAAGCCCGCGCCTTCACCCAAAATCATTCCGCTGCGATCGCGGTCGAAGGGGCGGCACGCCAGGTTCGGGTCTTCGGGCTCCATTCCCTGTCCCGCAACCACTCCGGCCGCATTCATCTGAGCGACCACTAAGGGATGGAGCGCCAGATCCGCTCCGCCAACCAAGACGATGTCGGCATTGCCCAACAGAATCTGTTCGGCTCCGGTAGCAATCGCATGGGCCGAAGACGCGCAAGTCGCCGAGACTGTCATGGTCGGCCCAGACATTCCCAACTCCAACGCGATCGTGCCACTCAAGCTGGCCAAGGTGCTGTTCGCGGCGGTGCTCGGCCGAATCCGTTTTCCCGCACGCCCATCAGAATCGCCTTTGGCCCATGACGCGATCGGTCCGCGCGAAGTTCCGGCAATGATCCCTGCGGTTGGCAAATGATCGTCATCCAAACCAGCGCTCTGAATCGCATCGCGAGCCGCGATCAGTCCCAGACTAGCCACCGGATCGTGGCGACGCATGCCACTCAACTGGGCTTCGAGGTCTGGGGGAAGGAAACACCCGATTTGGTCGCCTTGATCACCCGAAAAACTCGAACGAGTCGCCAAAGACCACCCCTTGAGCGTTGCATCGAACAACCGCTTCGCACCCACTCCCGAGGCACAAGCGGATCCCCAACCTGTGACAAAGACGGGTTGCTGCCGAAGGTGGCGGATGATGGATCGGTGCATTTTGTAGCGAGCGGCGGAACCTTCCACACTCAGCGCTCACCGCCACCTCGAGTTCACGACCGATAACTTGTAGGAGGAAGTTCACGACCGATAGATTGTTCACGACCGGTAACTTGTAGGAGGAAGTTCACGACCGATGAACACGCCCGATCGGTCGCCAGCTCTCAGCCGCACACACATTGTAGGAGGGAGTTCACGACCGATAAATTGTTAACGAACGATAACTTGTAGGAGGGAGTTCACGACCGATAAATTTTTCA
>ENA-ORXR01001809-ORXR01001809.1-marine-metagenome-genome-assembly--contig:-NODE-1809-length-21715-cov-23.243230_pt1 | contig 21715 bp, 10 predicted proteins | sample MGYA00237866_ERZ511479 | MGnify/ENA metagenome assembly ERZ511479 | reverse complement strand
TTGTCTACGCCACCTTCATCACAATCCTGTGCTCCTAGTGGGCTATTTGGATCTGCTGTCAAAACTGCACAAATATCAACGCCTCCTGCAATTGCGGCATCGCAATCATCAGCAGGATCAGATGGATCTGTTCCGTTTGCACATTCTGTAGCATTATCTACGCCACCTTCATCACAATCTTGTGTGCCTAGTGGGCTGTTTGGATCTGCTGTAAGAATAGCACAAATATCGACACCTCCTGCAATTGCCGCATCGCAATCATCAGCAGGATCAGATGGATCTGTTCCGTTTGCACATTCTGTAGCATTATCAATTCCACCTTCATCACAATCTTGTGCGCCTAGTGGGTTATTTGGATCTGATGAAAGAATAGCGCAAATATCAACGCTTCCTGCAATTGCCACATCGCAATCATCAGCAGGATCAGATGGGTCTGTTCCATTTGCACATTCTGTGGCATTGTCTATTCCACCTTCATCACAATCTTGTGTGCCTAGTGGGCTATTGGGATCTGCTGTAAGAATAGCACAAATATCAACGTTTCCTGCAATTGCGGCATCACAATCGTCAGCAGGATCTGCTGGATCTGTTCCATTCGCACATTCTGTAGCATTATCTATTCCACCTTCATCACAATCTTGTGTGCCTAGTGGATTGTTTGGATCTGCTGTTAGGATATCACAAATATCAATACCCACTCCAATTGCAATATCGCAATCATCAGCAGGGTCAGAAGCATCACCTCCGTTTGCGCATTCCGTAGCATTATCAATTCCACCATTGTCACAATCTTGTGTTGCTAAAGGAGTATTAGGATCTGCTAAAATGATTGCACATGTTCCAACTGGATCAGCTTGTAGATCATTACAGTTTGGAGCAATACAAAGTGAAGCAATAAATAAATGGAATGAAGGATCATCTGGTGCAACCCCCATTGCAGTATATTCAAATACTAGTTTAGTAATGACGATGTCTGGTTGGAACCATGCTGCACCTGCTTCGTTATCTATAAGCTCTGGTCCATAAATAGTGTTCCATAGGCCATTCCCGTCGGGATCAAATTGCCCGACAACGGCAGCGTTTGCGCCGTCATAAGTAGGAGTAGCAGCACCATCAAGAAAATCCGCATCAAACAATTGTTGAAGCCATGTTGAGATTTCAACATTTGAAACTGGATTTCCAAGTGCGTCTTCTGCAGAGATTTTAACTTGATCTTGTTCAATATCAACTACAGCGAAACCAATTGAATTGGCCGGTGCAGGAGTATTAAAATTGATTTCAACAAAAACGCGTTCGGTGATAGGTGTACCAACTCCGAAACCTTGGTCAACTTCAATATTGAAGTTGTCTTGAGTATCAGCTGGTCCGTAAGTAGCTTCCATAGAACCGTTGTCAAAGACTTGGGTGTTGTTTGGAATTATACTTGAAAGTACATCACCCGTTACAGTGTAAGTAAAGTCAGGAGCTTCCGGGCAAGTGAACGTACCGGTACCGATTAGTCCTCCGCTTAGATCCGCATACTCTTGACAATAACTCATCGAGTAGTAGAACATAAAAAGCACCATACAGAGCAGGTGCTTATGTTGCCCGAAGAAAGACAGGCAACTACCTTTCAAAGAAAGGTGATTGTTTTTTTTCATAATAGTGTCGGTTTAGTAAAAGAGATTTAATAATATTTAGTGTTATTATTTTTAACTAAAGGTAAGTTTAGCTCTTAATTAGACGTAGAATTTCCCGAAAGGGTTTGATAACCATTTAAAATTCTAAATAAATTTTCAGATTTAAATCGTAATCAACTGATCGTCAAAAGAAATCAACAAAACATTTTTTGTTTACATCTATAAAAAAGAATGCAACTCCTTCCCAAATTTGGAAAGCATTGCGTGTTATTACTAGATGTATTACGTATAGATGGGCGAATATATAAAATAAATAGACTGACATTGATTAAGGCAAAGCAATGTCAGTCTATAGTATACGATGTTGCTATAAAGAAATTTTTACAAATTTCTTAGAATCAATAAGGTGTTCATCATTTCTGAAACTTACAAAGTAGGTGGCAGGTCCTAAGTGAGAAACGTCTACTCTAACAAAATTAGTTCCATCAATTAACTGAGCATCATGAGTAGAAATAACTCTTCCCAAAACGTCAGAGATTACCAGAAGTGCGTTAGGATTGTTGTAGTTACTTTCAATCTGAATATTTAACTCTTCAGTTAGGACAGGATTAGGGTATATTGAAAAATCTCCATCTTTAATACCACATTTCTTTTCTAACTGAATCAGCTTACTATATCCAATTGTACCATCGAGATCAACACTTTTAAGTCTGTAAAGATTGATATCACGAATTGCTCTATCTGTAAATGAATAACTAGCGCCTTCGTTGTTGTTTCCTTTAGGAAGGAAGGTTTCGATTGAATTAAAAGAAACACCATCAATACTTTTCTCCAATTCGAAGTGACTAATATTAGTTTCACTATCAGTTCTCCATTCAATCATACCTTGACAGTTTTCAACTATCCCGTTGAAATAAGAAATGCTTAAAGGAAGTAAGATGTCTGTGCAAGTGTATACTGACTCAGTATCATCTACAGTTTCATTAATACCATTCATGCATGCTGCTGGTTGTAGGTTAGCATTGAAACCCATTTGGTTACTAGGACATTGAACAGGATTAGTTTGGTTGAATGCGACAGTAATTAAGCCACCCGCTCCGCCCACAAGAGTCGTGTTTTGAGTTCCTTGTAAACAGTTTGAAGTTGGATCATAAAGCCAATCAAAGTTTGGAGCGAAGTTTCCAGCTACAGAAGCAGCACCACTAACAGGTGCGACATTTAAGAGACATACGGTAATTGTAACCGGATCAGTTTGAAACCCAGCATAGTCGGTTAAGTTTTCTACAAAAGAAAAGGATAATGTTCCTCCCGCTCCAGGAGTAAGCGGAGCTGGGTTAATATCACCTTGTTGAATTGAAGGATTGTTGATACAATTTTGTCCGAACAAAATCGAACAAGAGAACAACATTACAAATAAATGTATTAATTTTTTCATAACTGGTAATTTTTAAGCTATAATGTTTAGTTTTTGTTATATTCTGCTATAATCAAATTTCTTACCAAAGAAACTTTTTGGTATTCAGAAATTGCATCATCTTCTGTTTTGTTGGTTTGATTCATCTTAGGAGCTGGCTGAAGGTTTGTGATAAAACCAATTGTTGTGTGGGATTCAAGCTTGTCCTTATCTTTTGCCTTAACAACAAGTGATATTTTACCAGATTCATCTCCTGACACAAGTTCTTTCTGAACACCTCTTAAACAATTGATGTTTTCGATGTAAGACCATTCAAAATATTTTGCAAATTCGCCTGAAATTGATTCTTCAGCCTTGGCAGGCATTACATTCATAAAGCAAATGGTCATTTTGACGGGTTGATCCTCATCAAAAGTTTGCAAATTTCCTCCTTGACTATATTCGAAACTAAATTCACCAATTTGAACTGTTGCGTTGAAAAGAAGTTCAGAATTAAGCACAGAAGGATTGGCATCCATTCTAGATTGTGCATTAGCATTCAAGCAAATAAATGTAAAAAGTGAGATTACAAAAAAATAAATGTAGTTTTTCATAACATGCGCATTTAGTTTCAAAAAAGGGTGATCACATAAATGCAAAAAAATATGGATACAAACATAAAAAATGCATGTTCCTATTTTAGAGGCTCCGAAAGGTCACATTTAGTTAATCAAAATTGTAGTAGGTTTTTTTGATTATTGTAAAGGTAACAAAGAAATTAGACAATCCAATTTATTTTTTCTTGTTTTTCAAGATTTCTCTGATAATTTTTATATGATGAAAAGTATGAATTTTAATAAATTGTTTTGTCATTTCTAAATCGAGGTTACCAAAAACATGATGTTTGTAATGGCTATACGCCGGTAAATTCAATACATCAGATGTAATTGCGGTTGCTTTTTCAGAAAAGTCTATTAGGATTTCATTTGTAATCTCATCAAGAGCAACGACTGATTTTGGTGCTCTTGCTTTACCTCTAGGAAAAATATTGGTCATGAAAACCACAGATCTAGAAAGGTTGAAATCTCTTTTGTAATTATCAGGGTTAGACTTTATCAGTATTTTACTGACTTCGATGATTACTCTGTAGGAATGGTCGATATGCCAGTCAATCCCTTTCTCGGAAATACTTGGATTTATTAGATCCATATTGGGGATGTTAGTTTGTAACTCTTTTAATTCTTCGATTAAAAACATATCTGATTCTCTTGGAAAGTATTCAATTTATCTCCAATGAAGGTATGACTTTTTTTCAGATAAAATTAAACTATTACCTAATGGTAGAGAAATAGGCTAATAGATTACAATCTATATTGTTATAAAGTAGTGCGCGCGCCCATTACCAAACTAATAGTATTGATTTTTTCGTTTTTAGGTCCGATACCGGATAATGCGAATCTAAAAGTAGGTTGAATGAATAGGTACAAGTTATTGTCTAACTGTCTTTCCAGCCCTAACCCAATATTGGAGGTATAATAGTTATTAGCTTTAAAGTTGCCGCCACTTAAAAGTCCCTTTGTGTCAGTAGGATACTCATAATTTAAGGTAGAAGGTTTTTCAACGTAACCAATTACATCATAATCATACTTCGTATAGAGGACAAAGTTGGAGGATACACCTGCAACCACATATGGTCTCCAGTTGACAGACTCTTTGATTGTATATTCCAATTCAATGGGGATTTCAAGATGATGTTGATTGATTGTCATCAGTTGCACTTGATTAATAGAAGTAGGCATTAGATCGCCTGGAGCATATGCAAATGATTTATTGTTATAACTAATCCCTCCTCCCAAATGAATGCCATTGCCGATTTCCTTTGTTATTAGTCCGCCAGCTCCTAGACCGATGTTGTTATTATTAGCTTTAGCGTTCATTTCAGGTGAAAAATAAAGCTTGAGGTTCCAGGGTCTGAATTTTTTCAGCTTAGGTAATGGGTCACCTGGAATATACTGCGCCGGAAGTTTTTCACCATTAATATCAAAATTTGTATTCCATGAAAGTGCTGGCACTGCATTGTCCAAGACATTAACTGAAATTGGATTTGATTTAATTGAATACTCCGTCAATTGTGGTAAGGATGAGGACGTCACTTCTTGAGCAAGATTTGCGTTAGTAGTTTCGACATTCGGTATTAAACTAACATTATTATTTGTCATGAAAGGAGTCTCCAACTCTATTGTATTTGAATATTGAGGAGCAAATTTGTTTTCAATAGGACTAGAGAGGATCGTCTCATTACTACGGGCGTGGCTAGCAATTGGCTTGTCAACCTTGGAAGTTGTAATCAGGCGATTGGGTTTTGCAGGTAGATTCGGTGTTGCAGCACTCTTATTGATCTTACTGTTATTTTCAATATGACTGTTATTTTCAATATTATTTAATTGCGGAGTAGACGGTGAAGTAGATGGAGCTACGTCTGAATTCACGTCAATTGGTTGTGTGGATGGTTGATTTATTGAAGGAATTAACTGGTTTGAGTTATTTTGATTAAATGGCACGAACTCCACCAATGTGACAACTGCCAACAACAACACGATAGCTTCAATGGATCGAAACCAAAAGAATTTGCGCGTCTTTTTGCTCTCTTCATCAAGCCGGGCATTCATTAAATCCCAATCTTGTTCCTGATAGGAAAAATCAAGATGCTCCAATGCGTCTTGAATTTTTTGATCAGTATATTTCTTATTGCTCATATTCCGAATATTTTACCACCAGAAGTTTCTGCAATTTCATTCTGGCTTTCAATAAATTTGATCGGGAAGTACTTTCCGTAATCCCTAGTTTTCCGGCGATTTCTTTGTGAGGGTAGCCCTCTACAACATACATGTTAAAAACGGTACGATAAACAGGAGACAGTTGTTGCACTGCATACAAGATCTCTTTTTCTGCGCAAAGGCTAACCGCGTCGACGTCTCCACTAATTTTCAATTGAGCGGTTTCGATATCTTCGGTTCGTCTTCTGGTTGATTTTCTATAAAAATCTATGGCAGTGTTTACCATTATTCTTTTTATCCAAGCGTAAAGTGAAGTACCTGGTTTGTACTTACTTAGATTTTTATAAACTTTAATAAATCCTTCGTGGAGAATGTCTTTTGCGTCTTCTCTATTATTTGAATAACGCATACATATACCTAGCATCTTGCCGTAATGCTCCTCATAGAGCTTTTTTTGGGCCCAGCGCTCCTGCTTGATGCAAGCAGTGATCAGGTTTTGTTCTTGATTATTCAAATTTATAGCAATATCCATTAGTTAATTTGATTAATGCTATTCTGGAAGCAGTTAAGTTATCAGGTTTAGTACTAACATAACGAATAAACATTATCATCCGTTGCCTTAGTTTAAAAAAAGATAACAAAAATCCTAGCAACAGCTTCCTAAATTTAGGCAAAAAATATCACTAATTATGAGTATTATGAAATCCTTTCTTTGGAAACAACGTATTAATGTTGTGATAAAGACAGTAAATCTGTCAAAGATGATTTAATCAGTACTTGTAATTGTTATTTTCTTTATAGTACAAAGATGCACACCACTTTTATAAAAGGTCTGAGTTTTCGAAATAAATATTTCCATTTACTGAATTGATTTACAATCAACTCAGTAAAAATCAAAGTGTTACCAAATGTACCCAAATAGTAACATGGTACACTATTTGGTGTTTATTCTTTTGCTTATTTACCTCAAAACCTTACCCAAAACATGATTAAACAGACTACTATCTGGTTGCTGAATTGTTTATTGAGTTTTTCCCTATCTGCTCAATATGATTTTCCATTTGTAGACATTCATGTACATCCAGATATAAAGGCTTTTAATTCGAGAGATCATGTGGTCTATGATTTGTGGGAAAAAATTGATCATAATTGTGGTGCGGATAAGTTAGCCATGTGGATGCTGAATGGTAGTAATGAGGTGCCTCGATTTTCCCAGTCTAACTATGCGTCATTGATGAAAGGAGGATTTGGAGTGATTTGCCATTCCATGACTCCAATGGAAAAAGGTTTTCTCCATCCCCGTTTTCTAAACATTAAGAAAAAAGGGCCGGAAACAGTAGCGTGTATGAGTGGCATGGCGTTGACAACCCATATCATGAAATCGAAAGATGACTTGGAGTATTTTCCCGTACTTAGGGACAACATCCTATTTATAAAGGAGGGAGAGCGCAAACCTTACCAGTTGACTGTAAACAGAACGGTCTCCTACGAAATTGTCAGAAATCAAGCCCACTTCAATGAGTTGGCTCATGACCCAGATCGTTTGGGTGTTGTACTTTGTATTGAAGGCGGTCATGTCCTTAGCAGATCACTGCATCGTTTTGATGATTCTGAGTCTGATCTATTTCGTAAAAAAGTAATGGATAATGTGTGGCGGCTTAAAGGTGTAAAGCCAATGACTGCCTGGAAGGATGATTTCCTCGAATACCCTATTTTTTTTATTGGAATTAATCATTTTTTCTGGAATGGTCTAGGTGGTCATTCCAAGGCGTTTAATACTGCTCAGACGGTAGTATTCGGTGGTTCTAAAGGAATAGATCAACCTATAACGGCTTTGGGTAAGGAGGTGATTGAAACGTTTTTATCAAAAGAAAAGGGAAGGCGTGTGCTATTGGATGCCAAGCATATGAGTATTTCCTCCAGATTTTGGTATTACGACTATTTGGATTCCCTTGCAGCAATTGGAGATCCTATTCCTTTGATTTACAGTCATGCTGGTGTTGCTGGTATTAGTATTGAAGATGAACTGTTTTTGAAAAAAGATAAACCTGGTAAAAATAAAGATGCTTACTTCAATCGCTATTCAGTTAATCTTGCTGATGAAGAAATCAAGCGTATTCATGATACTGAAGGGTTGTTTGGAATTATGCTGGATAAGTATCGACTTTGTGGTGAAAAAGGCAAGGAGTTGATTGAACAAACGCAACCAAATTCCCCTGAACGAAAAGAATTGTACATAAAGATATTGGCTATGAATATCCTACAAGCGGTTAAGGCCAGTGAAGCCTCAACTGGCTGGGATATTGTATGCCTAGGCACGGACTATGATGGGATGGTACAGCCATTCGAGTTTTACCCAACCGCTGCTGACTTACCTTTGATGGCGAAGGACTTGCAGACCTTTTTGGAAAACCCAACTGACATTTTTGATGTGTTCACCGCTGATGAGGTCAACGCACTTCAGTTCGGGATTCCTGCCGAAGCGCTTATCCAGAAACTGTTTTCTTCTAACGCAATTACATTTATTAGCAAGCACTTTCCTAGCAACAATGTGCAAATGGTGAAAACACTGGAAACTGGTGCTTCTGAGCGCTAAACAACCCGTTATTAATATAACTGGAATGGTTGGATTTGAGCACCTACTATCCCTTGTCCGTTACATTTCGTAAAAATCGGTTAGTCAGTTTGTTGTATGTTCGTTTAATCCGATTTATCCATAATTTTACATGGTTTTGTGTTAGCAGTGAGGAGTTTATCGATTGTATTTCTCTGGTGACTGTATTAGTTAATTCTTGAATTGTCTCTACGGAAAATATAAAGAGCGATTGGCATAGGGATCGGAGGTGCTGTTTGAACGAAAGTAGAGTCGCATTGAATGCGACTCTACTTGAGAGAGTGCCAGAGAGCCCGCCGCCACAGCCAAAATGGTTGCGTAAGCAACTATTGTGGCTGTGGCGGATGCCCCAAATAAAAAAAAACCGCCCTCCCTATTCAGGAAAGCGGTTTCATTTTACGTTGCTAAACGATATATTGTGTGCCTTCTTTCTTAGTTAAAAATATACCGCACACCCAGTTGCATTCTCCATCTAGAAGAAAAGTCTGAGACGTTAGATACTGTATTAGGCGTTTCGAAAGAAAATTGTGGTGTTTTGGCACCAGAAACAGGATCTTCTTCGTATCCTTCATAGTCAACTAGAGCAAACAGATCATTGCCTACGAAGTAGTTAGCGCCCCAGTTCTTATTGAGTAAGTTACCCAAGTTTAATATATCTAAAGTCAGTTGAATTTTGTGCGCGTTGTTTCCAACTTTAGCTCCTATATCCTGAGCAATACGGAAGTCCCATACAGAAGTAAACGGTAAGCGAGCACCGTTTCTTTCAGCGTACTGACCTCTTCTTGTACTTAGATAATCGTCTTGAGCAATATAAGCATCAAGCATTTCCCATTGCTCTTGAGCAGAAATGTCTACATCACCGTTATCATCAAGGATATCAAGTAATTCGATTTCAGCTTGATTGGCTGGAACGTACATCAAATCATTGTCAAAGGCTGAGTCATCATTGTGCATTCTTCCAGCATAAGTGTAAGAAAATGGTTTACCAGACTGTCCGTTGAAGAACAAGGATAGTGTGGTACCAAACTGATCATTCACATAAGGTAGTTTGTACGACAATAAAGCCACGACTCTAGAACCTAAGTCAAAATCCGAGCGACTGACGCCAATATTGTTACGACCAGAAGTATTTTCAATATAACGCCATTGAGAAGAGTTTTGAGAAGACGTACCATCATTGACTGCATAAGCCTGTCCGTAAGTATAAGCGATGCTAGTAGCTATCCCTGATTTAAATCGTTTTTCCGCCTGGAATGTCACGTTGTACGTGTATCCTTTACTTGTATTTTGTCCTAGCATAATACGAGTATAAGTATCATCAACTTCGTCTGTACGATCGAACAATGGACGATTATCAACACCAGCAAAATTTTCGTCAGAAGGTTTAACATTAAGGTTCTGATACAGAATATTATTCAGTGTTTTAGTATACATCCCTTCTACTGTACCAGTAATGCCAAGAGGCAATTGAACGTCAAGACCTAGACTAGCTCTAAGCATTTGTGGATATTTAAAATCTGAAGCAAACAAGTCCATTTGGCCTGAAGGAACGGCATCAGTTTGTCCAAAGTCAGTTGCTGTTGGATTATCACCAGGGATAGGTTCGAAATTAAGGCTATCCAAATCACTTCCAGTAGCACCGACGCCACCAATAGTTAATCCATTGTTGGTGTAAGACCCACCCATCCAGACGAAAGGAATACGACTTGTGAAGATTCCAAGACCACCACGCAGTTGCGTTTTACGATCGCCAGTTAAGTCATAATTGAAACCTACTCTTGGACTCAGCATGATAGCAGCCTTAGGCATTTGTCCTGCTTTTGCCCCTTGAAGGTCGTAGCCCTCCGCCTCAATTAATGGAATCGTAGTATTGTTGAAGTAAGTATCTTCTTCTGGTTGGCTAGTAAAAATTGGAACATCCAATCTCAAACCAGCCGTAACTGTAATCTGATCATTGATTGAGATTTTGTCCTGACCATAAAGGCCAAACTGCATGGCATTGAATTGAGCCGCAGCAGCAGAACCATCACCAGTAACATCATCTACCAAGGAGTAAGAACGGTCATAATCATAAGGATCTTCACCATTAATGAAGTCATCGATAGAAGAATAACGGTATACCCCAAAGTTTTCTCTTATAAACAAGTTGTAAATTGAGAAAAACTCATTGTGTGTCCCTACAGTAATTGTATGTTTCCCTTTGTACATGGTGTAATTGTCCGTAAGGGTAAAAATACTTTGCTTCAACTGGTTCGCAGTTGAGAAGCGCTCGCTACCCACAAACACACGACCACCATTATCATCAATCTGAATCCAAGGTAGGTCATTGCCTAATGGATCACGATCGTCAAACACATTGGTGTAACCTATTGTCAATTCATTGGCAGCGCTAGATCCAAAAATACTCTTCAATTCTATAGCAGAAGAATTTGTGGTAGATGGAAAGAAGATTCCATTGTTCGCAAAATTAATGCTTGAGCTAGAAGAACTACTTGGGCTAAGGCTTCTACCTCTAGTATAGGAGTGTCTTGCTGTCAGCTTGTGTGTTTGATTGATGTTGTAATCAATTTTAGCTAAGATCTTTTCTCCTTTTAGTTCATTGGAATTATCTAGATAGCCACCTGTATCATATCCGTAAGCAGTACTTAAATGGTCGGATAATCTATCGATATCTGCTGTAGTGTAATCACCGTTGTAATTGCCGAATTCGAAAGGACGTGGTGTCTGATCTCTTTGAATCTCAGCATTAACGAAGAAGAAAAGTTTATTTTTCTTGATTGGTCCTCCTACTCTAAATCCGTAAGTCGTGGCGTTGAAATCAGCCACACGTTCTCTAAGTGTATCAACAGCTTCATCTGTCAATAATTTATCGCGGTCAATCACTAGTCTGTTGGTCTTCCCCACCATTGACTGGTTGCGGGTTCTGAAGTACACTGAGCCTTGAACTTGGTTGGTTCCACTTCGTGTAACGGCGTTGATTCCACCACCTGCAAATCCACCTTGGCGGACATCGTAAGGCGCTACTACAATTTGGAATTGCTCGACAGCGTCAATACTGATGGGTGTGATTCCTGTTTGTCCACCATTGGTACCATCACCTGATAGTCCAAAAACGTCATTGTTTACTGCACCATCAATGTAGATAGCGTTGTACCGATTGTTCATTCCTGCGATAGAAATTCCGCCACCATTAGTCGAAGCTTGTGGAGTTAGTTTCGCATAATCATTGATTCCGTAGTTTACTGTAGGTAAGGCGTTGATAGTAGCTTCTCCAACTTTTGTTTCTGCACCTGTTCGGTCAGAATTTAAGACGCTGTTTACATTTGCAGTGACAGTCACAGTTTCAATCTCAATTGCCTGATCAGACATTCGAGTGTTGATGACTCTGTTTTCTCCAAGTGTGAAGTACAAATTTTCCTTTTTCTGTTCCTGAAACCCAACATAGGTAATCGTTACTGTGTAAGGACCTCCAATTCTTACCGCAGGTAAGTTATATTGTCCGTCCATTCGCGTAGTTGTGCCGTACATGGTGCCTGAAGGCGTGTGTACTGCGACCACATTTACACCGATCAGTGGTTCACCGGCGGTGTCTTTAATTGTTCCATTAATAGAAGCGGTGGTGACACCTTGCCCTGATAATGATAGACCTGTAATACATAAGATGAGTAGTGTAATCCAAGTAAAGTTAATTAAGCGATTCATAGTTAAGTGATGATTTAATGATGGCACAAAGTTCCGATAATTTATAGTAAAAAATCACCAGTAGCGTAGAATTTTACCAACACCAAATGTGGATAAAAATATTAAATAATTTAATTAACATTTGCATGCATAAAATATTGTTTAAAAGGTAATTAAGAATTAATAATAACCTTCTCAAATAAAAATTAGGAATTGATGAATCATATAATTTCTTGTTATAATTTATATTTTTGCTTCTTTTATTAATTCCAAATCATTATTGACACTCAACAAATTTATGCTTTTTGCTATAATTTCAGTCTACATTAAAACAGTAAATCGACTTGTCACTAGTTGGCGAAACATTATTCTTTATTTCAAGGAAAATAAAGAAGACTATTCCTTCTTGCAAGTCTAACTTTTACTCTAAAAAAGCATAACATACAACACTAGAGTTTACTTTATTAAAAAATAAACGTAAATTTAAAGAAGAATCTCCCAAATTAGGTTTGAATTAAAAATGGTAAACTGCTCCATCTTAGCTCGAAATTTCATACATGGAATACTTATTCTAGTATTGCTTATATTACTTCCAAGTGGGAAAACCGTTGCGCAATGTCCTAAGGGCGCAGAAATTGTCTTTAGTAACACCAATAAATCTTGCTACACAAACAATGGCAGTTCTACTGCATCTCTAAGTATTAATCCTGGAACATTGTTTTATCAATGGAGTAGTGGTCAAAATACTCAAACCATCAACAATATTGATCAAGGAAGTTATGCCGTGACTATCACAGATCAAAACAATTGCATTTATACTGGGTCTACGATTGTTTCCTTTTCAGAAAAGCCTGAAATAGAGTGGGAAGAGACCTTCGGTGGTACAGATAACGAACGAGCCACGTGTATTAATCAAATGCCAAATGGCAATTATCTGGTTTCTGGTCATTCCACTTCTAATGACGGTGATATGTCTGGAAACAACGGAGCCAATGACGTTTGGGTTGCAATGGTCAATCAAACAGGTACGCTACTTTGGTCAAACCTGTATGGTGGATCGGCAAATGAGTATTCCTCCGCTTCAGCGACCACTGTTAATGGAGAATACGTCATTGGTGGACAAACTATGTCTACTGATGGCGATGTAACTGTGAATAATGGAAGCGCGGATTTATGGGTTATAAAGTTAGGTTTTACAGGAAATTTGCTCTGGGAAAAAAGTTTTGGAGGTCCTGGACAAGAAGTTGCTGGTGATGTCAAAATTTTACCAAATAGTAGCCTGATCATTGCGGGTAGTAGTAGTTTCGTCGGAGGTGATATCACCACTAATTATGGTTCAAATGATTTTTGGTTGATCAGAACTGACGTCGCTGGCGCTATAACTTGGCAACGTTCCTATGGCAGTACTGGAAACGATCGTGCAGAATTTGTAGAACAAACAACTGATGGCGGTTTTGTAACCGTTGGAACCATTGGTGCCGCTGGAGGAGATGTTGCCAACAATTATGGAAGTATAGATATTTGGGTGTTGATAACAGATGACATAGGAAATATTATTTGGGAAAAGAATTATGGTGGTTCTGCTTTAGACAGAGCAGAATGTATCCGTCAAACAAGTGATGGCGGTTATATTTTTGTAGGGTCGACTACCTCAAATGATTTTGATGTGACGACAAACAAAGGAAGTGATGACCTTTGGGTGGTAAAACTTGGATCTACTGGTAATATCCAATGGGAACGAACATTTGGTGGTAGCCTTCAAGATTTTGGAAGATCTGTAGAACTTAGCGATGATGGTGGGTACCTCATTACTGGATGGACCTCCTCCAATGATGGAGATATCTCTGATGCCTCAAATTCTGGGCTAGCCTTTTGGACCATGAAGGTAAGTAGCTCTGGGGTACTACTTTGGGAGAAGACTTATGGAGGTACGCTAGATGATCTTTCATTCTATATTGATCAAACCAGTGATGGTGGCTTGATTACTTGTGGTGAATCATTTTCGAATAATGGGGATGTCGGAGACAATAGTGGTGGTAGCGACACATGGATTGTTAAATTAAACAATCCTGGTAATGCTATGTCTGTTGCTTGTAATTTGAACAACCCTGGTACTGGGAATAATGACGCTGAAGCTACAATTGTAACAACTGGCGGCATTGAACCTTTTAATATCGAATGGACAACTCCGCAAGGCGGTAATGGTGGAATCAATCCAGCAACAAGTAACGAGATAGTCAGTAATATTGGCCCTGGTTTTTATTCAGTCACAGTTACCGATGACAATGGTTGTCAGGCATTCTGCGGGTTTAACGGTTGTGGGTTATCGGTTAACTTTAATGTGACAAATACTACCTGCGGAGACCCAAATGGCTCTATAACTGCTGTGGCAACTGCGGGCAATGGTGGATTGACTTACAACTGGTCTAATGGGCAATCAGGGGCGACGATTGCCAATCTTGCTCAAGGCGCTTATACTGTAACAGTTACAGACACTGCTGGATGCGTGACTACTGCAACAACTGTCGTCTCTTTTGTAGAGCCACCAGTTTTGGAATGGGAAAAAAATTATGGGGGAGATGTCTATGATTATTTTACTGATTTGATTCAAACCAAAGACGGTAATTATATTCTTGTGAGCGGCTCGAACTCTACCACCGATGATGTCAGTACCACCTTACTTGGTTATGATGTATGGATAACTAAGATTACACCTACGGGTTCCATAATTTGGGCTAAAACATATGGTAGTAATGCCTCTGATGTTGGTTACGGTATTGTAGAAGACGCCGATGGTAACTTTATTGTTGCCGGTGAAGTAGGTGCCGCTTCCGGAAATGTCACTAATCACTATGGTGGGGATGATGTCTGGATTTTTAAAATTGATGCTATCGGAAATCTGATTTGGGAGCAAAATTACGGAGGATCAGCAGGTGACCAAATTATTGGCATAGAAGCTACTTCAGATGGGAATTACTTACTCTGTTCTAAAAGTTCTTCAAATAATTTTGATTTAACTTCAAATTATGGGAGTTCAGATTATTGGATTGTCAAACTAGACCCTAATGGAGCAATTCTGTGGCAAAAATCATATGGTGGATCTTCAGTTGAAACCACTCAAAAGACGAAAGAAGTTAAAGATGGCTATCTTGTATTAGGACAAACCACTTCCTCCGATATTGACATCTCCACTAACAACGGGAACTCTGATATCTGGCTAATAAAGCTTGACTTTAGCGGTAATCTGGTTTGGGAAAGGAATTATGGAGGCTCGGGAAACGAATTTGGCACTGATCTAGTCGCCACAGACGACGGAGGATTTTTAATTGTGGGGCAATCCTGGTCTGCGGATTTTGATGTGTCGAACAATTTTGGCAGCAGCGATTTATGGGTATTAAAAATTGATGCCACTGGTGTGTTACAATGGGAAAAGAATTATGGAGGCAGCAATCTTGAAGTAGCAGAAAAAGTAATAAAATCAGGGGATGGAGGATATATAATTGTAGGAGATTCTGATTCTAATGATGGTGATCTTGACCCTTCAAATAATGGTCGGAAAATATGGGTAGTTAAAATTGATGCTACTGGCAATCTTATTTGGTCTAAACTTTTAGGCGGTTCATCAACAGACTATGGTAATGAAATATTATTTACAAATGATGGTGGTTTACTTGTAGGGGGTAGGACTTTTTCAGTTAATGGTGATGTTTCCAACAATTATGGTGCTTCTGATATTTGGCTAGCAAAGCTCAATGCTCCTCCACCTATTTCAATCACTAAAACGATTGGAGATCTAGCCTGTCATGGAGATTCTAATGGCAGTATTTCAGTCATCGCCAGCAACGGGACACCTCCATACGCTTATCAATGGTCCACCGGAGACTTTACGCCATCAATAGCAAATTTAGCTGTTGGGGTATACACTGTGACCGTAACAGATGACAACAATTGTACTTTAGTTGATTCCACAACATTCACACAGCCAGATTCTATTATTATAAGTTCTTCCCTTACAGATCCAACATGCGGTGCTTCTAACGGTCAAATCACGATAAATGCTACTATGGGAGTAGCGCCTTACCTATACAGTATCGACAATGGGACCACCCAAGTGAATAGTAATGTTTTTAACAATCTTAGTAGTGGAACTTACCCGCTTCATGTTGAAGATTCTAATGGATGTTCTAAGACTTCAACTGTTACTCTAACAAACATTAGCGGTCCAACAATTGACAGTTTTCAAATTACTGATGAAATATGTGGATTTGATAATGGGTCTATCACTATTTTTGCTTCCGGAGTCCCTCCATTAGGCTATAGCAATGACAATGGAGCTACATTTCAAAGTTCGAATACATTTTTCAACTTGACATCTGGAAGTTATCCTGTTGTGGTTCGAGATGGGAATGCTTGTATAAGCAACCAAACCGTTTTGATCGGAAATTTCTCAAGTCCGGTCATCACAACGGTTACTACTGTCGATCCAAGTTGTGGTGCTACCAACGGTAGCCTCTCAATTAGTCATACTGGTGGTTTTAATCCTGTTCAATTCAGTATTGATAACGGTAATACACTATTCAACAATAATACCTTTTCCAATCTTGCAGCAGCCACTTATTCCATTGTGATTATAGATGCTAATGGCTGTAAGGATGATACACTTGTTACCTTAACGCCTTTATCTGCGCCTGTCATTGATACCACAATATTCGATAATGCTCTATGTGGAGGGGCTAATGGTTTTATTTCCATTATGGCTTCTGGTGGAACACCTCCATTGCAGTATAGTTTCGATAATGGAACGACACTTTCCAGCAATTCCGTATTTTCCGGTCTGATAGCAGGTACTTACGATATTTATGTTGTAGATGTTAACAATTGTACGGTCAGCGATCAAGTTATTCTTGCAGATTTCAACCCGATGGTTATTGATAGTGTGCAGACGCTTGCGTCACAATGTGGAGGAAGTACTGGTAGCATCACCGTTTTTGCCTCAAATCCAAGCACAGGATTTTTCTATAGTATTGACAATGGTGTTACTTTTGTTAGTACCAATGTGTTCAATAATTTATCCAGCGGCAGTTATCAAGTTGTGACTGAGGATAATTTTGGGTGTACGGCATCCGCTACTGCTGTAGTCGGTGGTATTTCAGGACCAGTAATTGACACCACGATAGTCGGTAATTCTCTGTGTGGAGGACCCAGTGGATTTATTTCCATCATGGCTTCTGGTGGAGCACCTCCTTTGCAGTATAGTATCGATAATGGCACCACACTCTCCAGCAATTCTGTATTCTCTGGCCTGATAGCAGGCACTTACGATATTTATGTCGTAGACACCAACAATTGTGCAGTCAGCGATCAAGTTGTATTAGGAGATAACAACCCTCTAGTCATAGACAGTGTGCAGACGCAAGCCTCGCTATGTGGAGGAAGCAGTGGCAGTATCACCATTTTTGCTTCAGGCTCAGGTACGGCAGTTTCTTATAGTATTGACAATGGGATTTCCTTTTTTGGTAGCAACGTGTTTGATAATTTAGCCAGCGGCGGTTATCAAGTTGTAGTTCAAGATAATGATGGGTGTACAGCATCCGCTACAGCTGTGGTCAGTGGTATTTCAGGACCAGTAATTGACTCACTGACGACTGTCAATCCAAGCTGTGGTGCTGCAAACGGTAGTCTTACCATCTTTCACAAAGGCGGTAATCCTCCAGTAGAATTTAGTATTGATAACGGAGCGACCTATGTTGCTAACAATGTATTTTCCAACCTAGCAGCAGCGACATATTCCATTCTAATAAAAGATACCAATAGCTGCACCGACGACACCATTGTCAGCTTAACGAATTTAGCCGCACCTGTGATAGATTCCGTGACCACAGTAGATCCATTGTGCGGGATTGCGAACGGAAGCATCGAGATTCATTCTTCAGGAGGTTCTGGGACAATTCAGTATAGTATTGATAATGGAACAACCCTTTCGGGAAATTCTTTGTTTTCAAATCTTAATGATGGCACGTTTGACATTTATGTCGTAGATGCCAACAACTGTATTGTGACGACTCAAGTAATTCTTGCGCCTAATGCTAGTCCGGTTATAGATAGTGTCACAACTATTGAAGCGACTTGTGGCGCAACGAATGGTTCGATTACTATTTTTGCTTCTGGAGCTGGATCACCGTTCCAATATAGCATTGACAACGGAACAACGTACCAGAGTAATTCTCTATTCCAGAATTTAGGAGCCAATACCTATCAATTGGTCGTGGAAGATAGTAATGGTTGTCAAGGAACAAGCACGGTTTCGATTTCTAACTCAAACGGTCCTATAATTACTAATGTGGTTTCCGTAAATCCTACTTGTGGTGCACTAAATGGTAGTATCACCATTAATGCCACCGGAGGAAGTGCGCCTATTGAATTTAGTATAGACAATGGTGTCAACTATAGTACTACAAATGTATTTAGTGGATTAGATGATGGCATTTATACGATAATTGTAAAAGACGTAAACAATTGTCAGACTTCAGTTTTGGACACACTCATTGATTTGGGAGCACCAACACTGGATTCCTTAGCCGTAACCAATGCCCTTTGCACTAATGATAATGGAGAAATTTCGATCTATGTTTCTGGTGGAACACCACCGCTTCAATATAGTATTGATAACGGCATCACCTTCCAATCATCGAATGCTTTCAGTGCTTTAAATTCAGGCACCTATCAGATTGTAGTGATTGATGCCAATAGTTGTACTGTAACTGCCAACTCTACGATAGCTTACTTTCCTCCTCCAAGCTTTGCCTTCCTACAAGGAATAACTGATACGTATTGTGGGCTTTCGATAGGAGAGATCTCTATTACTGCGATTGGTGGCACGCCTCCTCTGCAATACAGTATTGACGGTGGTGTTACTTACCAATCTGGTAACAACTTTCAGAATCTAGGAGCAGGGCCGTATACCTTAACCGTTCAAGACAATAATGGCTGTATTATTACTAAGAATGACAGCATTCAAGACCTTCCAGGACCAACGGTATCTGTAGTAAGCACTTCGCCACCAGCTTGCAATATGACAACTGGTAGTATTACCGTTCAATCAGTCAACGGGCTTGCGCCTTATACCTATACGATAAACGCTGGTGCGCCAACAGTAAATCCAGTATTCAGTAATCTTCCACAAGGAATTCATGAGATCATCGTAAGTGATTTCAACGGTTGTGCGGACACCATCAACGTTACACTAACAGACATTCCAGCACCAGTAATCAGTCAAGTGTTAACCAGTGATCCGACTTGTGGACAAAGCAATGCGACAATCGCCATCACCGCTTCTGGAACTGCTCCCTTACAATACAGTATTGATAACGGCAGCACCTACCAATCGTCCAACACTTTCAATAATTTAAGTAGCGGGACGTATGATATTGTGGTCACAGATGCCAACGGATGTATGACCACTGCTCAGGAAACACTACTTAATAGTGGTGCTCCTGTGATCAATAGCCTAATCATTGCTGATGCTGCTTGTGGTCAAAATAGTGGCTCCGTAACTGTCAATGCGACTGGTGGGCTCGCGCCGTTACTCTACAGTCTGGATGGTGTCAATTATCAAGTGAGTAATCTTATTTCCAATCTTAGCGCTGGAGCATACACCATATTTATTTTTGATGCTAATAACTGTCAGACGGATACTACGATTACCATTAATGACTTGTCGGGGCCACAGTTGGATACGATTTTGGCAACAGATCCAAATTGCAACATGAATGATGGTATCATTGTAATAACAGCAATAAACGGAACAACTCCTTATGAATATAGCATCGATAATGGTGGTAGTTTCCAGTTGTCTAATACCTTTAGCGGATTAGTACCTGGTCTCTACAACATCGTCGTAAAGGATGCGAATGGCTGTACTGTTATGGGAGCCGCACAACTCACAAATCAGAACGGACCAGTCATCACAGGAATGAATTCAACGATGACCTTCTGTGATACAAGTAGCGGATCGCTTGAAGTGGTGGCACAAGGAGGCAATCCGCCTTATCAATATAATTGGAATACCGTTCCGACTCAAACCAATCCACTGGCAACTGGTCTTCCCGCAGGGACTTATATTGTAACCGTTACAGACGCAATTGGGTGTACTGATGTGGCTTCCGGAATGGTAGAAGACCCCGTTCAGTTTCCAGTAGATCTGGGACCTGATCAATCCATTTGCAATCAGGCATGGGTAACACTGGGAACTGGGCTTACTGGCAACACATTTGAGTGGTCTACAGGGGCCACAACGCCTACGATTACCGTCAATACTCCAGGGCAATACAACCTGACCATAACGGACAGCAACAACTGTGTTTCTAGTGACTCAGTGACTGTTTTCCAGACGACTTTCCTGCCTACGATTTCCAATGATACTGTAATTTTAAGAGGCGATGAGGCTGAGTTACTGGCTACTGGTGGCGCAAATTATGATTGGTGGCCGACAACAGGATTAGACTGTGCAAATTGCCCGAATCCTATCGCCTCGCCTTTCGACAGCACAAGATACTATGTTGCGATATCTGATGGGCAATGTACTGACACGTTGTCTGTGCAGGTTGGGGTTGTCGGAAGTCGCGATACGCTTGTGGTGATTCCTCCAGTAATTACGCCAGGCGGTGATGGCATCAACGATGTATTTGTTATTGCCGGGATTGAGGCCTATCCAAACAACCGAGTTACGATTATCAACCGTTGGGGAGATGTGGTTCATCAATCATTTCCTTATAAAAATGATTGGGATGGCACTCATAACGGTAAACCGTTGCCTCAGGGCACTTATTATTACTTAGTAGAGTTGGATGTCAATGTGGTTACTCCTAGAAAGGGATCGATTACGATTGTGAGGTAGATTGAAATTTTTCTGATTTATTTATTGTTTTTTATTATTGTGAATAATACTTTTGCAGTACGTATGCTAATTATGTACGTTTTAAAACAATTATAAAACACCCCAATGAAACAAAAGATTCTGTTAGTCACCCTATTGCTCCCAATTTACTGTTTATGTCAGATGAATATGGGAAGAAACTATAGCAATACAATTCCTGCAACGTATGAAATAGATGTACAAGAACTAACTAACTAACCATACTTACGTCGATCTTCTAAGTGAGCCGAAGCGTTCTAGGTATGTGGATATTTATATCAATTGCGTTCGTTCAAAAGAAAAATGTCTAATGAAAATATTCCATAATGGAGAACAAACCGAGCTTGATTATAAGCTCCCATCAAATGCTCAAATGTCTCAGGTACTGAAAACCTCTCTTAGAATCAAAGATGAACGTGCCAAGCAGGCAGATGCTCTATTTGCGAGCGGCAATTTGGAGCCTCCAAAACTCATTATCAATGGTCAAGAGGTGAGTTATTAAGCCATATGACAACTCCACTATAGGAAAAAGTAAGATTATAGGATTGCCTACCGGATTACCCTTATCGAATATCCATAAAGACATCAGTTTCGCTGTCCATAGCAGTATTGTTGGTTGTTTCTGCTGCAAATCTGATCCTTAACCCACATTGAGCAAATGCGTCTAAAAAATCGTAATAAGTGTTAAAGTTTAGCCTTTTTTCAAGGGAAAATGTG
>ENA-ORXR01001808-ORXR01001808.1-marine-metagenome-genome-assembly--contig:-NODE-1808-length-21716-cov-10.540737_pt1 | contig 21716 bp, 11 predicted proteins | sample MGYA00237866_ERZ511479 | MGnify/ENA metagenome assembly ERZ511479 | reverse complement strand
CCACCCCGCCGGTCTGGGGGTCGCGGCCTCGGCGCCGCCGCGGCCCGTCACGCCGGCGGCGGCGTCGGCGGCGGCGGCGGCGGCGTCGTGCGGGGCCCGCAGCAGCACGCGCTCGGCCTCTCGACGCGCCTCCGCACGCCCGCGCCCGTGGCGACGCCGCGCGTCGGCCGCTTCTCCCGCGGCGGCGGCGACGCGGCCGCCCCGTCGGCGTTGCCCAACCCGCTCGCGTTCCGCAGCGACTCGGAGGGGTCGCTCGGGGACTTGGCCGCGCTCGCGCGCGCGTCGACGCGGGGCGACCGGGGGGGGGGGGACGCCCCGAGCACCGACGGCCGGTGCGAGGAGGAGGAGGGGGGCGGGCTTTCCCGCTTGGCCAGTGGCGGCAGCCTCGGTAACGGCGCCGGCACCTCGGACGGCGGAGAGTCGGACGGTGGTGGGGGCGGCGGTGGGGCGCGCGGGGACGCGGGCAGCGGCGGCGGCGGCGGCGGCGGCGGCGGCGGCGGCGGCGGCGGCGGCGGCGGCGGCGGCGACAGTGGCCGCCATGGCCGCCGCCGCCGCCTGCGCGCCGATTCCACCGGGGAGGCCGACGACAACGAGCTGACCTACCGCCTGTCGGTCTCCTCCTCCGTTGGTGGGGAGAGCATGCAGGATCCGCGGTCGGCGCTGCTGCGCGATGGCACCTTCCTGTCGGCGATTGCCGACGCACAGGAGGCGGTCGAGACGTCGGGCGCGGGGGTGGAGCCGCCCGCCAAGAGCGCGGCGACCGCCGCGGTGCGGACGTACATGAAGAATTTGCACACCTTCCAGTTGGAGGTGGAGGAGCGCGAGCGCCGCGAGGCGGCCGACGTTGCCGCCGCCGCCGCTGCCGCCGCGTCGGGCGCTGCGGTCGTTGGTGGTGTTGGCGGCGGCGGCGGTGGCAGCGGCGGCGGCGGCGGTGGTGGCGACGCGACGCCCGGCGGCGGCAACCGCGCGACGGCGCGGCGCAAGCTCGCCCGCGCCAAGACCTTTATGCACAGCCGCCGCTCGCGCGCGACGGCCGACCCGCCGCCCCCGCCCGCGGCCGTCACCCGCATTGACAGTGAGGAGAGCAGCGGGGCGGTGGGTCGCGCGGCGCCCGCGTCGACCGCCGCCGCGTCTCCGCTGGCGCCATTGTCCACGTCGCCCGGGTCAGCGTCTGGCGGCGCGGCGGCCGGCGGCGACGCGCCCGCCCCGGCGGCGGCGCACCCGGCCCGCCACAGCCGCCCCGGCGCGTTGGCGGCCGGCGGCGGCGGCGCCGAGCGCGGCGACGCGTCGCCGGCCCGCGGCGGCGCGCCAGTGGCCGCACGCCAGTCCCGCCGCCTGCGGCGCGGGGTCTCAGAGGCGAGCTCCGTCGACTCGCAGCCGTCTGCGTCGGGCGAGCCGGCGGGTGGCGGCGGCGCCCGCAAGCCGACCAAGCGGGAGCTGCTCGGCCTCGGGCGCGCCGGCGGCACGTCGCCGGCGGGCGGCGGGGGGGGGGGGGGGGGGGGGGGGGGGGGGGGGCGCCCCACCCGTCAACCGGAGGGTGAGCCTCGCGCTGCGGCCGGCGGGCGCCAAGGCGGGGGGCGCCGACGGTGGCGATGGCGCCGACGGCGCCGCGAGTGGGGGCGGCGGAAAGCCGCTGCGGCCGCCGCGGCTGCCGCGGACGGCCAACTCCAAGTCGTTTGTGTTTCGGAAAAAGCAGCCGGGGGGCGCCGCCGCGGCGGCGGCGGCGGCGGCGGCGGCGGCGGCGGGGGGGGCGGAGTCGGCGGCCGCAACGGCTGTGCCTGTGGCAGGGGCGTCGTTGCCACCCGCGGCCGCGTCGCTGAGCGACGCGTTGCCGCCGTCGTCCCTGCCGACGGCGCCCAAGACGCGGCCGTCACGGCGCAAGGTCGACGCGGCCGCAGCGGCGGCGTGTGCGCCGACGGCGGAGGACACCCCGCCGGCGGCCGCCCCACTCGCGCAGCCAGTCCCCGACGCGTCGCCTGCGGCGGTCGACGAACCGGCTGGGTCGCCGCCCCAGCCGGACGACGTGGACGCGGTCGCCACGCCGCTGCCGTCAGGAGTGGCCACGGCGGCGGCGGTGGTTGCCGCCGACACTGCGTCGCCGCCGGCAGACGCGGGGGACGAAACGTCGTCGGCCACGCTGTCGACGGGGGCGGCCGAGGACCCGTCACTGGTGGCCCCGGTGGAACTAACAAAGTCGCGCGCTGACAAGGGCGAGGGTGCAACCGCGCCAACGTCCGAGCCGGAGGCTCATGTGGTGGAGGCGGCGACGCCGTCTGCGGCCCCAGCACGGGCCGCCGTGGCCACGCCGTTGGTGGCCACAACTGCTGTGGCAAACGCGTCGGCCGAGGTGACGTCTGCGGACGCGGCGGTTGTGTCGACCGACGTGGCGCCTGTCGAGCCGGCGGCGGACGTGGCTGCGCCCGCTGCCGCCACTTCGGCCACGTCGGCGACCGAAGCGGTGCGCACAGAGGACGCAGAGCCCGTTGTTGTTTCAAGTCGCCCGCCGCTGCGGCTGTCGCGCGCCAAGACGTTTAGCTCCAAGCGCTCCTCTGCCGCCGACGGTGCAGACGGCAAGACGTCGGGCGACCGCCGGTCGGCCCGCTCCAAAACAAAGAAAGCCACGGAGAAGGCGCTTGCGTCGACCAAGAGCATGGCCGCGGACAGCCCGTCCAAGCCCAGCAAGTCGAGTGTGGTGGACGACGAGGCCGTTGCGTCGCCTGCCGGCGGCCGCAGCAGCGCCGGTAGCTCCGCGGCCGTGACGGACAGTCTGGCGAGCGCGCGCGTGCCGCTTGCCAAGCGCACGATGAGCTTTGCGGCCCACAAGGCGGCCACGCCGACGAGCGACGGGCGCACACGCATTGGGGGGGGCAACTCGGGCGCCTCCAAGACCTTTGGCGGCCGCTCCCGTGTGCACGGCGTCAACGCGCTGGCGGCCAAGTCGTTTGGCCGCTCGAGCAGCAAGGCCGGGAGCCGCAAGAGCGACGCGAGCGGCAAGGATTCCCCTCGCGGCGGGCGCAAGAGCGAAGGCGGCAAGAGTGATGGAGGTAAGAGCGACGCGGATAGGAGCGATGCGGGTAGGCACGACGGCAAGGGCGACGGTGGCAAGAGCGACGCCGCACGCAAGCTGGTGCCAATGGCCGGTGGCGATGGCGGCGTCGACAAGGACGGACCGGTCCACAAGGCGGCCTCCCCCCTGGCGCGCAAGGCGGTGCCCGCGTCGCTCGGCAGCAAGTCCTTCACGTCGGCCCTGAGCCGCAGCCGCTCCAAGGGGGGCGGCATCAATGGGGGCAACGTCGCGGCGGCGCGGTCGTTTGGGGGGCGCTCCCGGATCAGCGGGTCCAACGCTGCGGCGGCGCGGTCAATGGGCTCGGGCCTCCGCCACGGCGGGGATGGCGGCGGCAGCCGCTCCAAGGGGAGCCCCTCCAAACCAACGGCCGCTTCAACCGTGGCCACGGCGGCCGCCAACGCGGCGGCAGTGTCGGCGACGATGCCCACCCCGACGCGCATCCATGGGAGCAACGCGTCTGCCTCCAAGTCCTTTGGCGGCCGCACCGCCCGCGACAGCGGTGGCGGCGGCAGCAGCGGCGGCAACCCCGGGGGCCTTGGGAGCAGCATGCCACAGGCGGCCTCCACCAACTCTACGGGTGCCCCTCCGTCGACCCCCCAGGCGGCGGTGGGCGCCTCCGCGGCAGCCGGCCGCAAGGGCTTTGTCCAATTCCCCGACGGCACCCGCGCGGTCGCCCCGGGTTACACGGAAAACACGCGGCTGCCGACGACGGAGGAGTCGCGGGCGGCGGGCGAGGCCGCCGCGGCCGCCGCGGCGGGCAAGGCCGGCGGCGGCGGCGGCGGGGGCATGCCGCGCATCACGTCGCGGCGGAACCTCAAGGGGGACGCCTCGCCGAGCTCGACGCGCCACGCGAGCGACGCTGATGGCGGCAGCAGCGGCCTGCCGTCGCTGCCGGCCGCGTCCTTTTCGGGGCTGCCGCCGAGGGGTGGGGGGGGGGACACGGACGGGTCGGGCTCGGGCAGCAAGTGGCCGAGCGCACGGCCCAAGGTGCCAAAGTCCAAGTCCTTTATGGGCGTCCGCCGATCACCCGCCGCGGGCGGCGACGGCACGAGGCGCGGCTCGTAGGTGCGGCCGTGTTGCTCCCTGGCGTCGGCTGCCGCCGAGTGTGTGGGCGGCTGTGGGTGACGGTACAAGTGGGGATGGGAAGGGGGGGGGGTGGAGCCACTGGTGGGGTACGGTACGTCGTTTAGTGGCGCCCAGCGGGGCCACGCGGTGCACCCGAACAATGCCTCGGCAACGCGCGAGTTGACACCAGACTGCTGTTCACGTCATGCATGGGGCAAGCCCAGCACGCCGCCGCTCCTCGGGTGCGGTGCGAGAGGCCGTACAAGAGAACAATGGGCAAGAAGAAAAGGTTGGTTTGCATCTAGAGATGGACCGCGACACGGCGTTCGCCACCAGCGCGTGAAACGGTAGCAATACAGCACCGCCACAGTGTCCGAGCAAACACCAAGCACGTCGACTGCACACGCAGACAGTCACACAACCAGCAGCGACCAAGCCTGAACACTCGACAGCCACTGGTCGACCACACGAAAATAGAAGTAGAAAGCACACCACTCTCTCAACCCCCCGCTGATCGTCGCCCGCGTCCTCCCGCTTTCTCTGTACAAAAGAAAAACACGCGCATGTCGCCCCGCAGACCCCGGGCCGCGGACGGGGCACAACCGACCAGTGCCTTAATCCTTGACCTCCTTGCGCATCATTGCAAACGCGTGCCGCGTGGAGCGGTCGAACTGGTCAAAGCTCATACCTGCGAGGGGAGCGCGCAACAGGACGGATGCCCAGAACATCGTGTCGCCGCCCGGCACGCAGAGGGGAGCACGAGGGGAGAGATGCAAACACAAGTAGCAGGGTCGGCGTGAGTGAGCCAGTCTGCAGAGAAGCCACAAAAACACAAACAAGAATTCACCTGCGGGGTCCCGCAGCGCACAGCACCTCTCCACCACCAGTCTGCGCTTGGACATACCGGCCTTCTCCATCTGCTCCAATAGCTGCTTGCGTTGGAGCTGAGCCTGGAAATCAGAGCTCAACTCGAGCCGCTTCGTCATGACCAACCACCTGTCGGCAGTCGACACGGAACGAGAGGAGCAAGACAAGACAAGGCAGACACATGCACGAGTGTGCAGCAACGTGAGTGCGGGTCAGCAAGGCTGAGGAGGGACGGTGCAAAAGAGACGGACCAGGGGCGCCAACCAGATGTGTCCTCAAACACAACCCACCGTACCGTCCTGCCGCCCCATCCCACATGCCATACCTCTCATACAGCGCCTCCATCTCGTCAATGTACAGCCGCTTCCCCGCCGCATCGAAGTTGCCATAATTGTGGCCCAGCCGCCGCAGCGCGTCTTGGTCGCGCACGAGCGCTTGGCCCTCCTCCCGCACAATGGGGCTGTCGAAAAAGCCGCCACCCGCGCCGCCGCCGCCGCCCAGGCCGGGGAAATTGAACGCGTCGCCGCCCCCGCCGCCCGCTTGCATGCACGGCGCGCGCGCCGTGACGCGACGCGGTCGAACCGCCACCACGGCGCGCGGAGAGGGGGGGAAGGCCCCCACGGTTGGGGCGGCCAGCCGCACGCGACGACGGGCGGGGCCCGCCGCGGCGGGGGCAAACGCGGGGAGGGCCATGGCTGCCGCCGGGGCGGTGGCCGCCGTAGGGTGCAGCGACTCGTGGATGGGAGTGCTTGGGGTGGCTAGTGGGAAGGGTTGCCGCGGAGAAGAGTCGCAGGAGTTGTGTGCAGGCCAGCGGGCAAGATGGGGGGGAGGGGGCGCGGACGCAGGCGCGCGGAGCAAGACGGGAGCGGTACTGTACTCTACACAGAGGAGGCGCAGGCGCAGGGGGTGGACGCGTGCTGTCGGACCAACGAGAAGCGGCGCGGCCAGATGACGGGTGAGGTTGCTCCAGATTCGGCTGGCAGGCTGCAAGGTCGAGCCGACCATAGGCTCGCGCTGCCTGACGAGTGTGCCGGTTGGAGGCTGCCGCCGTTTGGTGGCCCCACGTAGGGGACCCTCCAAAGAGACTTGGACGATGGGTCACACAGCGGAAACTGATTGGACCACGGCCGGAAACCATCTTCATCATTTTCAGAAAGATCTACATTACATCAAATCACTGACAGAATCGAACTTTTCTAGACCCTGACCTCAATTGCACAAGCCAAAATTCTCGAAACATCACCATGGTTTTCAATGGCACCATGATGTGGCGCTTCGAGTCGGTCTCGTGCACCCCTACGCGCGATTGCCCAGCCCACTGCGGGGCCTCGACGAGCGCCGCCGCCCACGAAACTCTGCCCACCGGCCTTCGCCCCCGCTCTGCGCGAGTTTCCTCGACTTTTTTTTCTCCACGACTACCGCGCCTCCCTGTCGCTCTTCCGCCTACTGCGCGGCTGGCCCCCCTCTACCACCGCTGCGCCGAGGTGTCCGGCCGTCCCCCCCCCCCCCCCCCCCGCCCCGGGCGACCCCCCCGCCGCGGCGATGCCGTCCCCCATGGACGCGGCGCTTGCGGAAGGCGCGTGCGCCCTCGCCCTCGGCGAAGTCCCCGTCGGCTGCGTCATTGTCGACAATGCGACGGGGGCGGTCGTGGCGCGGGGCGCCAACCGGTGCAACGCGCTCGGCAACGCAACGGCGCACGCGGAGATTGTCGCGCTACGCTCGCTGACGGCGGCGCTCGCCGAGGCGGCGGCGGCGGCGGCAGCACCCGCGGTGGCGATGGACGTCACTGCGTCGCCGGCGGCGTCGTCGACCGCAACAGACCCGGCACCCGCAACGACCACACCTGCCGTTGGGCTCGGTCCTGTGAATGGCGCCTCCCAACCCAACGGTGGCGCCCCCCCCCCCCCTGCGGGTCCCCCCTCTGCGGCGGCCGCGGTGCGTGGCGCCCCCCCCCTGCGCCTCCCCCCCCGCCTCAGCCTGTACGTCACGTGTGAGCCGTGCATCATGTGCGCGGCGGCGATTGCCCAATTCCGCCCCGCCTTTACGCACATTGTGTACGGGTGTGCCAACCCCAAGTTTGGGGGCTGCGGCAGCATCGTGCCGCTCACGGTGCACCCGCCGCCCATCCCCGACCTCGTGCCGGGCGTGCAAGCCGACGCGGCGGTGCGGCTGCTGCGCGCTTTTTACGCCGCCTCCAACCCGAATGCGCCGCGGCCGAAGCGGAAGAAACACGGGGCGGCGGTGGCGGCGGGCGCGGCGGCGGGCGCGGCGGCGGGCGCGGCAGTGGCGGGCTCGGCGGCGGCGGCGGCGGCGCGGTCGGGTGTCGGGAATGGGGTGTCGGCGGCCGACGGCGCTGCGAGCGGCCGCGGGGTGGTGGTGGCCATGGAGGCAGCCGAGCGTGTGGGGGCGTCCACGTCAGCGCTACCGCCGCTCGACGCGCCCGTCCACATGACCAATGGGGTCGGCAACGGTCACAAGGCTCCTGCCGCCGCCCCGGCCGATGCCACGGTCGCGTGGGCGGCGGCGGCCACGGCGCCGTCGGCCGATGGAGCGGCGCCCGCCGTTCCCCTCCTAGGCCCCCGCGGTGGGCAGGGTGCAGCGGCGCCTGGACGGTACCCTTGAGGCCCGCAGGCGACTGAAGATACGATGGCGGACGGGTGCGTTCCCGTGGGCTGGTGCCCGCGTTGCGCGGGCAGCGCGGGGAGCGCGGCCGCGGCAGCGCCTGTGTACGACACGGCAGGCACCCTTTTTTGATGGCGCTGCGGTTTTGCCAGACTGCCACCGGCGCTGCGGACGTTTCCGCCGTGTCGGCTGCGGTGGCTGCTGGGCGGCTTGCCGCCAACCCGGCTGCCGTCTGTCGGGGTGGGTGGGCGGGCGGGGCGGCCGTGCGGCCGCAGCAGTGGGCGGCTCGTCTGGCCAGTAGGGGCTGCTGGCGCCTGCCGCGGCGAGGCGGCCCCCGACAATGCGGGGAGGCAGGCCGTCTGTGCGTCGGCCGCTGTTGCGGCCGCGACGACCGTCACCGTCTGGTGAGGGTCGTCTGCTTGCCGACGCGACGCCGCCGGGGGGCCGGCGGCATGTCTGCTGCGGACCTCCAGTGTGTGGCCCCATCCGTGGCTGCTGCTGTCGCGCACCGCCCGAGCCCCTCGGCGACGCGCGTGCCCATACCCCCCCAGCGGCCAGGCGAGCGTGGGCACCGCGCACGCTACCAGCTAAGAAGAGAAACAACATGCCGAATTTTTAAAAAAACCAACCGTCCACTGCATACAGGCCGACCCTACTTGTACGAGGGACGACCCCACACCGTCACCCAACCCGCGCACGTCACCCGTGCTACTGGGGTGACGACGGGCTAGTCGGCACGGGCGCGGTGGACCGCCCCCAGATGTCGCGGTCGACAAACACCTCGCCGACGCCCAGCGCGCGCGGCGGCGCCGCAGCGACGACCGCCACGCGGGAGGCCACCAGCCACGCGCCGGCCATGGCGACGACGACGAGCAGCAGCGCGCCGAGTACTATGCCCACAACCGCCAGGGAGTTGAAGCCCGCCAGGAAGGTCGAGCCAAAGAAGGCGATGCGCGCCGTTGGGGCCGTGCCGACCAGGCCTGGCTGCGTCATGCACGCCTCCACCCACTTTTCCTCAACGGAGGAGCCCTCGATGTGGACGGGCAGCTCGTCGTACTGGTAGGCCGCACCACGGCCGACGTCGACACCGTACTGCTTGAGCTGCTTGAACGTGTAGGCACCCGGCTCAAGATCGCCAACCAATCCCGACGTGTCGGTCATCTCCATCCGCCAGCAAAAGCAGGCGTCCTCCTCGTTGTCCACCTTCATCTCACGGAGCTTGGTCGTCACGTGCGGCTGGTACAGCACCGTCCAATGAAGACCTTCCGACGTTTGACCGAGCACTGGCGGGGCCTGGAAGCCCGACCGGACCACGAAGTTGGGCGCCTGATAGTAGGAGAAGATGACGGTCTCGTCGCCCGCCGGGGAGAAAACCTTATCAAAGCACTGGGGCTTCATGTAGAAGAAGTTGTTCTTGCCGCGGCCCTGGATGCCCTTGAGGGTGGTGCTCTTGCCCTCGACCGAGAGCTGCGGGAGCTGCTCCGAGTTGGACGCGACCGCCACCGTGAGGGTGCCATGCCCCATCTTGGTCGTCGTGACCGACCCGGGCACAATGCTGTCCCCAAAGCTCTCGCGAGCCGTAACGAGCGTCGTGTTGACGCCGGCGTCGGCCAGCAAGGCGGCGGCATCGACACCGGCCGACACGCTGCGTTGTCGGCGCACCGACTGGGTCGCCGGCGCAACCGTCATGATGTCCGTATGGCCGGCCCCCTTGCCGTTGACCATGGCCCCCGTGCCCGCCTGCATGAACGCCAGGTGCACGTCGGCCGCCAGGTTGTTGGGCTTCTCTTCCTCGGCCAACAGGCGGCGGCGGTGCGAGACGACGTGGCACTGCTCGTTGACCGATACCTTGTTTAGCTTGAAGAACACGTCGGGCAATGTCTTGGCCATCAGCGAGTAGGCTGTGTGCTCCGGAACGTTTTCACCGCAGCACTTGACCACGTGAAGGAGGCGGTATACACCGTCTACGTCGATACACTTTTGGGTCGCCAGCGACTGCACCAGCATGATGCACTGCTCCGAGTGCAGCGTATTGGGGAAGGCGTTGCAGAAGATGTCCTTGGAGCCCGTGATCAGGTCGTACACCGTCGACTTGACAAACGTGGAGACGTCCTCGTCGGTCAGCGCCGGCGTCGGCGTCACACCTACGGGGCTAGGGATGGCAAGCGTCGACACATCGTCTGTCGCGGCACGAACGAGGCCGCCCAGCTGGCCAACGCCGGCCACCGAGCCACGCGGCAACAGGGACCGCTCCAGCTCCCACATCGAGTGCGCTGCAGCCATGCGACGGACTGCCGAGAGAGCCTCCTCAGACTCATAGTCATCCGACAGCATGAAAGCCAAGTCGTTGGCTAGCGACGTCCACGTGTTGTCATCGCCCTGGTGGAAGAGCACTTGCAGTTCCGACCTGTAACGGTCCGTCACGTCCGAGTCCTTCACGACAATGACCGTGGACAGGGTGTCCGCCGCCAGTTGCGCCGTCCCCTGCGTGTCGTACAGCAGCGCCGTCAGAGTGTAGTTGCCCGCCAGGCCGATGCGCATGTTAACAAACGGGTAGCCTGTGCAGCCACCGACGCACACGCGCAGAGACGACTCGCCGCCCCCGGCCTCGGTGAGTACAAAGTAGTAGGCGAACGACGGGTCCACAAAAGACGGCGCGGCGTTGAGGGAGAAGACGGAGGACGTGGTGCCCTCCGTGATCTGGGGCGTCTCAAAACGCAGCGTCGGCTGTTCGCGGGTGCTTAGGGTCACAAACACCGGCTCCGTCTGGAAGCCAACCTTCTCAAAGTCGATGCGGAAGACGTATGTCATGCGCGCGGCAAGCGCGTTGGCGCGGATGCCCAGCGGATAGCGGTTGCCAATCGTGCTCTGCGAGTCCGGGTTGTAGTAGCCCTGGTCGCTGATCAGGTTGGACGAGAAGAAGAAGAAGCGCGTGTCGGCCGGCGACACTAAAGAGTAGGTCCACGACAGCCCGTCCGTGTTGCCCGCCACGTCAATCACCACCGGCTCGTAGTACTTGATCGCCGAGGCGTCCAGCGGCTCCCCAAGCACGCTGCGCACGACAATCTCATAGTCCGTAACCGCCGGGCGGGAGTCATCGACCACCGCCACCAACAGCTGAGCCGTCTGGGAGACGCGGTCGGCCTTGGTCACCGTCAGCGAGTAGCGAATGAAAGCCTGCTCCGCGCCCAGCGCCTGCAACGTCTGCCTCGGCACCGTGAACGCTTCCGTCGTATTGGACGGCAACAGGCGCTCGTCGCACGCTGTCTGTGACTCGAACGTGGCCTTCGAAGCCGTGACGCATGCCCACGAGTACGTGATGTTGGCCGTCGGCAGCTGCGGGTACGTCACGTCGGGGTCATACGAGCGGCCCGCCGTCATGTCGAGAGTCGAGGCCTTGGTCACGTCCATCCGCGATTCGCCCGTGCGGATGACTGGCACGAGGTCCGCCTTTTGGATCAGTGCGTACGTGGCGGCCATGCCGTTGATAGATTCATCGACGGCCGAGTAGACTTTGAGGTTGACGACGTGGTTGCCGTACTCCAGGTCCACCTGCGGCACGACGTACTCCCAGCCGAGGCGCGCGGGTGACTCAATGTTGGCCTGAGCCTGGTTGCTCTCCACCGCGCTATGGTAGGAGAAGGTCGTGACCTTGTCCATGAACGTCCACTCAAACATCAGCTCCTCCACGTCCCCAATGCTGCCGCAGCCCGGCGGTTCCACCATGGCCGATAGCCGCAACGGAGCCTCGGGGATAGAGATGGCGCGAGCGGTAGGCGTGTGCAGGAAGACACCAATCGTCAGGGTGTCGGTGCGACGCAGCGGCAACGAGGTCGTCACCTGGACGGCCGCCAGGTGGATGGTCACGGTCAGCGTGTAGTCGCCCACCTGCGGCAGATCAGCCGAATTGATGTCCACGTACATGGCCTCGAAGAGGTTCTCCGAGTCCAGCAAGTTGGTCTTGCTCGCATCCCCGTTGCGCGTCAGCGACCAAGTATAGTTGGTCGCCTCGGCCGTGGCGGGCAGTACCTGCGCGGTGAAGCGCGCAGAGTTACAGCGCCCAATCTCCTGACGCCCATCCCGCAGCGACGTGCCCGTGTAGAGCATGGACGCTGATGCCGACTCGGTGATGTACCGGAAGTCGAGCGCCGCCGACATCTCGAACCCAATCTGCACCGACACAGCGTAGATGTAGTTGCGGCCCATTTCGGCACGCGGCGGCAGTGCGAAGGTGATGGACGTCTCGTTCGACGACATGACATACGACCCCGGAATGACCGCTCCGTCAAAGAGGATGCTGTCGCCGCGGGCCACATCAAAATGTGGGAAGTACCCCGACAGCGTAACCGGCGTGCCCCCTGACTCCAGACCCTTGTTGGGCGACATGGAGTCGATCCGCACCACCTGCGGGTCGTACGAAAAGTCGTAGTGATAGCCCGGGAAGAACACCGCCTGGACCGTCTCGGTCGAGCCCAGACCGTCAGGCCGCGCGACCGCCACCGAGAAGTCGAGCTCCCGACCAACACCCGCGCCGGTTACAAACGTCGCCGACTCGGAGAAGGTTGGGAAGTCGAACTTCTCAAACGATCCGGCCTCCTCGCCAAAAACGATGTCGGTCACCGACCCATTGCCGTCCGTCGACTGGACGGAGCACTCACGGCCGAGCGAATTATCCGCGTTGTACATATCGACCAGGAGCGTCTCACCGCCCGCCTGGCGGAAGTCGTACGTAGGGGACACTTTGGTGATCACCGGCGGCGGCGTACCCGTCACGTCAATGGTGACGGTCGAGGTCCACGCCTCATCCATGAAGTCGCGGTCGTCCGCTGTGAAGTCGGCCCACTCTAGCCCAAACTCCAGCTTCCCCGCGCGGTACGGCTCGACGGCCAAGCCAAACCCGGGCTCCCCCGACGGCGCCGTGTAGTAGGCAACGCCACAGTGCTCAGGGAGCACAAAGCCGCCCGCGTCGTTATCATAGGAGCCCTCGGCGGGCTTGCAAGAGTCGACATTGTGCACAATTTGGCCCTCAAACGACGCGAGGCTCATGTCCATGCGGGCATAATCAGCAGGCGAGCGGCCACCCTTGCCCTGGCCCAGACCCGCCGGCGTCGTCACCACCGAGCCGTCGAGATACTGGGTCTGCATGTACAGGTCCAGCGTCGACGGGCCCTTGTACGAGCCGTCGGGGTTCAACTGACCCGTCAGTTTGGTGTAGGGCACCGAGAGCTCGCGGCCCGCGCCCGAGCAAATGGTGCGCTTGTCCTCCGTCGCCCCGCTGGCGGTCACGCTCGACTCCCGGCTGAAAACGGTCGTCCCCGCAATGAGGTAGTCGGACGACGTCGACACAAGCGACGTCGCCGCTCGTGTGTCGGGATCCACCTGAGACACCTCAATGCCGTAGACGGTCCGCCCAACAAACTCGTCAAAGTCCAGATTGGCTGTCAGGTTGAGACCGCGCACGTTGCCATTCTTCCACGTCGAGTGCACCTGCTTGCTCAGGAGCGACCCCGACCCGTCGGTTGCCAGCACCTCCGAACCGGTAGAAGAGTCGGTGAAGCGAAGCTGGTCAAACGGCACACCCGGCTCGGGCAGCGAGAGGAAGCAGGTGAGCTCGTGGTCGACCGCTCCATTGATCTGCAGCAGCCGCACCGAGCTGTCGCCCTGAACCGTCAACGTCGGGACGCCGTCCAGCTCCGCCCGGGAGACCACATCCGCGCCCGCCGCCACTGCCGCCACCGCAAAGGCAAAGCCCGCTACGGATGCCTTCACCAGCGACGACAACACCGGGAACCGCATCGCACCCATCGCCGAACGCACGAGCGTGAGCGCCACCTCCGGGCGAGGGCGCCGACAACCGTCGGCGGCCGAGCAGTCACCAACCGCACGGGATCACGGGCAGCGAGACGGACCACCGCCCGTCCACCGCCCGACCAAAAGGCCACAGCCACCCACCGGTAGTTGCTACGGGCCTCCGACGGTGGGCATACACGAAAAACGCCTACGCCTTATCAACAGCCGGCAGTCAGCCACCGCCGCCGCCGACGTTTACCGGCGGCGCGTCGAGCCGCGAGGGCCTACTGGCGCACCGGTGTGACACGCAACCGCCACGGTGCAGGCCCCTCCCGCGACGTCGGCCATCACGTCGTGGCAAAGCGGGGGAAGGGGGGGAGCGATGACAGCAACCCTGACAGCGCCCCGTTTGCGAAAGCACAGAAGCGGACCGCGACCACGCCCGTTGCACTGAGACACGGTCCGGTGTCTGCACTTCATGCACACCTGGGGGGGGGCACCGGTCAAAAGACGCATGAGGAGAAAGGGCCCCGGCAGACCAGGTGGATGCTCCACGGGGGGGCGCGCAATACCGCAGATCAATAGACAGCAGACAACTGGTGCCAACTGTCGCGTCGCGGCCGCCACCTCTCCCGTCAGCCGTGAGCGGCGAGGCCAGCGGTAGCGTCGGAAGTAACGGCGGTGGCAGCGGCGGCGGTAGCGGCGCCGACGGCTCCTCCAACCGGAAGGAAGAAAGCGTAAGGGGGGGAACTCCTCATGTGGCATCACCCCCGACTGGAACAATGACAGCCACGACAAGCGGGACGTACCACAACTGGGAGAGCGGCCGACGGTGGCCACCGCCAGCACATCGTGAACGGTGGTGACGGCTCCCGCTCATGATGTGCGGGCAGGATGCACGGGCGGCACGTCGCCACGACGGAGGAGGGCGTCGCGGAGCACATCCCTCCGTCTGCCTCTGCAGGCACCTGCCGCTCGGCTCATCATCATGACGGATGCGGCGGTGTTAGGAAGCGCGAGAAGAAGTTCGGGCGCTATTAGCTCCGGCCGATCTTCGAGGTTAAATCCTCGTTTGTACTGTATGCTCTCTAATCCGATGCGAGAATACACGAAATCTTGCAGAGCTGCTCAAAGGTCTCTCACATGACCTCAGAGAGCCTCGAGAACCAAGAAATCCTATTGTAGGGTGCTACTCGAATGTAACAAGTTGGTCGCCCAGGGCAGGGACCAGGTAGCGAAGCTTCCAGTTTTGGTGAGAAGAGAGACACACAATTCTGGAAGAAGTCACCAGTCACCAGTGCGCATTTTTACACCTACTGAAAACGGTGCTCTGTCCTCTTCAACATCGATAAAAATGCCGCAGTAAATGAAGGAACACATGGAGGGCAACAAAAGTACGTGAGTGCAGCGCGACTTGCTTGGTGAGCAGAGGGGGGGAGGGTGGGAGGCAAAGAAAGGAGCGGATGCGGCGCGCGAGGGCAAAGAAAGGGGCGGATGCGGCGCGCGTGTCCAAGAGAGAGCAAGGTGGTGCGGTGAAGACGATGGAGGGGTGGTGGGAAAGGCCCGACAGAGGAGCTAGATGGCGAGACGACGGAAGAGAGCGGCGGAGACGCGGTGCTCACACTGCCGCAAAGATACGCGCTGCTGACCATTTCTGGGCTTTCTTGTGGAATACAGTAGGGGTTCCACGAAGGCATTTGTAAACGGTCTCGGAGGAATCTGTAATCGCTTGCATGTGAAATCCCTCTGGACCACAGCGATCGTGAGCCATTGAATCCTGAAACGTGGATAAGCTTGATTGGGCGTACAAGAGGGATCATCCAATAACATGGCCTAGAGGGTGACCATCAAACCGATCAGGGCCATCCATTTAATGCAACGTGGCTGCCTGAGCGTTGAGGACGCCAATGGATCCCCACTAGAAGCTTCGCTAATAATAGGTGCTACAGGGCACGCTACGCGGCACTAATCGACTTCTTGTGGGCACTACTCGGTTGCTACAAATGCTGTTCCGAGTCAGCGCCCCTCAAACAAGTGCAAATCCGTAGCCCGCGTTGTCGCGGATGCCGTGGTGTTCGCGGTCCGGCACTATGGGGAACCCGACGCAGCTGCTCAGGAAAAGTGGCGGGGTGCCGTGCTTGACTTGCAGGGGTGACGCCGTGCAAAGAGGCCAAGATGGAGTGGCCGCGCCCGCCCACTTGCATGCTGGATGGGGGCTGTGGTCGGCACAAGCGTGGGTCACGAGGTGGGATGGAAAAAAGAAAAATGATGGGAACGCGAGGACCACATCAACGCCCCAGGATCATGTCGTCTGTCACCCAATCGTTCTTGAGCTTCCCCGCCGCCTGCTTGGGCACAAAGTCGTTCTCATACACGTCTTTCCAGCCCGAGGCCAGCTCGTACTGGACCGACCAGTCGAGCTCCCGCAGCGCTTTGTTGGGCGACGTGAAAAAGTGCTGCGGCCGGAAGGGGAAGGCCTTGTTCTTCCCAAAATCAAAGGCCTTGGGGTCGTAGTGCACCAGCTCCACCGCCGCCGGGTCCATGCCCATCGCCACCGCCGCCGTGCGTGCGACGCCGTCAAAAGTCACCGCGTGCCGGTCTTGAATGTTGTACACTTGCCCGATGGACGCGTCGGTCTCAATCGTCGCGGCCATGGCCGTCGCCAGATCCCGCACATGCCCCAAGCCGGTCAGGTGCGCGCCGTGGCCAGGCACGCACACGGGCCGGCCGGCGGCCAGGCGCTCAAAGAACCACTGCTCCAACGGGTTGTAGTTGAGCGCCCCATAAATGTACGTCGGTCGGATGGAGGTGTACGGGATGCCCGCGTCGACCATGTACGCCTCCGTCTGCGCTTTGCCCAGGTGGCGCGACTTGGGGTCCGTCGCGTCGCCTTCCATGTGCGGCATCACATCCGACTTGAGGTACACCCCCGCGGAGCTCATGTACACATAGTGTTTGACGCCCATATCCGCCGCCGCATCGACCAGCGGCGTCGAGTCTTCAAGCGAACGCCCATTGTTGTCAAACACAGCGTCAAACTTGAGGCCTGCCAGCTTGTCTTGCAGCTCCTCCCCGTTGGTCCGGTCCCCAACAATGACGCTGGTGCGGGCGTTGCGCGCATCAAAGTCCGCCTGGGACTCGCCGGGGACCATCAGCTTGGGATCCCCAATGGCCGTGTTGCCCCGGTTGTACATGACCACCTCGTGACCGCGCGCGAGCAGCTCTTGCACCAAATAGAGGCCGGAAAAGCGAGTACCACCAATGACCAGGCACCGCTGCGGTGCAGCGCCGCCCGCCGCCATGTGCACCGCCGCGGGGCGAGGGGCCACCGGCACAGCCGTGCCACGGGGGGCGGCGCGAGCCAGGCGAGAGGGCGCGCCCTGCTGCGTCGCTGCTGCCGCCACTCCCCAGGCACCGGCACTGCCGACAAAGGCCGCCATCGCCGCAGGGATGAGGGTGGAGCGGAGGAGGCAGCCGAGGAAGGCTGAGGATCGGTGAGGAGGGCTTGCGGTTGCCAGCCCCAACGGCGAGCACGTCTGCCACCAGGAAACAACGGAGGCGATCACAGCCTGTCCACGAGCAGCAACAAGAACCGTGGGAGACCAAGCGCAGGGATCCGACAGCGCCTTGGCGTCGAGGCAACTGCTCGGAATCCGCGACGAGCCGCAGTGGCGCAGGCGATGCCCAAGAGCAATGGGCCAGTCTCGTGCTGACGCCCCACACACGCGCATTGACGCTGAGATCGAGATGTGAGGTTGGCCAAGCCGAGTATGATTCCTTGTGCAGCCAATGACGTTGCGGGTTGCGGGGTTGTTGTTTAGCTTGAGTACTTGATCGATAGCCAAGGATCGAGTGCCTGTGCACGAGTCGACTTGCCGCAAGCCCCATCGTCCGAGTGCACCCGAAGCAGCTGGCAGCCAATACATACGACCTGCGCCCTGCAGACTGTCGGGCGTGGACATCCTGCATGCCAGTCGCAGCTGTCTCTCTTCCCGCTACTCGTCGCAAAGCAGTGCTCGGCTCCTCGCTGGCTGCGGCTATGCGTGGTCCGCTTCCCCACCACCCTCTCTCCGCCGTCGGTTCAGTTGCATAACAGAGCGCGGCGAGAGCCCCCCACCCCGTCGCCCAAGCCGCCACGCAGCGTCTAACTGCCGGCGGCAGCTCCGCCGTCCCCTGTGCGGCTTGGTAGAAGAAAGCGGCCAGCGGCCAGCGGTTGCCGCCCCGCCCTCCCCTCCGCGGCTGCGCAGCGGCCGGCGGCCGGCGGAGCGGTCCCGCGTGCGGCTGCGCCCGCCCCCCTCCGCCTACCGCCGCGCGAGCAGACCACCCGCCCCGCCCGACCGCACCAGGCCAGCGACGGCGCTCGACCTTCCCGACGACGGGCTCTCCCTCCTTTGCGCGGCGGCCCGCGAGGCTGGAACGCATGGAGCGCGCTTTTTGACGTGCCGCCACTTGGCAGCGGTCGGCGCCGACCCCGTCCCGTGCGTGACCGTGCGGCCGGTGGCGCGCCGGGGGGGGGGCGGCTGACGGGAGGCGATGGGCAGATGGGACGGCGGCGGCGCGGGCAGTGGAGCTGAACCCCATTGTGGAGATGGCGCCGTGGGCGCGCGCGCGCCTCGGGCCGCGCGTGGCGATTCACGACGCACTCACACCTCCGCAGTGGGATGGGACCGAGTGGGACACATGAAGGGGGGGCCGCCGGCTGCTCGTACGAATGACGGGCCGGGACGGGCGCGCCGCAGGGGGGCTGGGGGGGCTCCTGTTTGGCGCTCGCCCGCTCTTCCCTCACTGTCCCGCGTTTGCACCGTGGACCGTACAGGCAGCGGCGCGCTCGGCGTGCGTCCTCGCGCGGGATTCGCACGGTGGTCGCGCACGCGGTGCCCGCCCCGCGACTTCCGCCCCCGTCCTTGCCCATTGCAGCTCGTGCATCGCCAGTGTGGCGCCCCAGCGGGCCGACGCTAGGGAGTCACCGCAGGGGCCCGCCGCTCGCGGCTGGGCCTGGGTGGCCAGCTGCGTTTGGGCCCATACCCTCCGTGCCTATGCGGCGGATGGATGACCCGGCAACGCTGCGGAGGCTGCCTTTGTGTGCTCGCCGCCGCCGCCTGGCTTGGCCAAACACACTGGGCGCCACATAGCGCTGTCGTGTGGGGAGCCGGAAGCTCAGGATGGGCGAACGCACTGACGAAAACCAGCGGCAGCAACACCAACCACACCGAGCAAGGCAAGCGGGGCCGCCTCGGGCCAGATTCCCAGACGTTGGGCCATTGCTCCGCAGCAACAAAGCGCCGTGCGGTTTTGAGCCTAACGACGAGCAGTATGGACCAGGCAACGGCGCACAAGGGTCAGTTCTTCCGCGGTGCGCTGACAAAAAGCTATTCCAAGAAACTGCCTTCATGCCTCGCACTCTTACTTGATGTCACATCCTACGCGCTGTCCATCAGGGTGCAGCTCCCGTTCAAGGCGCTCGGCAGGCAGGGAGGGTCCCTGCGCACCACCACCAACTGTCGACGGCAATTGCAGCGCCTCCGCGTGCATCAGGCAAGGGCGCCCCACCACGGCGCCCCTGCTGCACAGAGCGACAGGGGCCCCCGGCTCAGGCATCACTCAGCCCGCTCCACCCCCGGCGGCTCGGCCCGCCCCTTGGTCGGCGCTCACCCCCCCCGGCGGCCGTCGCGGCGCAAGTCCACACCCGCCGCCTCTTGGATGGCGCACCCGCGGTCGCGGAGCAAGCGGAAGGCCACCTCCGCCGCCGCCATATCCGCGGCTTTGAGGGTGCGCCCCCAGCCCGCGCCGACCTCCTCCCCGTCGAGGAGGGCGACGCGGTGAAAGCCCGCGCCTTCGGCGGCCGTGGCCGGGTCGGCAGACGCCGGGTCGCCGCCATCCTCGTCACCACCCCCGTCATCGCCCGCACCCCCATCGGCGGCCGCCCCGGCGCCGCTACCCGCGCGGCAGCGCGGCGCACTCGTGAGCGCAAACACCAGCCGCATGGCCCGCACAGACGCGTAGTTGGCGAGGATCGCCCGGTAGTTTTGGGGTGGCGCCAGCAGACGCTCGACGATGAGCGGCTCAAGGCGGGTGTCAAAAAACGTCTGCACTGCCTCGTAGCCGCCGTCGACGAGGAGGGCGCCGAGGAGGGCTTCGAAAAAATTGCCAGGGGAGGAGGTGGCACCGGGCGACGCTGTCACCGTCGCCGCTGCCAAGCCGACATGCAAGTAGCCGGAGAGGGACAGGGATGAAACGTATGAGGCGCACGCAGCACGGGAAATTATGACACTGTGGAGGCGGCTAAGTTCGCCCTCGGAGGCAGAGTGGAGGTGGGTGTGGAGGTAGTGCGCGCAGACGAGGTTGAGGGCGCCTAGAACACGGACACGGGACAGGACGAGAAGGGGCCAGTCAACAAAAAATGATTGACACATCAGGAAGTCAAGCAGAAGGTCGACGCACAAGAGAGCGCACCCGAAGCGGGGACCACACAACACGTCAGTAAAAGGGCGTTGACAGGCAACGATTCACCGGGCACATTCAGCCGTGGCACGCAGACGCCTTCAACAAGCAACACGACAGCGACTCCGCCCACCCTGGCACCCGCTGGTACATTGGCCGCCCGTTTGCCTCCTCCACCTGCCGACCTCCCCATCACCCAACCCCAGCGTGCCCCGCAAACGCACAGTCGCCGAGCCACTCGAGCCGCTCATTGCTGCGTTCCCCCAACCCCGCCGCCGCCCGCGTCTCGCCGTCGAGCGACGAGTGGGTCATCGCCTCCCGCAGCGTGTCTCGCCGCACAAACGGGTGCCCGAGCACCGCCTCGACAGCCGCAACGGTCGCGTCGCTGACACGCACCGCGTGGGCGGGCGTCGGCACGACCACGGGGCGCCCGCTCTCAACTGGAGGTGGGGCGCCTGCGCCGCCACCGCCGTTGCCGTTGCCATGACCGCCGCCGCGGCTGGCCGACCGCCGCTTTTTGGATGCGCTGGAGGGCCGCGTCTCGGACGCAGTTTTCGTCGCAGGGCATGCTAGTGACAATACGGCGGCGTCGTTGGTGGCGCCATTCTTGACGCCATTCTTGGTGCCGCTTGGTGCGACCTTGCCCTTCTTGGAGCCAATTTTGGCACCGCGTTTTGCACCGGCCGCGCCCTTGCTGTTGGTGCCCCCTGCCGCGCCATCCTTGGCGCCCGCACCACCCTTGGCTCTGCCACCGCCGGCGGCCTTGCCACCCGCGCTACCAGCAGACGTGGCCTTTGCCCGCCGCCCCGAGGCGGGGGCGCCAACCGCTGCCCCGACGCGCCGCCCCCCCGGCCGCCGCGACGGCGGCGGCGCCCCGCCGACGCGGCCGCCGGCCGCGCGCCGGGACGACAAGGCCGACGTGGCGGCCACAGCGCCCAGGCCGCGACACAACGGGCGAGTCGGGCGCGACGCCCGCAGCGTCAAGACGACGGCGGGAGCGGTTAGCGGCGGCGCCGGCGCGCGCCCGCTGCACGTGCAGCCGGCCGACCGGTGGGGGCGGGCCACTCCGGCGGTTCGGTGGAGGGCGGCGCGGAAAGCCGCCGCCGCCGCCACCGCCGTCATGGTAGGGGGTGTGGCGACGGGGGTCACAAACGGGATAGCCGCGGCGGCGGTAGGGGGGGGGGGGGGGGGGGGGGACGGGCCCCATGGCCCACCGCCACCACCGCCAGACTCAAGGGGGTTACTCCAAGGCGGCGCCCACGTGGGCAGAGGACCACCGGTGAGAACGAGAGCGGGGGACGCCTGCCACATCAAGCATGCGAGCGCAGGTGAGCGGGGACGTACAAAGTAGGGGCGTAGCACCCAAAACATGGACATGACCCGGGCAGGGGGAGAAGGGAGGAGGACGACAGCAGCTGACGCAAGATGATGACGGCGGAGAGGAAAAGGGAGTGAAGGGCTCAGCGAGGAAATGAGGCAAGTGGAGCAGCACCTGGCAAGGTGACGCCGCACCAAGGGAGGCGGCGGAACGGGTGGCGTGGGTGGCTCGGTGTTGCGGAGGGGATGCCGTCCGAGGCAGAGTGCATGCACTGCATGCAGACGACCCCGAAACCACGATGGGCCCTGGCCGGGGGAGTGGAAGCGCCGCTGTGGCTGTCGCAGGTCGCCAGGTGCCAGGTGCGGCGATCGGGTCGGCTCGCTCACTGTGGAACGTTTGTCAATACAGTGTCCTTGCTGTCTGAATTCCCTGGACTGTAGTTCAGGGTACTACTCAAGATTGGCAAACAACCCCAGAGCCTCTTTTAATTTCTTCAGAGGCCAGTGCACGTTGCGGGAGTACTTGATAATGGGACGTTGTGCACGT
>ENA-ORXR01001807-ORXR01001807.1-marine-metagenome-genome-assembly--contig:-NODE-1807-length-21720-cov-24.809315_pt1 | contig 21720 bp, 18 predicted proteins | sample MGYA00237866_ERZ511479 | MGnify/ENA metagenome assembly ERZ511479 | reverse complement strand
AAAATGCTGTTGTCTGCCATTTGCAAAATGTCAGCCAACTCGCGCAACCGAAAAAGATGTGGGGTATCGATAGATTTTTGAAATGTCAGACGACAACGTTTTTTCATTATTTATTTAAAATCAATTTTTTACAAATAAAATAATTTATAAATAATAATTCAAATTAAAATAGAAATAACTCTCGTCGGACATTTCAAAAATGTCCGACGAGTAGGCTTTGCGAAAATCTAAAAATCAACACATTACACATTGTTAAAACGCCTTTTCGTTCGCCCTAATAAGAGCATGTTTAAATTTTTTCTGCCTGATAATCATTCCCAAAAGCTTTCGGGATTGATTATCAGTTTGAAAAAATTTAAACATGCTCTAAGTCAATATGAAATTCTACCTATCATCATATAAATTCAGCAATAAAATCGAAGACCTACAAACGACTTCGCCCTGCCAACAAAAAAATAGGGCATATTAGCAACTCCAGAGATTGGGTGGGTTCAGATATTGAAAGAGCGCGAAAGAATCAACAAAGTGAAATCGAATTTTTGAATGAAATCGGATTTGAAGCGGAAGCTTTAGACTTAAAAGATTATTTTCATCAGGAAGATAAACTACGGAAAAAGTTAGATGATTTGGGCGCACTTTGGGTAGCCGGGGGGAAATACTTTCGTGTTGAGAATGGCAATGAACATTAGCGGATTTGACAACATATTTCTGGATTTGATGAAGCGAGATGACTTTTTATATGGCGGATACAGTGCAGGAATATGTGTGTTGTCCAAGTCATTAAAATCAATTGATATGGTAGATGACCCCAATAATTTTCCATACAAAGAAATCAGTCAACCGATTTATGAGGGGCTTGGGGTATTTGAGTATTCTTTTATGCCGCATTATGATTCCGACCATTTTGAATCTGAAGCAGTTGGAAAAGAAATTCAACGATGTATTGAAATTAGACTTTGGACAGAGGAAATTAGGGAATTGGGAAATTCGGTAAATCCCTCTATTTAAAATTTTTATGAAAAATAATTATTTACATATTTTATTATGTTAATAAAACTAAAACGACTGATAATCAATAGATTACGAATTTTAACGTAATTTTCCAGTTCCTCAATTCCTATTCTGTCCAAAGTCTAATCCTAAAAAAGTGTCAACAATTGAAAGACAACTTCAAAGGCTTATTGCTTTCTCATTATAAGACGAACATCTTTGAATCAGAAATCGCTAAACAAACATTCATCGAACCCGAACTCATCCCATTTGATTGATATGACAGACTTCAACATCGAACCCATCCAAGAATTAAGCATTAAGGAAATTGCCCCCATAATCGAAGCCTCTGAGCAAGAGGGATTCAAGTTCCTCACACGACTCAAAAATGATTGGATAAGCGGCAAAAATCGTTTTGATAAAACAAATGAACGATTATACCAAATCAAACAAGAAACACAAATAATCGCCATAGGAGGCATCAATAATAACCCCTATAAAGAAGACGGAAAAATAGGTAGGATAAGACATGTTTATGTGTTGCCCGAATATAAAAGAAAAGGAATTGGCAGACAATTAATACTTCATTTACTGGATACATTCGCGGATAAATACGAAAAAATAACCCTAAGAACCGATACAGAAGCTGCAGCAACGTTTTATGAGTCGATTGGATTTAAAAATGTACAATCAAAAAACCATACACACGAATATAGCAATACAAGAATATCGTTCGTCGAATGAAAAATTGAAAATGAAATCAGTAAATCGGATGAACCTTAACGGATTTTAACATAAAAAGCACCGTATGGTATGTTTTTTGAATGTATATTCATTAAGAACGAACTATTCGTAATAACTAACAAAAAAATGTCATTTCCTGCATTTTGCCTGTCACAAAAGACTTATTTTTTGCATGTGATGCCCTTCAAAAAGCAGCTTCTTACAGTCATCAATTACACAAATTACACAATCAATTTAGTTCAATCCAATTCAATTCAACAAAGAAATTATAATCAACCTTTACGAAGGTCCCTAACCTAAGAGAAGGCTTGCAGCGAAAGTTGTAAGCCTCTTTTTTTTGCGTCAAATTAGGATAACAAAATGTGATGATTCCTTGTCGCAAATAATTTAAAATTATCATTTGTATTCTGCCCTACATGATTAAATAATAGTGCATACAAATAATTGGTTTTTAGCAAAATAACAACACACATAAATATTATTTTTAATTCATACAACAAAAAGAAGTTTTACTCAAAAAGACTTACACTCTGCTACAAATGTAATCCATTTCCATGTCACAAAAAGAACAATTTTCACAAAAAACCTTAGCTAAAAAGCAACTTCTTACAGTCATCAATTACACAATTACACTGACCTCAAAACTTCATCCAATTCAACATATCCTATTCGGACACTCAGGATATCGAAAAGCACCTTGCTTATAACTTAAAATGGAAAAAAGGGTTTGTGAAACGACACAAACCCTTTTTCTTTTTATAAATCCGATTTAAACTTTATATAAACGGCACTACGGTGAAAACTGTGGGTAGCAATAAAAATCCAGATGTAATGCTCAAACTTGCCTTGCATTTTCAAAATGCAAGGCAAGTCTCCCGATTTTCAGCTTAAGCTCAAAATTTTTGACCCACAGTTTTCACCGTAGTGCCATATAAACTTTACTTCCCTTTCTTATTGCCTCGTTCCTAAATCAAGCACTACCCAACTCACGCATCCCCTTCCACACAATTTCCAAATCACTATCCACCGTATAATCTTTTGCATAAATAAAATTCAACCGACGAATCGTAGGTTCGTTTAATATATTAATTTTCAACGCATCCAACGGCGACAATACACCCTTACGTATTTCCGGTAGAGACGCGATTAATCGCGTCTCTACGGGCATAGACGCGTAACCAACCCACGTTTTCCTTCCGAATAATACCGCAAAAATATTCTGTATAAAACCAATTTTATTTTTTATAATAAAAATTAAAAACGGCAAACATGCGGCAAATACCGCGCACAGCATCAGGTCAATTACCCGTTTATTACGCTGACTCATCGGCGTCGCGATTCGGAATTGAATATCAATCGTATAAAGGTCGCCGGCGGTATTTTTTGAATTACTGCCGATGATGCTGAGGCTCTTTTCCGGTACAATTTTGTAATCAGGCTCGGTGCCGAGTTGGGTCATCCACTGCATAATGTCCTGTGCTGAAATGTCCTTTGCACAAAAAATAATTTCATTGATTTTGTAAATATGTACCACCTCATCCAATTGACGAATACTACCCAAAAATCGTGTATTATCATAGTCTTTTTCCGGTGAAATAATGCCGATGATATTCTTCTCGACTTGCGCCTGATGTAGCAAACCCGTCACACGCTCACACTCCTCCGCACTGCCTACGATGACCATATTATTACGCGGTTTTTCGCTGATTTTTAGGTTTTTAAATTTCAAAAAATGCAATAAAACACGCAAGCCCCACAAAGAAAACATTCCCCAAACCGCCCCCAAAACAATCAATGCCCGCGAACTACGATAGTCCATTGGAAGGAAACCATAGACCGCCGCCAGCAGCACCGTTCCAACTGCCAACCCGCGCACGAGCCGCCGCGCACTACGCGGATTGTCGTAGCCGCCGCTAAAGTAAACACCTGTCAACCAGATGATTATGTATAAAGGCACATTGAATGCCATGTAAGTGGAACGGAAATAGTTGGGGGTGTTATAAACGTAATTTGCCCAGAAATCTTTCAGGAAATACATCCCCGCGAAAATCAGTAAGGCATCAAGTAGCGGCAGATATATTTTTCTCGCAAAATTTGTAATAAGCGTCAGGAAGGCACGAAAGTAAATCGCAAATTGGAGGAGCAGCACGAAGGCACGCGCTTTATCGCCTTTGAAGTGTTTTTTCGCAAAAATAATCATTGCATTATAAAACACACGAACGTAATTGAGACTGCCCTTTTTCGTACTTTCTCCTTTATAATGAATAATCGTCGTATCGCCGTAATAATAATTTTTAAAACCCGCTTTTACAATACGATACGATAGGTCAATGTCTTCGCCATACATGAAAAAAGTCTCGTCGAGCAAGCCGATTTTATCCAAAACCGACTTACGCAACAGCATATACGCCCCCGCCAAAACATCCACTTCATGCACCTCGTCTTTATCCAAAAAACCAAGATGGTATCGTCCGAAAGTCCGCGACTTAGGAAACATTCGCGACAGCCCGAACATCTTATAAAACGCCACCGAAGGCGAAGGAAAGCCGCGCTTGGATTCAGGCAGAAAATTGCCTTTTCCGTCAATCATTTTCACCCCCAAACCACCTGCGTTCGGCGTGGCATCCATAAACGCTACTGTTTTTTTAAAAGTATCTTCCTCGACAACGGTATCAGGATTGAGCAGCAAAATGTACGCTCCACACGCCTCACGTATCGCTTGATTATTCGCTATCGAGAATCCCGGATTGTCGGTATTGGCGATGAGTTTTACTTCGGGGAATTGCTCACGCACCATCGCTACCGAATCATCCACCGAATTATTGTCCACCACAAACACCTCTGCATCAATATTTTCGACAGCCTTTCGCACAGATAGCAAAGCCTGTTCAAGAAAATACTTGACATTATAATTGACGATGATGATGGATAATTTCATGGTAAACAAACGTAAAACGATTTTGCAAATCGTCTTCGTATATGCAGAACGATTTATAAAATCGTTTTACGGTGGGCAAAGTTACGGTTTTTTAACGCGTTGAAAGCATTGATATTTTGTAGTATTCGCAAAGTAATTTATCAAGATATTTTATGAATATATTTTGATTTATTGTTAGCTTGCTCATTCCTCATTAAAATGATTTAAGCATTACACAATTTTACATGAAAGAAGAACTCATATATGGTCGCCATCCTGTCTTGGATGCGATACGTGCGGGACGCGAATTGGATAAAGTACTGCTACAACGCGGCACACGCGGCGAATTTGAAAAAGAAGTACGTGCGCTATGCAAAGAGTATGATATTCCGCTTCAATACGCGCCCAAAGAACGGCTGCAAAAATGGACGAAAGGCAACCATCAGGGCATTATCGCTTTGTTGTCTATCATTCCATATTACAAATTGGAAGACTTGGTGCCGATGCTCTATGAACGCGAAGACGCGCCTCTGATTGTCGTGCTGGATGGCGTGACGGATGTGCGAAATTTTGGAGCGATCGCGCGTACTGCCGAGTGCGCCGGCGCACACGCACTCGTGATACCACGCAAAGGCGCAGCCCGTATCAATGCCGATGCCATGAAGACTTCGGCAGGCGCATTGGCGCATATGCCTGTATGCCGGGAGGATAGTTTGAATAATGCTATTGAATTTCTGCAACTATCAGGTATTCAGGTGTTTGCAAGCGATTTAAAGGGGGAGAAAATGCTACATGAATTGGATTTGACTGCGCCCGTAGCCATCGTATTGGGTGCAGAGGATGAGGGCGTGAGTCATTCGATATTAAAAAAATCCGAGCGATTTATCATTCCACAAAAAGGAAAAACGGACTCGTATAATGTATCCGTAGCAGCAGGAATGATGTTGTATGAAGTGTTGAGACAACGCGGGTGAAATTCCGAAAATGATGCGTCATTCCGCACTACGATGCGGAATGACAGTTGATTTTAGTTTTTCATGTAAAAAATCATGATGGTATGAAAAAAGCAATCAGAATTATACTTGGCATTATATGGTTATTGTTGACGATATTTTTGTTGGCAGGACTAATTTTTCCACAAGTTAAATATGAGGTGCAAACGACTATCGACATGCCCATTGACCAAACATTTACCTTGTTCAATGACATCTCACAAATACCTAAATGGATGCCCGAAATCAAAAAAATCACACCGATAGAAGAAACACCTAACCAAATCGGCAGCAGCTATAAAATCATCATGGATAATCGCGGAACAGAGATGGAAATAGAAGATAAAGTATTGGATTACAAGGAGAATGAAGCCGTCGAACTCGAATTTGATGTTGGAGGTATGCTCAAGAAAAATCGCTTTACCTTCGCAGAACAAGATGGCAAAACGCTCATTCGCCACCAAGCCACTGCACGCGGACAGAGTTATATGAATCGCTGTTTTTTCGCTTTTTTAAAAGGACAATTCAAGAAAATCGACCAACAAGCTCTCGACAACTTCAAGCAATTCGCAGAGTCGTGAATTTATCTCGCGATAAGCTATGGACTATGGACTGCCAACCATCGACTAAATCAAAAATCAGGACATTTGATACCGCCGATATGATATACAAGGCTAATACCAAGATTGACATAAGTATCATTGCTCAAAGGGTCGCCGCGTTGTCTGCCGATGCCTCCGATGGGAGCTTCTACGACTTCCCACGAACGATCTGCCAACTGCACCGCAAGCGGACCGCGCAGATTTTCGAGGGCTTCCGGGTCGGTATAAGTTGTACTTACATCATCCAAATAATCTGTATATAAACGTCGCGAACTCACCTCTACATTGACGCTCCACGCATAATTGAGCGCGAATTTGAAACCGCCACCATAGGCAAGCATGCCTTGTGTGAGCGTATATTCTTCGTTCCTGCCCTGCCCTTCTGTGCCAAGCGGCTGCAAAAACACCCATTCATCATCAAAGCGGGTACGCGGATTGAAATGAAACACACCAGCACCCACAAATAGATAAGGCGTGAAAGATTTATCGTATTCGGAAGAGATAAAAGGCAAGAAATTGAACTCTACCTGTCCGACACCTTCAAAAATATCGGACTGAAAACTCAGATTGCGCGCCTGCTGAAATTCATTATTCGTCAACTCATCCGCAAAACCGACATTCACATAATTGGCTGATACTTTGAATGATACACGCGGATTTACATTGACCCGACCTAAGATACCGCCCGACGGTCCGAGTCGCTGCACACCAAAATTGGGATTGAGGTCGCCAAAATAATTGGACACCCCCGCCCACGCGCCCAATTCATAGCTCTGCGCTGTCATTGACACCGCAAGGCAACACATAATTATTACCGTTAGAAAATTTCGCACTATTGATTATTTTAATTTGAAAATAGTTAAGTACTCGGACAAATTTATCTTTAATTTTTGGCGGTTTCTTTTTCCGCTATTTTTCCCTACAAAAATCCTTACGTAGCGAAGGCTATGCGCGGTTTTTGTAAGAAAAACTATCGAAAAAATAACCACGCCAAATTATTAAACCTAAATTCGTCCGAGTACTTAGTTGCCGGAAATTTCGACAGTTGGCAACTATCAATGTCTTCGCCAAATTGAGAATTGAGAATGAATACTTGATAATTAATTTAAAATTGTCATTTATAATATTGTCAAAATCATATATTTATAAATATACAAATAAAGTAATTATTAACTCTCAATTATCAATTTTTCATTTGGCGAACATATTGAACTATCTATTAGACAAATATTTCGCAGGGATGTCCCTATATTACAACTAAAATATTTATCGCTCCATTTACACGAATTTTTTGAGGAAATATTGCCTAAGTAACGATAAAATCGCATTATATCATTGTTGCATCATTAAATACATACATATTCCTTAAAAATAACTATTTTACGCGACAAAAACTTATTATTGTGACCGAGTAAACGAGTAACAAATACACGAATAACGAATCAATAAATAACGATGGAAAATACCGACCTTTTTGCCGAATTTGAACCGATTGCTACCAAAGATTGGCTGGCTAAAATTGAAAAAGACCTCAAAGGTAAACCCATTGATGGCTTGAATTGGGAAGTTGATGAAGGGCTGACCATGAAGCCTTTTTATCGGGCGGAAGATATGGGAGATTTGCCCGATTTAGCTCGCAAGACTTCAGATAACGATTGGTATATTCAAGAAGAAATTGAAGTAGAAGACGGTATTGCTGCCATCAAACGCGCCAATAAACGCGCCCTTCAAATCCTGACGCAAGGCGCGACTTCCCTTTTATTTGTGTTGGATAATGTGATTTCCGAAAAGGATTTTTTCGCACTGATGAAAGGCATTCACCCGCAGATGGTTTCGCTCAATTTTGGTGGTTTATTTACGGAAAGCGAACCGGGAACGGTATTGGAATATTTCAAGTCATTTTTAAAGAAAAATAAAACAAAAAAAACGGCTGCACATGGCGGCGTGTGGGTCGATCCGGTAGGATTTTTTGTCGATACGGGCGAGTATTACGAAACCTACGAAGAGGATATGATGGAGGTAGAAGGTGCGATATTGGCTGCTGCACATGCCTTGCCGAATTTTTGTGTGATTAATGTAGATACAACGAGTTTTCACAATCAAGGCACGCAGGCGGCACAAGAATTGGCAATTGCCTTATCCATTGGTAGTGAGTATCTTACACGGCTCACAGAATTTGAATTGGAAGCAGATACAGTGATGCGACATATGCAATTTACATTCTGTGCAGCAAGTAGTTATTTCGTAGAAATCGCCAAATTACGCGCCTTTCGACTGCTCTGGCGCGAAGTGCGTAAGGCTTATGGCATTACGACAACCAGCCCCGTACGCATACACGCAAAAACTTCGCTTCGCACCCAAACCGACGACCAGCATACCAACATGATTCACGCTACTACGGAAGCGATGTCCGGCATACTCGGCGGTGCCGATCTGCTCACTGTACAACCCGCCGACCTCGTACACGGTGTACCAGACGATTTTACCCGACGCATTGCACGTAATGTACAACACATTCTTCAACATGAAAGTCATCTCAACCGCGTAGCCGACCCCGCCACCGGTAGTTATTATATCGAAACACTGACACAGAAATTGGCACAAGTCGCTTGGGAAAAATTCCAAAAAATAGAAAGTGCGGGTGGTATTTTGGTGTTTATGGGGAGTGAGTGAATTAGGGATTGTTTGATGGCTTGATTGTTAAATTTTTATTACGTTTTTTTGCTTCGCAAAAATGTCTATTGGACGCAAACATGTTTCACGCCTGACTGCGGGCTGATAGTCTGCGGACTATTTTAATTCAACATCCAAATCAATGCTGCCAATATCAAGCCCACAATGACCAAGATGGTTACAAAAGGAAACTGTATAACACGCAACACTTTTGACACAGCCCGGTCAATACCTTCCACGACATCACGCAAACGATTCGTCGTCTTGACAAAACCCTGCATGGCTTTGGTTTCGCTGCCACCGGATTCGAAGATACTGGATTTGAGTAAAAGTTTGAAAATGACTTTATTATCGGTAGCAGCCGCCAAAACACGGCGTACCAATCGACCGACAAAACCACCTACGAAGGGAATTTTATCCGAGATAGTTTCAGACACAATTGGTATCGTGACAAGGTGCAAAACGCCTTTGTAAAATAATTCGTATTTGCGCTCTTTGTCGCCGTCCGTGATTTGTGATTGTACCGATTGAGCGTCTTGTTGGATATTATTTGTCAGATTTAATGAGTAGTCAATCACTTCCAATACATCACTTTTGATGCCCCAAATAACCAACAATACACCAATTAATAGGGCGGTCACCAGGATAAGAACCCCACCGAAAATCCCGTAAATCAGATTTTCAACATGCACCAAATCCAACACAAAAAAACCTGCTATAAATAGTATCAAACCAATTAGCAAAGGAATTTTAATGGCATTGATGGCGTAACCAACAAAATTGAGCAGGTCGCTTACGGTTTCTTCCACCTCGTCGTCGCGGTATTTTTTGATGTCGATGCCGAGTTCTTTTTGAATGAGTTTGTCGAGCTTTCGGGCGGCTCGTTTTGTTCTGACTTTCATGGTACGGGAGTTTTGATTTGGATATATTTTCACTACAAAGATAGCAAAAAATTAATTTTGATTAAAATGCAACTTTTTTGATTAAAATATACGCAAATAATTTGTATTATTCATTTTTCTGCGTATCTTTAATGTGAAATCAATTGTTCACAAAAAAAATCACAGATATGACTATCACCATCAAAGATGAAACTTTCGCAGGAAAGGTCTTGCACGAATTGAACCTCGAATTCGACACCAAAACCGTCACTGTAAAAGACATCATCACCGAGCGCGTTTTGAAAGAAGTGGAACATTATAACAACAAACTACCTGAATACTTCAAAGGACTCATCCAACCCAACGCCGCCGAGAAAACCCTGAACGGCTACAAGCTCAAAAACCGCAAAAAAATCGACGGCGAAAAGCAAGTCTATACCGCTTTGGATGCTTTTCAGAAAAATGGCTTCTTCGTCCTCATCGACAATCTTCAATCCGAAAACCTCGCGCAAAAAGTCGAACTCTCAGAAGATACTTCCATTAGTTTTGTTCAATTAACGCCTTTAGTTGGCGGGTAATCTGTACTGACCGCTTTAGCTGTCAGGTGATTAAGGATATTTTTGTAAAACACTGTTTTTGAATTAATTAAAAATTAAAACAAAAATATGCTTGACAGCTAAAGCAGTCATTACGGTATCATTTAACCAAATTAAATTCCTTAATTATGAGAATATTAAACAGCATAAAAGACGTACTTACTATAAAAAAATTTAATACTGAATTTGACGAAACTATACACAAAACAATCGTTAACTTCGATGAGTTGAGTACCAGACGTTATTGGGATATTGAACTACAATCATGCCCAACATTTAAAGAGGTGGAACAATGGAATGATGGTAAAAAAGTGGACTTCATTGTCCACTGTGTCAATAGAATACGGGGATATAATCATGGGAATAATCCGTTTTTCAACACCAATTCTTATTCAAAACCAACACGGGTTATGAAGAAATATTTGGGTGTTTTTCTGCGAAGAAAGATAGAAATGAATGAGACGAATTTCGAAAAATTAACCGACCTCGTAACGGAAGAGATTGAACAAGATTACTACTATAAAAAAGTGCAATTAATTAGTTATACCATAAATCAGATTCAAAAACAATATAAGGATAAACCATTATCGGATAAACTTATTGAAGACTTAAATGATATACGACATTATTTAGAACACAATAGAAGCTTTTATATTACAGAAAAAAAACGAGTTAAACTTATAGATAAAATTGACGACTTGCTTTCTCCCCCCAATAAAAATGGAGCGATAAAACAAGTTTTGTTCACGGGTAATGATGAGTTTAGTCCTCATGCTAATGGCACGATAAGTCGCATGGAGGATGAGCAACAAAAAATCTGGTATCAATTAATCGAAAAAGCGAAAAAAGCATCAGGCAGTAAACCTTCTAAAAAATACCTTTCTGACACAAAAACACTTATCAAAGAATTGGGAATAAATCGCTTCAAAAAAGTGGTCAGTGATTGGTTCAATTTCGTGATGAATATGCAGGGCGAAATTCAGATACGAAAATTTTATTATGGCAGGAATGAATCTTACGACAGACACGTTTTTATTTTTTTAGATGCGCTCAATAATGAAACACTAAAAGGCTTCGTGTGGATGTGCGCTCACTTTCACGATACCACTACATTGCAAAATATCGCTAATCTCGGTGAGCGTTGTCATAGAAAAGTTTCCGGCGTAGGTTCTCCCGCGGCTGCCGTCGGCAATGCCTGTTTTTACACCCTCTACAAATCAAAAGGCTTAGACGGTATCGGCAAATTGTCCACCTTAAAAACCAAAATAAAGCGGAAGCAAGCCCTCAAATTAATCGACAAATACCTCACCCAAGCCGCCAAAGACAAAGGCATTTCCATACACGAAATACAAGATTTGTCCATTGATGATTATGGTTTAATTGAAGGTAAACGCATCTATACTTTCGATGATTACACCGCAACCATCAGCATCATAAAACCCGGAAAATCAAGCCTTACATGGCTCAAACCCGATGGCAAAACACAAAAATCTATCCCTGCATTTGTAAAAACAAAACACGCTGCCAAGCTCAAAAAAATGAAAAACACCAAAAAGCAAATCGACCAAACGACCTCCGCACAACGCAACCGCATCGACCGCATGTTCAAGGCAGACAGGACGTGGAATGTAGAGCATTTTGAAAAGCTATTTTTGAAACACGGCTTGATGTGTACGCTCACCAAAAAACTCATTTGGACCTTCACACATAATGACGAATCTCAATCTGCTATTTATCTCAATGACCAATGGATTAATCACAAAAAAGAACCCGTCACACTCCATTCGAAAGCGACGATTACCCTTTGGCATCCTGCGCTTTGTAGTCTTGATGAGGTGCAAGGATGGCGCAGTTTTTTGATGGAAAACGAAATCCAACAGCTACTCAAACAAGCCTTCCGCGAGATTTATCTGCTGACCGAAGCCGAAATCAACACACGCACATACAGCAATCGCATGGCAGCCCATATTATCAAACAACATCAATATCTCAGCCTTGTAAAAGCCCGAAATTGGAGCGCGTCCATCACCGGAGGTTGGGACAGCGGCGATGGTACTGCCCGTCTTGATATTCCCGAATATGGACTTAGAGCAGAATTTTGGGCAGAAGGTATGCGGGACGATAACGCTATCTTCGATTATCTTAGCACCGACCAAATTCGATTTACTGATGCAGCCACCAACGAAGTCGTCGAACTGGTCAATATCCCGCCGATTGTATTTTCAGAAGTCTTGCGCGATGTCGATTTATTTGTTGGTGTAGCGAGTGTGGGCAATGACCCGATGTGGCAAGATACGGGCAACCGCCCGGGTTTTCGGGATTATTGGCACTCGTATTCCTTTGGCGATTTATCGGCTATCGCCAAAAACAGAAAGGAAATACTCGAAAATTTAGTCCCTCGCCTCAAAATCAAAGACGTAGCCGAAGTCACCGATAAATACGTGATTGTCAAGGGCAAACTCCGCACCTACAAAATCCACATCGGCAGCAGCAATATTATGATGGAACCCAATGACCAATATCTCTGCATTGTACCGGATAGAAGTAAAAAGGATTTTACAAGTAATTTATTTATTCCATTTGAAGGGGATAAAACCCTCTCGGTGATTCTTTCCAAAGCTTTCCTTTTGGCAAATGATGATAAAATTACGGATAGCTCGATTACTTCGCAGATTAATCGGAAATAAAAAAGTATGAAGTATTTTTTCGCCATGAATACACGAATTAAGGACGAATATAATTCGTGTATTCGTGGCTAAATTTTCCTTCATACAATTTATCAAAATAACAAAAATAATACAAAATGGACATTTCAAATCTCGGCAAAATTTCCAAAATGCTTGATGAAGATAAATTTTGGGAAATTATAGACCAATCTCTTAAAATTCATCAAATCAGGATAAACAAGAAGCATTTTTAATACAAGAAATTTCAAAATTGACATTGAAAGAAATGGTGGGTTTCAGACTGCGGACGGATAAATTGCTAAGTGATTCTTACAAATCGGAATTGTGGTGTGCAGCATATATCATGAATGGCGGTTGTTCTGATGATGGTTTTGAATACTTTAGAAATTGGGTCATATCAAGAGGAAAAGATGCGTATTATAATGCATTGAAAAATCCTGATACGCTTATTGTAGAATGTCAGGAATCTATTTATGGGAATGAATTTGAAAGCTTTTGGTACGTTGCACTTGAAGCCTTCAAGCAAAAGACAAACAAGGATTTATACGATTATATTGATGAAGAAAAATTCATGGAGAAGGAAGGTAATTATCTGGATATTGATTTTAATTGGAGTGATAGTGAACCCGAAACCATGAAAGCCATCTGCCCAAAATTATATGATAAATTTTGGACGTAGAGAAAATTCATGAATTTTCTCTACGTCCGAAAAAATGTTATTCAGGGATTATCAAAAACTAACCAGTCACTAATCACCAGTCACCAATCACCCCAACCCCCTATTCCAAATTCACCACACACCGAAAACCAACATTGTGACTACTATATACCGGATAATACCAGCTTCGGTGCGACACGCGACAAGACACTGCCTCCTCTCTCCATGAACCGCCTCGCAACACCCGCTTCGCACCACTTTTCGGTCCTTTTTCTGCTGATTTTTTGTTGGCATAATGAGTTTCTCCATACCAATCGGCGCACCATTCCCACACGTTGCCACTCATATCGTGCAAGCCGTAGCCATTGGGCATACGTTTGCTATTAACATCAGAGGCAGAACGGGTGTTTTTAGTATATGCAGCTACATGGTTGATGTTGTCGCTACCTGCATAAATGTGGTCTTGTCCACCACGGGCGGCGTATTCCCACTGGGCTTCGGTGGGCAATATATATTTTTTGCCCGTTTTTTTGCTCAACCAACGGCAATAAGTATTTGCACCATGCCACGTAACTTTGACGACAGGACGGTGGTTTGATATGCTGTATTTGGGAATGTACTTGCCGTTTCTAAATTTGATATGTGCATCCTTGTGGTCAATATCTATCCAAAGATATGCGCCGCGATGCTTCTCTTTTTCGTTGAGAAATTCGCAATATTGAGCATTCGTAATCTCATAACGACTCATCTGAAAAGCCGCCAAAGTGACTTGGTGGGCGGGTTTTTCATCCTTGCTGCAATTGGTATCGCCACTTGTACAGCCCATCGTGAATGTACCCGCCGGAATGTCGAGCATTTTGGGCAATTTGTCGGGAGTCTCGGATATTTCTCTGTCAGGATTGGCATATTTGGCAGCAGGCAGGGAAGGCTTATCCGCTTTTCTCTCTCTTATTTTCGGGCGATTTTTGGTCACTTGAAATCTCACATCCAAACCATCTACAAGACTGAAATATATCCTCAAATGCCCAAAACGCGGTTTCGAGTCTTCGTCTATAAAATAAACATCTTCGAGCGTACCTGCGTAGGAGTACCCCGATTGTTTGGTGATCCATTGGCGAGGGGCAATGTAGTAGGTATTGCCCTTCATTTTACCGGAGGCTATATTGACTTTTTCATCGGCATATACGCCGTACCAATCGCCGTCTTTTTCTCTGTTAAGAACGAAAGAGCCTGTATAATCAGACTGTCTAAACCGACTGATAATAAGTGCCGTTTGCCCCAAAAATTTCATTTTTTCAATATCCGTCGTATCCAAATCTTCCCAGCCTGTTCTGCCCGTTCTGATATAAGTAGAATTTCCTTTTGTCAATATAAATATCGGAGATGACGCAGCATCCGTCCTAAACGTATCCACTTTCAAGGCTTCGGCTTTCATCTCCATGATAAGGTCTTTGGAGTTGACAATACCTTTTTCTGTTCCTTCTTTAAAATCTTTTTTGAGTTGAATATCATCATAATAAATACTAATTTCGCCGCGTACAAGCGTCCATGTAAAATCAGCATTCAGTTCGCAAGTATTATTATTGACGGAATCCGCAATGACGATGTTCATCACACCGGCGGCTTCACTGGTAAACGCCAGTTTCTTTTCCATTACAAATTCTTCTGCTTTCGCCTCCGTTTGCCATTCGCCGAGTACGTCGAGCTTGCGTTCATCTTTGATATAGTTGATTTCACGCCTGTTTTCTTCAAGCGTCAATTTTTGATATGCTTTGTAAGCCAACACTCCAAAATAGGATAGCCCAAGCACCACCAACACAAGCGGAATCAACACAAAATAGGCGAGATTACTTTTCTTTTTCTGACGATTCGCCTGTCCCGGACGATACAAACGCTCCGTCTCACCCACTTGCGCGAGGAAGTCTTTTGAATATTGATTATCGTGTACGGCAACATCTATTTTGGCGGCTTCCCGTAGGATTCCAACTGTACCGGCTTCGATATTTTTAAGTTTATGCGACTTAGGTAACACGCCATCAACGACCCGATGCGCAAAAGCTCCGTATTGATTTTTAATATCCTTAAAACTATCCGGCAATACCTGCAACAATTCTACATAATTATAATCAATGTACGGTCTGATATCCGGTTTAAGGCTTAGTTTTCTGCCTTCCACTACGGTGTCGCGGTCATTTATGCGGGTATTGGCATTTTCCAAAAAATCATTAAAAAACTGTCGTATTTTTCGGGTAGCTGCTTCATGCCATGATTGAGGCAATTGAAAATTGGATGCCTTCAAGGTTTGTATAGCTGCTACGGATTCCGGTATATTTTGGGCGATTCGATGCAAGGTATCATCGTATTGCGGCACAAACCACTTCTCCAACCAATCACAGAAAAACGTATCCCAAATGATTTCCCGACTTTTTTCTTGTTTAAAAAAATCAAGATGCCCCTGTTCGATAAATGCCAACAAAGGTTTATTTTGAAACAAACGCCAATGGAATTCCGGCGCGTCTTTGAGCAAATCAAAGGCATCGACTACATCTTTTTGCGTGTATTTACGCTCATTAATCGTGATGGCAGCCAATTGTGTTTGCTCCAATCGGGTAAGCAGTTGCGTTTTCCATACGTTCAAATCTGTGAGTTTGAAGGTGGCAACTTCGTGTTCGGGCAATAGATAAAAAGGACTGATGTATGACATGGTGTTATTTTTTTTGATACTTTTATCGAATCTCTCGAAATTTCATTTACAAAAATACATAATTTTAATATTATTTTGCAATGTGTTTTTAATATTAGACTTTGGACAGAATGGGAATTAGGGAACTGGGAAATTAGGTTAAAATTCGTAATCTATTGATTATCAGTTGTTCTAATTTTATTAATATAATAAAATATATAAATAATTATTTTTCATAAAAATTTAAAAAAGAGGGATTTACCACTTTTTTACCCAATGCTCTATTCCCAATTCCCTAATTTCCTCTGTCCAAAGTCTAATTATTAAGCGCATTAAAATTATTTTTTCCGTTTTTAAAACCCTTTTTCAACTCCCACAAAATCAATTCATTATCTTTTTCAACGACAATTTTATTATGCGTTTCATCCGCTTCAATGTGAATATCAAACATCGAAAGGTGATACACCAATTCACGATTAGAATTACCTGAAAATTTAACGGTAAATTGATTCAAAAACGAAGCGATTAAATCCAACAAAGAAGACTTTCCTGCGCCATTTACGCCCAAAAAAATATTCACGTTTTCTTGAAAAGCAATACGCCGCTCCCCTTTAAACCCACGATAATTATTAAATTCTATTTCTCTTATTTTCATTTAAAATTTCCTTAAAAACAATCTTAAATATACATCGAAAAATTCATTAACGCTCAAATTTTCCATATATTTACTACCTAACACGGACGTTCCTGTCCGTGCTTCTTGCTAATTAAAAAACAGGAACGTCTGTGCTACGTTGATACTATGAAAAAATTCACCACCATACTCACCGCGCTAATCCTATTCGCCACATCGAATGTAATGGCACAATACACCGTCTCCGGCACTGTCACCGATGAGAATGGCGAAGCCTTGATTGGTGCTACCGTCAGGATTCAAGATACCGAAAAAGGCGTGATTACGGACATAATGGGTAAGTACCTGTTGAATGTCGCATCTGGCAAATACACCGTGCAAGTTGATTTTCTCGGCAGTGAACCCTTGATGAAAAATATCACTGTTACCAATAAAAATGTCGTCTTAGATTTTTCGTTACGTGAAGATGCGGAACTGCTCGGCGAAGTCGTCGTGGTCGGCTACGGTACGCAGCGCAAACGCGAGTTGATAGGCACAGTCGCGCAGATTGGTTCGGATGAATTATTGGACGTGGTGGGCGGTAGTTTTGAGAATGTTTTGCAAGGCAAAGCCTCCGGTGTACAGGTGACGCAGAGTAGCGGTATCGCGGGTGCGGGTGCGGTGGTGCGCGTGCGTGGCGTGAAGTCGATTAGTTCGGGCGGCGACCCTTTGTACGTGGTCGATGGTATTCCGATTACGCAAGATAATTTCATTCAAGGCAGCGAAAACGGACAAAATAACAACCCGCTTTCCTCCATCAATCCCAACGATATTGAGTCCATTGAAATTTTGAAAGATGCGGCTGCGGCTTCTATTTACGGCTCGCGCGGTGCGAATGGCGTGGTGCTGATTACGACCAAAAGAGGCGGCACGACCAAGCCCGTTTTTGAATATTCGACTCGTATCGGTACGTCCAATCCCACCAAAATTCTCGACCTGATGAACGCCGATGAATGGCTACAAGTTCGACAAGAAGCATGGAATAACGACGGCAATACCGGACGCGCTCCACTGCCTGCTGTCCTCCCCGAAAACGGCTTTGGTTATGATGAAATTGAAGGCATTGACACCGATTGGCTCGGCGAAGTCATCCAAACAGGCATCAAGCATGAACACAACCTTTCCATGAGACAAGGCAATGAAAAACTTTCCTCTTACATTGGGCTAAGTTATTCGGATGCAGGAAGTTATGTGGTCGATAATCGCTTTAGACGAGCAAGCGCACGGGCAAATTTGGATTATAATTTGACGGATTGGGCTTCGCTTTCGCTTTCGACTTCGCTATCGCAAGGCATCAATAATCGTGTGCGTCAGGCGTGGGCGGGCGGATTTGGGATGGCGCAATCGTCGGCTTTGCCCATTTATCCGGTTTATGATAATGAGGGAAATTATTTTAATATTTACGGAAATCCCCTCGCAGAACGCGAACTCACCGACCTGATGACCCGCGAATTACGTAGCATAAATAGCTTGGGTTTGCGCTTGAATCCAATAAAAAATTTGGCACTTAATTTTACGGGAAATTACGATTATATGAATTTGGGTGATTATCTGTTTGAGGATGCCGTTTGGACAGATAAATTCAATATCGCGGACGAAGATTTGAAGAAAATTAATAATTGGTCACTCTATAATACCGCGACTTATGATTTTAAATTGCTCAATAAAAAACACGAATTAAAACTCCTCGCAGGACAAGAATTTCAAGATTCCGAAACGAATAGAAGCTACATTAAAATGGAAGATATATCCGACCATTTATTTAGAAATTTCACGAATGGAGAAAACGCAGATACCCTCGATAATAATTTTTCTCAAGATAATAAAGAGAAATTTTTTAGTTTGTTTACTCGCGTAAATTATTCATTTTCAAACAAATACTTATTACAACTCGTCTATCGCAGCGATTGGTCGTCTAAATTTGGACCTAAGCGTAGAAGGGGCGATTTTCCGTCGGTGGGTGTGGGTTACATCCTAAGCGAAGAAGCATTTTTGAAAGAGCATCCGGTCATCAATTTCCTCAAAATAAAAGCCGGATGGGGACTCACAGGCAATGCCGATATTGCATGGAATGAGCAGTTTGCCCAACGCCTTACGCCCGAACAACTCAATGCCAACGACTATTACAACGGCGAAGAAATTCGCTTTGTCACCAAGTTGGAAAATCCGTTTTTGAAGTGGGAAAAAACGAGCAGTTTTGATGTCGGTGCAGAGATTGGTCTGTGGGATGACCGCGTGACGGCAAGCCTTACCTACTACCACGCTCGCACAGCGGATGCGATTATCAAAAATTCGCTGCAAGCCTCCTTCGGAATTGATAACCTCGAATTTTGGGAAAATGCCGCCGAAATCGTCAATAAAGGCGTCGAACTCGAACTCACCACCCGCAACCTGACAGGCAAACTCCAATGGACCACCGACCTCAATATCGCGCAAAACAATAACAAAGTCATCGACGTAGCAAGTGCTGCGCCCGACGCGCTCGATGGTGGTTTTGGCGATACGCGGGTGATTGTGGGGCATCCCGTTGGCTCGAATTTTATTGTGCCGTTTTCGCACATCGACCCCGCGAGTGGACGCCCCGTTTACCTCTTGGCGGACGGCACAGAGACCTTTGTATATGATGTGGCGACGAATCGGCAAGTGGTGGGCGATATTATCCCCGATGTCGTGGGTGGTATTACGAATACGTTTAAATATAAAGATTTTGATTTCAGCTTTTTATGGACGTTTTCACTCGGCAGCAATATCTACGACGATGCCGCCAAACGTCAACTCGGCGTCGTCACCGACTGGAATATGCGGACGGAAGTATTTGACCGTTGGAGACAGCCCGGCGATGCCAACGCCACTTATCCGCAACTCACCATGACGATGCTGAACTGGGGCGGCAATGACAATTTTTGGCAAAATAATTCCTCACTCTGGCTCTACGACGGCTCCTATGCCCGACTAAAAAACCTAACGCTCGGCTACAATTACGATGTCAAAAATGCGAAATCACCGTTCGATAATATTCGCGTGTATTTTAATGCGACCAATATATTGACGTTTACGAAATATCCGGGCTGGGATCCCGAAGTGGCGCGAGACAGAAATCTTCCGCAGGAGCGTAATGCAGGTGGTACTGGTGTGTCGTATCTGACGCCGCCGCAGGAACGTACTTTAAATGTTGGGGTGAATGTGCGGTTTCGGTAAAAAATCCGTTTCTTGTGTTCTTAAATGATAAACCAATGACAAAAATAATTTCAAAAGATGCCATAAAACGACGAAATCAATGGGTAAAGAAAATTCACAATATTGACATGTTGCCGAAATAATTGAAGTTTTAATACTTTTGAGGAATGGTCGGATTTAGATATCCGTCCCTCCCTCATGCTGACCGACTACTGATTTTTAGTAGTCGGTCTTTTTTTTGAAAAAAAATAACCTCACAAATCGCTAATTATCAGCATTTTATTATTTCGATAAAATAATTTTTAAAAAAAATCAGGAATTAGTGTTTACATCATTTCACTAAAGCGAATGTGTTGATGAATTTACGATTTAATCTCAAGGATAAAGAAGTGTGGATATTTCAGAAACCAAGGAAGCCGGGTGCTTTACATCCGGTTTCTAAGGTTTTTGTTTGCGATTTAATCTCAAGGATAAAGAAGTGTGGATATTTCAGAAACCAAGGAAGCCGGATGTTTACATCCAGTTTCTAAGGTTTTTGTTTTTTGGGGAATAAGATATATCCATTACTGAATTATTAATTTTTTACCAATCACATGTTCGCCCGTATTCAAACTAAAAAAATACACCCCCTTTGCGAATTGTTCTAAAGGGAGTTCTATATTTTCGTAGGCTTGCAGATGGGTGGTGTATATTATTTTTCCTGAATTATCGCTAATATCCAACTGATACTGCCTTCCTTTATGCAAGCCTGATAAATGAATAGTCACATTTGACGAAGCAGGATTTGGGTAGTATTCAAATTTGATTTTTTCCGATTCTGGTTCGTCTATTCCTACCCAACACCCGTAAGTAGCGTTGATGTATTGCGGCATTGCTCCTGTTGGAAAACTGAATGAAGAATCGGCATCGTCGCCAATGTAGGCAAGGTCAAGGGTGTCGGTATGCCATTTTGCACCTACCCACGACAAAGGAAAATATCCAAAGCCCTGTTCGGCTATTTTACTCGAACATCTCCAAAATTTTGGCATGTTTAGAAATGTAGTTGACACTTTACACAAGCAAAAAATAAAGTATCCCGTTTCCTAAACTTTTCGAGTTTAGTAAACGTAGGCATATCACCAAAACTTGCAATCATCTAATTGTCAGTGCTTTACTTACGTTTACTAAACTCTTTGAAGTTTAGGAAACGGAGTGCTGAATATTATTTTTCATTATAAAATGGAATGAAAAAAGTGTCAACTACTTTTAAGGGAAAACTAAACATGCCAAAAAAAGCCATCGTCATTCCAAAGGAATGACGATGGCTTTTTGGCTTTTGGGGAAAAGAACTCGCCTTGCTCTTTGGAAATGTAGAGAAAATTCATGAATTTTCTCTACATTTCCGGACGCGGACTGGAAGTCCGCGCTACGTTAAATCTTCCCCATTTCCTTCAATTTCTTCCAAATT